>Ga0256791_1000020_pt1 | contig 116417 bp, 88 predicted proteins | sample MC6MC0942MT_FD_190188 | JGI IMG/M metagenome (GOLD analysis project Ga0256791, IMG submission 190188) | Metatranscriptome of enriched soil aggregate microbial communities from Iowa State University, Ames, United States - MC6-MC0942-MT... | ecosystem: Environmental > Terrestrial > Soil >...
GAAGAAAGCGGGTCCCAAGACCGGCGACCGGGAATACTGCCTTACGGATTTTGCGGATCGAACTCATTCGTCTCCTCGATTTGTTACAAACAGCGTTGTGCTATCAAAGCATTGAAACCATTGCATTTCAAATAGGGCGTTTTCATTAAGGAATGACGAAATTCCGTCTTTTTCCTTATCACATTCGATGACCTGACCTTAATCTTACTTGATTCAAATATTTCATAAAAGTTCAGGCAATTTTTTTCGTAAATCGCGCCATGGTAAACCAAATGCTAACCTGAAGCCTATAATTTTAAACCTCATCAGGGTCGGCCCCAAATTCAACACTGGATAGTATTAGCGACTTAATGCAATCTGACTGAAACAGGCTCGGCATGAAAGGCAACTCGCCGTTAGGCACGGCAAAATATGATTGCAGAAGGGAAACACAGAATGCTGCGATTTCCATTCACTCTGGGACGAGGAATGCGCGCCAAGATTACAGCAACCGTTGCGGTGGCAATGCTTGCATCTGGGCTGACGACTGGCAGCGCTTTCGCTGATGCCAATTTCCGAAAATGGGTTTCCAGTTTCCGCACCACGGCTGTTCAGAATGGCGTATCGCCATCGACATTCGACCGTGCGTTTCGAGGCGTCGATTCGCCCGATCCGGAAGTGCTGCGCAAAGCGCGCTTTCAGCCGGAATTCAACGAGCCTGTCTGGAACTATATCGACAACCGCGTGAATGAGCATTCCGTGGCTGTGGGCCAGAGCATGGCGAAAAAATGGGGCCCGTGGCTCCAGCGCATCGAACAGCGCTTCTCGGTTGATCGCAATATCCTGCTGGCCATCTGGTCGATGGAAAGCAATTACGGCGAAATCCTCAAGCGCGACGACGTCATGATGGACACGATCCGCTCGCTGGCGACGCTCGCCTATGCCGATCAGCGCCGCGCCAAATTTGGTCGCACGCAGCTGATCGCCGCCATGAAAATTCTCCAGACCGGCGACATCGACCGCGGACATCTGACTGGCTCTTGGGCAGGCGCGATGGGTCATACCCAGTTCATCCCGACAAGCTATCAGGCCTATGCAGTCGACATGGATGGCAATGGCAAGCGCGATATCTGGAATTCGGTTCCCGATGCTCTTGGCACCGCGGCAAACCTTCTGCACCGCAATGGCTGGCAGCCGGGCCGCACATGGGGTTATGAAGTTCAGCTTCCAGCTGGACGCAAGTTCCCATCCGGTTCACTTTCGGCTGCTGAATGGCAGAAGCTCGGTGTCGTCCGCGCCAATGGCCGTCCATTCCCGGATGCCAATGAGAAGGTTACTCTGAAAGTTCTCGACGGTCGTCAGGGTCCAGCCTTCCTGATGGGCAAGAACTTCTTCGTCATCAAGCGCTATAACAACGCCGATAAATATGCACTCGCCGTCGGCCTGCTTGCAGATCGCATTGGTGGTTATCAGGGCTTGCGTCAGGACTGGAACCGTCCTTTCACACCAATCACCATGAATGAGCGTGAAGAATTGCAGACGCATCTCAAGGCGCTCGGCTATTACGACGGCAAGATCGACGGCAAGATCGGCTCAACTTCGCGCAAGGCGATTGAAGCGTTCCAGCAGCGCAATGGCTTGCAGCCAGACGGCCATCCAAGCGCGGAAGTGCTTTCGGTTCTCCGCCGCCGTTAAAAGCCGCTTTAAAGCGATGGAGCGTACATTTGATGTACGCTCCTTTTTCTTTTTGGCGATGGGCGCTACAATTCTGGAAGCAGGAAGGTAAGAACAATGCACGCAAAGCAGTTCAAAAACACGGCTTTCAGCGTTTTAGCAACGATGCTCGTTGCCTTCGCGATTGTTCTCACTGCCTTGTCATCAGCATCGGCACAGGAACGCCCACGCACAATTTTCGACCTGCTGTTCGGCCCCAAGAAGGCACAGCCACAGCAGCAATATGAGCAGCCAAAACCACAACGTGTGCGCCCGGCCAAACCCAAGCGCGCCCCAAAAGCAACGCCCGCAGCCCGCTCAGCCCCCGCGCCTGCCCCGCAGCCAGAAGTCAATTTCGTTGAAAAGAAGCCGGATGCCAAAAAGGTTCTCGTGGTGGGTGACTTCATCGGAAATGGTCTTGCGGAAGGGCTCGACGTTGCCTTTGCAGCCAATCCGGATTTGCGGATCGTCAGCCGTATCAACGGCTCATCAGGTTTTGTCCGCGACGACCATTTTGATTGGCCTGCCAGCATCGGCAAGATACTCGAAGAAGAAAAGCCCGCCGCTGTCGTCGTGATGATCGGCTCAAACGACCGGCAGGCGATCACCGCCAAAGGGCAAAGTCTTGCGGCTCGCTCGCCCGAATGGACGGCAGAATATCAGCACCGCGTTTCCAAGTTCATGAAGGAAATCACGGATAAGAAATATCCACTGATATGGGTTGGACAGCCACCGTTCCGGCCACGCGGCATGTCGCAGGATATGCTTGCGCTCAATGAAATCTATCGCACCACATCCGAAAAGGCAGGCGCGAAGTTTGTCGATGTTTGGGACGGTTTTGTCGATGAAGAAGGCAATTTCAGCCAGACCGGCTTCGATATCAACGGTCAGACAGCGCGTCTGCGCGGTAACGATGGGATCAACACCACCACTGCCGGCAAACGCAAACTCGCTTTCTACGCAGAGAAGCCTCTAAAGGCACTTTTCGGCGACATTCGCGACAATGAGCAATTGCTGCCCACCGCCGGAAAACAGGACCCTTCCAAGCCGGTTGATCGTATTGCGCCGGTGAGTCTGCGTGACATTGACCGCGACAATAGCGGGGTTTTGCTGGGCGGAACGCTGGCATCGCGCAAAAAGGATGAGAAAAAGCCGTCAGCAGAGCGAAAAGCTGCTCCCGGCAGGGCAGATGACTTCAGCTGGCCGCAAAAAAGCGTAAATCCCTGATACTTAAACAGAATAATGACCAAGCAGACCATCTTTTACTGAAAATGCGGTGAAATGTGCGGCATTTCTTCGCCTAATTGCTATATTTCTCTTAGTTCACATTACAGATTTCCTCGTCTATCAGAAGCCTGTTGTCCGTTCCGGGCATGATTTTGAGGGTGCGTCCCCGACGCGACCGCAATGCATAAGAGGCATCTGAATGAATATTGCATCGAAGCCTCCCGTTGAGAACAACCGGGAGGAGGAACCCCATCTTGCACGCAATCTGTCCAATCGACATCTCCAGCTGATCGCCATTGGTGGCGCAATCGGCACGGGCCTTTTCATGGGCTCGGGCAAGACCATATCGCTCGCGGGACCATCAATTTTGCTGGTCTATGCGATCATCGGCTTCATGCTGTTCTTCGTGATGCGTGCGCTCGGTGAAATTCTGCTGTCCAATCTCGAATATCGCTCATTCGCTGATTTCGCAGGCGACTATCTCGGCCCATGGGCACAGTTCTTCACTGGCTGGACCTACTGGCTCTGCTGGATTGTAACCGGCATTGCCGATGTGGTGGCCGTTTCGGGCTATGTATCGTTCTGGTATCCGGAACTGGCTCTGTGGATTCCGGCGCTTGGCCTGATCGGCGTGTTGCTGCTGCTGAACTTGCCAAACGTACGCAACTTCGGTGAGATCGAGTTCTGGTTTGCGCTGATCAAGATCGTTGCAATCGTCGCGCTTATTCTGGCTGGCGCTTATATGCTGATCACGAATTTCACGCTGCCAAATGGTACACAGGCTTCGGTCACGCATCTGTGGGCGAATGGCGGGTTCTTCCCGAACGGCTTCTTCGGCTTTGTGGCAGGCTTCCAGATCGCGGTTTTCGCTTTCGTGGGTATCGAGCTGGTTGGTACGGCTGCGGCTGAAACCGAAAACCCGACGCGTAATCTGCCAAAGGCAATCAATTCGATCCCGATCCGTGTCGTGCTGTTCTATGTGGGTGCGCTGTTCGTGATCATCACGGTCATTCCGTGGGATCAGGTAGATCCAAACTCCAGCCCGTTCGTGGCCATGTTCTCGCTGGCAGGTCTTGGCATTGCCGCCCACGTCGTCAACTTCGTGGTGCTGACTTCGGCAACATCGAGTGCCAATTCCGGCATCTACTCGACCTCGCGCATGATCTATGGTCTGGCAACATCACGCCTCGCACCGCAGACACTCGGCAAGCTTAACAGCCGCAAGGTACCAGTGAATGCGCTGTTCTTCTCCTGCATCTTCCTGCTTGCAGGTGTTGTGCTGCTTTATGCAGGCCAGAGCATCATTGAAGCCTTTACTATCGTCACGACGATTTCAGCGCTTCTCTTCATCTTCATCTGGTCGATCATTCTTGCGTCTTATCTTCAGTATCGCCGCAAGCGTCCTGATCTGCATGAAAAGTCGACCTTCAAGCTGCCGGGTGGACGCGCTTCCGTCGTCATGGTCTTTGCCTTCTTTGCCTTCATTCTCTGGGCGCTGGCACAGGAACAGGACACGGCAGCGGCACTCAAAGTAACACCGATCTGGTTTGTGTTCTTAGGCATTGTCTATCTGGCAATTTGCAAAAAGCGCCAGCAGAGCTAACATAAAAAGCAAAAAAGCCCGGCTTAAAGCCGGGCTTTTTATTGAGACGACGTTTTAATTACCGAGGCAATACGGACGATCCCATCAGATCTGCGTCGATAGCATGAGCTGCTTGACGGCCTTCACGAATTGCCCAGACAACAAGCGACTGACCACGGCGCACATCGCCTGCTGCATAGAGCTTGTCGACATTGGTGCGATAGTCTTGCTCATTGGCCTTCACGGAAGTCCCACCGCGACGATCCGTTGCGATTTCGAGCTTATCGCCAAGTTCCTTCACCACGCTGTCCTCGCCCGGACCGAAGAAACCGATGGCGATGAAAGCAAGATCGGCCTTGATGAAAAACTCAGAACCAGCAATCGGCTTGCGCTTTTCATCAACCTGGCAGCACTTCACATGAGTGAGCTTGCCGTCTTCGCCGATGAATTCAAGCGTTGCCACCTGAAACTCGCGATTAGCACCTTCAGCCTGACTGGAAGACGTACGCATCTTGGTTGCCCAATAAGGCCAGACGCTCAGCTTGTCTTCTCTTTCAGGCGGCTGCGGGCGAATATCGAGCTGCGTGACATTGACCGCGCCCTGACGGAAAGCCGTACCAACACAGTCGGAAGCCGTATCACCGCCGCCGACAACGACGATATGCTTGCCACCGGCAAGGATTGGGGCTTCATGCCAGGCGACCGATTCAATGTTTTCGCGGCCAACACGACGGTTCTGCTGAACAAGGTAAGGCATGGCATCATGCACGCCTTCAAGGTCTGCACCCGGAATACCGGCTGGACGCGGCTTTTCGGAGCCGCCCGAATAAAGCACGGCATCATAGGTATCGAGCAGACCGCGCAGCGGCTTGTCTACGCCGATATTTACGCCGCAAAGGAAGCGGACACCCTCACCTTCCATCTGCGTGACGCGACGGTCGATCAGGTGCTTTTCCATCTTGAAGTCAGGAATACCATAACGCAGCAGACCACCCGGACGGCTTTCGCGTTCATAGACATCGACCATGTGACCAGCGCGTGCCAGCTGCTGTGCAGCCGCAAGACCTGCCGGGCCAGAACCGATGATCGCGACCGACTTGCCGGTCTTCTGCGCTGCTGGCTGCGGAACGATATAGCCAAGCTCATAGGCCTTATCGCCGAGTGCCTGTTCAACGGTCTTGATCGCAACTGGCGCATCTTCAAGGTTCAGCGTGCAGGCTTCTTCGCAAGGCGCCGGACAAACACGACCCGTGAATTCCGGGAAGTTGTTGGTCAGATGCAGGTTGCGGATCGCCTGATCCCAGTTGTTGTTATAGACGAGATCGTTCCAGTCCGGGATCTGGTTGTGCACCGGACAACCAGTATCACCATGGCAGAACGGGATGCCGCAATCCATGCAGCGTGCCGCCTGCTTCTGCACTTCACCATCCGTCATGGGAAGCGTGAATTCGCGGAAGTGACGAATGCGATCCGATGCTGGCTGGTACTTTGCTACCTGCCGATCAACCTCAAGAAAACCAGTAACCTTACCCATTATTCCATGCTCCTATCGCGGTGCTATTCGCCATTTCAGGCGCACAAGCACCGCGTCTTGATTATGAGTTTTATTCCGCTGCAACGCCGATCTGCATGCGTTCCATCTCTTCGAGAGCGCGGCGATATTCGACCGGCATGACCTTCACGAATTTCGGGCGATAGCTCTCCCAATTATCGAGAATGTCTTTGGCACGCGTAGAGCCGGTGTAATGCAGATGGTTGGCAATCAGCTGCACCAGACGTTCTTCGTCGTGGCGCGTCATGTTTGCCGATACATCCACACGGCCCTTGTGCATCAGGTCGCCGCCGTGATGGTGCAGCTTTTCGAGGATGTCATCCTCTTCCGGCACCGGTTCCAGCTCGACCATCGCCATATTGCAGCGCTGTGCGAAGTCACCTTCTTCATCCAGCACATAGGCGACACCGCCCGACATGCCGGCTGCAAAGTTACGGCCAGTCTGACCGATAACGACAACAACACCGCCCGTCATATATTCGCAGCCGTGATCACCCACACCTTCGACAACCGTGACCGCACCGGAGTTACGCACCGCGAAACGCTCGCCTGCCACACCGCGGAAATAGCACTCGCCTTCAAGCGCACCGTAAAGCACGGTATTGCCTGCGATGATCGAGTTTTCAGCCACAATACGCGTGTCTTCTGGCGGACGTATGACAATGCGACCACCCGAAAGACCCTTGCCGATATAGTCGTTGCCATCGCCAATCAGTTCAAACGAGACACCGCGTGCAAGGAAGGCACCGAAGGACTGGCCAGCCGTACCGCGCAGGGTAACGGCAATGGTGTCATCCGGCAGACCCTTGTGACGGAAACGCTTGGCCACTTCACCCGAAAGCATCGCACCTGCCGAACGGTCGACATTCTTGATGTCGACATCGATCTTGACCGGCGTTTTGTTTTCCAGCGCAGGCATGGCCTGAGCAATCAGCTTCCGATCCAGAACATCTTCAATCGGATGATGCTGACGTTCGGTCCAGAAGATTTCGTGCTTCTCGGCTTCCGGCTTGTAGAAGATACGGCTGAAGTCGAGACCCTTGGCCTTCCAATGATCGATCATGGTCTGTTTTTCGAGCAGTTCCGTTTCGCCGATAATCTGCTCAAGCTTGGTGAAGCCCATAGCTGCCAGCAATGCGCGAACTTCTTCCGCCAGATAGAAGAAGAAGTTGATGACATGCTCAGGCGTGCCCTTGAAGCGCTTGCGCAGAACAGGGTCCTGCGTGGCAACGCCCACAGGGCAGGTGTTGAGATGGCACTTGCGCATCATGATGCAGCCAGCGGCAATCAGCGGAGCGGTCGAGAAACCGAACTCGTCAGCACCGAGCAGCGCACCAATCACCACGTCGCGACCGGTCCGAAGACCGCCATCGACCTGCAGCGCAATGCGTGAACGAAGACCGTTCAACACCAGCGTCTGATGGGTTTCGGCAAGGCCGATTTCCCATGGCGAACCAGCGTGCTTCAATGAGGTGAGCGGAGACGCACCCGTGCCGCCATCATAGCCGGACACTGTAATGTGATCAGCGCGTGCCTTGGCAACACCAGCCGCAACCGTACCAACACCCACTTCCGAAACCAGCTTAACCGAAATATCAGCAGCCGGATTGACGTTCTTCAGATCATAGATCAGCTGTGCCAGATCTTCGATCGAGTAGATGTCATGGTGTGGTGGAGGCGAAATGAGGCCAACGCCCGGCGTCGAGTGACGTGTCTTGGCGATGGTCGCATCGACCTTATGGCCCGGCAGCTGACCGCCTTCACCCGGCTTTGCACCCTGCGCAACCTTGATCTGGATGAGATCGGAGTTGACCAGATATTCCGTCGTCACACCGAAGCGGCCCGATGCCACCTGCTTGATCGCAGAGCGTTCAGGGTTTGGCGTGCCATCCGGCAGCGGATAGAAACGATCCGGCTCTTCACCGCCCTCACCCGTGTTTGACTTGCCGCCAATGGCGTTCATCGCACGCGCAAGCGTGGTGTGAGCTTCACGCGAGATCGAGCCGAACGACATGGCGCCGGTCGAGAAACGCTTGACGATATCGACCGCCGATTCAACCTCTTCAATGGCAACCGGCTTGCGCCCGCTTGCTTCCGCAAAGCGAATATCAAACAAGCCACGAATGGTCTTTGCCTGCGCCGCCTTGGAGTCGAGCATGGACGTATATTCGGTGAATGTGTCGGGGTTCGAAGTACGAACGGCGTGCTGCAGTTTCGCTACCGCATCCGGCGACCAGAGATGTGCTTCGCCACGCATACGGTAGGCATATTCGCCACCAACTTCGAGCGCTGTCAGCAGAACCGGGTCGTTGCCGAACGCATCGGTATGACGACGCACGGTTTCTTCCGCGATTTCGTCAAGACCAACGCCTTCGATGCTCGTTGCCGTGCCAAAGAAGAACTGATCGACAAAGCTCGTCTGCAAGCCAACCGCATCGAAAATCTGCGCGCCGCAATAGGATTGGTAGGTCGAGATGCCCATCTTGGACATGACCTTGAGAATGCCCTTACCGATCGACTTGATGTAGCGCTTGACCACTTCATATTCGTCGACTTCCGGCGGGAATTCGCGACGGCGATGCATGTCGAGCAGCGTGTCGAAGGCGAGATATGGGTTAATTGCTTCGGCACCATAGCCTGCGAGGCAGGCGAAATGATGCACTTCGCGCGGTTCACCCGATTCAACGACCAGACCGACCGATGTACGAAGACCCTTGCGGATCAGGTGATGGTGGACAGCAGCCGTCGCCAGCAGAGCCGGGATCGGAATGCGATCCGGACCAACCTGACGATCCGAGAGAATGACGATGTTATAACCACCATGAACCGCTGCTTCCGCACGGTCGCACAGGCGTTCAATCGCGCCCTGCATACCGTTAGCGCCTTCGCCGACATTATAGGTGATGTCGAGAGTCTTGGTATCGAAGCGATCTTCCGTGTGACCGATGGAGCGGATCTTTTCGAGATCGCCATTGGTCAGGATCGGCTGACGCACTTCCAGACGCTTGCGGCGCGATGTGCCAACAAGATCGAAAATATTTGGGCGCGGTCCGATGAAGGAGACAAGGCTCATCACCAGCTCTTCACGGATCGGATCAATCGGCGGGTTTGTGACCTGCGCGAAGTTCTGCTTGAAATAGGTGTAGAGCAGCTTCGACTTGTCAGACATGGCCGAAATCGGCGTATCCGTACCCATCGAGCCGATGGCTTCCTGACCAGTTGTAGCCATTGGCGACATCAGAAGCTTGGTGTCTTCCTGGCTGTAACCGAATGACTGCTGACGGTCGAGGAGGCTTACATCCTTGCGCAGCGCGCGAGGCTCAACCGGGTTCAGATCTTCCAGAATAAGCTGCGTGTTGGAAAGCCACTGCTTGTAAGGATGCTTCTGTGCGATCTGTGACTTGATTTCCTCATCCGAAACGATGCGGCCTTCTTCCATATCGATGAGCAGCATACGGCCTGGCTGAAGACGCCACTTCTTGACGACCTTCTTCTCTTCGACAGGCAGAACTCCTGCTTCCGAAGCCAGAATGACGAAATCATCGTCAGTCACAATATAACGGGCCGGACGCAGACCGTTACGGTCCAGCGTCGCACCAATCTGGCGACCATCGGTAAAGGCTACGGCAGCAGGACCATCCCATGGCTCCATGAGGGCCGCGTGATATTCGTAGAACGCGCGGCGTTCGTCCGACATCAGCTTGTTGCCCGACCATGCTTCCGGGATCAGCATCATCATCGCATGTGCGAGGCTATAGCCGCCCTGATGCAGGAATTCGAGCGCGTTATCGAAGCAGGCGGTGTCTGACTGGCCTTCGTAGGAAATCGGCCAGAGCTTGGAAATATCGTTGCCGAACAGCTCCGAATCCACCGATGCCTGACGGGCAGCCATCCAGTTGACGTTGCCGCGCAACGTGTTGATTTCGCCGTTATGCGCAACCATGCGATATGGATGTGCCAGACGCCATGACGGGAAAGTGTTGGTCGAAAAGCGCTGGTGAACGAGAGCCACAGCACTTTCAAAGCGCGGATCTTTCAGGTCGTTGTAATAGGCACCAACCTGATAGGCCAGGAACATGCCCTTATATACAACGGTGCGCGCCGACATGGAGACTATATAGAAGCCCTTATCGTCTCCCTCGTTTTCCTGATAGATGCGGTTGGAAATAACCTTGCGCAGCACGAACAGGCGACGTTCAAAATCATCGTCGGTTTCAATGGTCGCGCTACGGCCGATGAAAACCTGAACATGGAAAGGTTCGGTCGCGGCAATTTCAGGAGCCTTCGACAAAGACTCATTATCAACCGGCACCTGACGGAAACCGATGAAGGTCTGGCCTTCAGCAGCGATGACTTCCTTGATGATCTCTTCGATATGCGCACGCAATTCCGCATCGCGCGGCATGAACAAATAGCCTACGGCATAATGGCCCGGCTGTGGCAGGTCGATGCCCTGACGCGCCATTTCTTCGCGGAAAAAGCGATCTGGAATCTGCACCAGAATGCCCGCACCGTCGCCCATCAGAGGGTCGGCGCCAACCGCACCACGATGGGTGAGGTTTTCAAGCATCTTGAGGCCGTTTTCGACAACCTGATGCGACTTCTGACCCTTCATATGCGCAATGAAGCCAACGCCGCAGGCGTCGCGTTCGTTGCGTGGATCATAGAGACCTTGGGCGGGGGGAGTACCCGCCGAAGTTCGCGTTTTTCGGGTTGCGTTGGTGGAATTGGTCGCAGCTTTGACCGTTCCGTTCTGACCGTTGTGTAAATCCACATGCGATACAGATGGCGTCAAATGCGGCATCGTCATTCCCTCCAGTGAGCGCGCAACCCTGCGCGATACGATAATGAACCGGAACGGCTATTCGTTCCGAACTGTTTTAGTCGCGCATCTCATCCGAAAACCGCTTCGCACTTTTCGGGATGCGCTGTGTCTCGCCGTGCGTCTGATCCAAAAACCGCTTCGCACTTTTTGGGACGCACTTTAGTCTGTGTATGGAAAGCCTTATCGAAAAGGCGTTGGACGACGTTCCGGGGCCGATGGCATAGCCATCGAAAGGAATATTGTTTTGGCGCCTTAGTCTTTCAGGCTCGACAAGCGACCTCGGCCCGCATTGCGGCGCACCAAACTCCCCTGTCTTATTAAGCATCGCATTCTGCCGGGTTATCCCGATCCGCGCGGCACTTTCTTTCTGCAACTGACGGAAGCTTTGACAAGAAACCTGACGATCACAGTGATGAATTGGACAGCAAGGGTGAATTAGTCAGCATTGCTGTCCTAATCACGTATGACAGAATTCAAATTCGCTCACAAGATGGAAACATGATTTTTTCGAGCCAATTGCGAAACAAAGTGTCGCAGACATTCACCATTGCATCATTTAATTACGTTTGATGCTAGTTGCGTCAGTTTGGCGCGCCTAGCGCTCCTCACGGGAAGCTCTAAAAAGTGACAGATGCTGCTCGCTTTTTAGCGTCAACAGGCCTTACGCCTGTTACCGAGTCCGGTTATAGACCTTTGCTATAAGGTCCTACCGCCAGCGGAGAACATCGTGCATTTTGCTTCAGACAATTGGGCAGGCGCCCACCCGAAAATCGCTGAAAGTCTTTCCCTTCATGCAAACGGATTTGCTGCAGCCTATGGCGCCAGCGAAATCGACAAACGCGTTGAACAGCGTTTCAACGAATTGTTCGAGCGTGAAGTCGCGGTCTTCTTTGTCGGCACAGGCACGGCGGCAAACTCCTTGGCGCTCGCCAGCGTCAACCGTCCGGGCGGCGTTTCACTCGTGCATCGCGAAGCGCATGTGATCGAAGATGAATGCGGTGCGCCTGAATATTTCACCGGCGGCGCACGTCTGCATCCGATTGATGGCGCAATGGGCCGTATCGATCCTGAATTGCTAAAGCGCGAACTCAAGCGGTTCAATCCAGCTTTCGTCCATGCCGGTCAGCCGATGGCGGTCAGCATCACGCAGGCCACGGAAGTCGGCACGCTGTATCAGCCTGAACATATCTCGACGATCTCGCAGATTTGCCGCGATGCGGGCCTGCCTCTGCATATGGACGGCGCACGTTTTGCGAACGCGCTTGTATCCCTTGATATGACGCCAGCCGAAATGACATGGAAACAGGGCGTCGATATTGTTTCCTTTGGCGGCACCAAGAATGGTTGCTGGTGCGCAGAAGCGCTGGTCTTTATGGACCCGGCCCGCGCACGCGACCTGCCTTTCATCCGCAAACGTGCGGCACAGCTTTTCTCAAAGACGCGCTTTATTGCAGCACAGTTCGATGCATATCTTGCAGACGATCTCTGGATTGACCTTGCAAAGCATTCCAATGCGCTCTCCGCGCGTCTCGCCCGTCACATCGATGCATCCAGCCAGATGCGGCTCGCATGGAAGCCGGAAGCCAACGAGGTTTTCGCGATCATGAAACAGTCAGTCTATGATCGCCTGCGCAGTGCGGGTGCTATCTTCTATGACTGGAACCCGCCGCATTCGGAAGTCAACCGCATCAGCGAGGGCGAAATCTTCGCGCGCTTCGTCACGAGCTTTGCCAATACCGAAGAAGAAGTCGATCAGTTCGGCAAGCTTATAGCCTAAAACGAAAAAGCGGCGCGTAATGCGCCGCTTTCTCTATATATAGTCTTCAGCAGAGATTAGTGGGCAGTTTTCGTTTCGATCTGCTGGGCTTCACCAACCGATGCTTTGCTGACTTCAATCTTGCGCGGCTTCATCTGTTCAGGGATTTCGCGCTTGAGATCGATATGGAGCAAGCCATTTTTGAGGCTGGCACCAGCGACTTCAACAAAGTCTGCAAGCTGGAAGCGGCGCTCGAAAGCACGCGAAGCAATGCCGCGATAAAGCACTTCACCGGTTTCAGAAGCATCGTTCTCGGCCTTCTGGCCCTTAACGGTCAACTGATTGCGATGGGCTTCGATTTCGAGTTCGCTTTCCGAAAAGCCTGCAACGGCCATGGTGATGCGATAGGTGTTCTCACCGGTCCGCTCAATATTATATGGCGGATAAGACTGCGAGCCTTCTGGCGATGCGAGCGTGTCGAGCATCGAGGAGAAGAGACGGTCGAAACCAACGGTGGAACGATAGAGCGGGGAAAAATCAACGTGACGCATGTGTAAGCCCTCCTTAAGAGCGACATAATGCATTGGTTTGGCGGCAGAACTCCCATTCTGGCGAATTCTTCGTGCCGGCGGTCCCGTTATCGGCGACCGCAAAACTTAATTGGGAATGCCCCTTTTTCATTTCAAGGCTGATTTTATTGTGTCTTGCATAAAACGCTGTCGGGGCCGCGCGTGAAAGTCGAGAATATAGTTACACGGCTTATCACTTAGCGTAACAACTCCTGATCGCTTGGACCCCGGAAATTGGGGGTTACGCCATCCAATGAACCCAAAATGAACATCATCTTCGGCGAGCGTTCAGATGCTTGGGGCTATTGTCCCACTATGCCTGCTGAGAGGCGGGTTCATCAAAGGATTACGGTTATGAAAAAAGCTTTTCTTGCTTTTGCCGCACTTGCCACCGTCGCAACCGGAATTGCGACTACGTCCCATGCAGCTGATAACGGCCTGCGTGTTCAGGTTCAGTATTACGACGATGATGGTTATCGTCCACCAATGCCGCCACGCGGCGGACCACGTCCAGGTTGGGACGGTCCAGATCGCGGATATGATAGAGGCCCGGGTCGCGGACCCGGCTGGGGTGACGGCTATGGACGCCCGGAAACACTCGGCCCACGCCAGATTTCGCGCTCACTGCAGCGCCGTGGCTATGATGTCGGCGATATGCGCCGTGAACGCGGAGCTTATCTCGTCAAAGCAACCCGCCCGAATGGCCGCCGCGTCATCGTTGTGGTCGATGCTTTCAGCGGCCGCATCATCGATGAACGTCGCGTTGGTCGCGGCTGGTAAAATTCTCTGATTTGGAAAGATCAGCCAGTGTAACGTCCCTTGCACTGGTTGTTTCCTGAACCGGAAGTTTGCTTGCAAACTTCCGGTTACTTTTTATCATTCTTTATCCGACTATACTGGTGTGTGAATTTACAGCGGTTCCAGTTAGAAATGAATCGTTGGAACCACTGTAACTATTTGTTTTTACGCATTATCCGACGCAAAACCGCTTCGCACTTTTGCTGGAAATGCTATAATCGGGGCCGCAGCTTGAATGCCTGAACTTCTTTTTGAAACCGACGCGAACCCCATTCCCGCAGGGACAAAATCAGGACAGTTCAAGTCGAAAGATGGCCTGGATCTGCGCTACGCCATTATGAGGCCCGAAACAAAACCGTCGCGTGGAACCATTATTCTGCTGCAGGGCCGCAACGAGTATATCGAAAAATACTTTGAAACCATCTCGGATCTGGCCAGACGCGGGTTCGCGGTCGCAACGCTCGACTGGCGGGGTCAGGGTGGTTCGCAGCGGCTGCTCAAAGACCGACTGCGCGGCTATGTTCGGAATTTCAGCGACTATACTGACGATCTCGATCAGTTTCTGACCGAGATTGTGCTGCCTGATTGTCCGCCACCCTTCTATGTGCTGGCGCATTCGGCAGGCGCACTAATTACCTATTCATCGATTCACAAACTGGCATCGCGCGTGACCCGTATTGTGCTGTGCGCGCCATTAATGGGTTTGCGCCCATCACAATCCGGCGACACCAAAATGCGCTTCATGGCAACGACCTTGCGCTGGCTGGGAATGGGCCGGAATTATGCTGCCGGCGGGCGCTTACGCGGTGAGAGGCCCTTTGAAAACAACCCACTGACCAATGATCCGGAACGCTTTGAACGCAATATGGCTGTGGTGCGAAAACATCCAGAGCTGGCGCTTGGCGGACCGACGATCAACTGGATCGGCAATGCGCTTGCGGCCGCAGCCCGTATTCATCAGCAGGGTTTCTATGACGGGCCGACAGTGCCTGTGCTGGTTATTGCTGCAGGTGCTGACAAGGTCGTCTCTACCACAGCTATTGAGCGCTTTGCTGCGAGCACGCGCAACGTCTCGCTCGTCGTCATCGACGGCGCTCGCCATGAATTGCTTCAGGAAGCGGATTTCTATCGCGAGCAGGCTCTTGCCGCTTTTGACGCTTTCATTCCCGGCACATCGGAAATTGAAGCGCTTCCAGAGAGCATAGAGCCTGAAATCCAGACAAGGCCTGACGATCAGCTGTTCAGCAAATCAAGAGCAGCCTTGTGCAGTGCTGGTGAAGCTGCGGCAACAACATCACCGCCCTTTTCTGCCGGGCCGCCGTCACGCTGCGTGACAACGCCACCCGCCTGCTCGATGATTGGAATGAGCGCCACGATATCATAAGGCTGAAGGCCCGCTTCCACGACGATATCGGCAAAGCCACTTGCCAGCATCGCAAAGGCATAGCAATCAACGCCGTAACGCGACAGACGCACCGCATTTTCCAGCCGGTCAAAGCCCTTACGCAAATCGCCCTTGAAAAGTGCTGGCGTGGTGGTGAACATGGTCGCGTCTTCAAGCTTTGCCTGAGCGCGCACAGAAAGCCGACGTGGTTCTGCACCTTCGCGGAGCAGATAAGAACCATTGGCATCGCCGTAAAACAGCTCACCCGTGAAAGGCTGGGACATCATGCCAGCCTTTGCGTCACCATCGACCGTCAGGCCGACCAGCGTTCCCCAGACAGGCAGACCAGAGATGAAAGCGCGGGTGCCATCAACGGGGTCGATCACCCAGACATGACTGCGATCGATATTTTCAGGGCCATATTCTTCGCCAAGAATGCCGTGATCTGGAAACTCGCGCCCGATGACTGCACGAATCGCGCGTTCCGCAGCACGGTCGGCTTCCGTGACCGGATCAAATCCCGAAGTGTATTTGTTGTCGATCTCGTTGAACTGGCGAAACCGTGGCAAGGTTTCAGCAGCTGCGACCGAAGCGACTTCGGAAAAAAATGCCTTATCAATCAGCAATCCCAATCTCCCGTTTCCATAAGATGATGCATTGATGTGCATCTCGTCCTAATATTGCTCACAATTTGAGCTGTCTATTTTTTAGCACAAAAAATATGCGTAAATCCTTGACGCATAAGGCTTTGCCGCGTAGCTTAAACGTCAGACAGGCTGTCCTGTCGGTGCCTTTCGGGGCATTTCCTCCCTAGTCTTTGGCCGCGCTTTCTTCTTGGAGCGCGGCTCTTTTTATATGCACTTGACGATAGATTTTCTGTGCTACAGCATAATTCCTTAAACCTGAACCAGTTTAAGGTGAGATTATGCTGTAAATATAAAGCGTTAGAGCACCCGACAGCTATTCAGCGGCGAGCGGCGGCACGACCAGAAGTTCATCCGGCAAGGATGTGAGATCGCTCAGGAACTGATAGAGATCGGCGCATAGCGCATCGAAGCCGACAAGCTTCTGCAAGGTCTGCTCATTCATATAGAGACTGCGATTGATCTCGATCTGCAACGCATAGCAGGCCGCGGCAGGTCTGCCATAATGCTCGGTGATAAACCCACCTGCATAAGGCTTGTTGTGTGCAACAGTGTAACCAAGGCCGCGCAGCAACTCGATTGCCGCCTGCGTCAGCTGCTCGCTGCAGGATCGACCGAAACGATCACCAATGATGAAATCAGGTCGCCCGCCAACATCGCCGGAGCGCGTGCCGCCCGGCATCGAGTGGCAATCAATCAGAACCGAATAGCCGAAGCGCTCATGGGTCGACTGAAGCAGACCATCCAGCGCATGGTGATAGGGCTTATAAAGCTCCTCGATACGATAATAGGCCTCTTCAAGCGATATGCGGCCAGGATAAATAAGCTGCCCCTCGCCAACCAGACGCGGCACAGTGCCCAGACCGCCCGCCACACGCGCCGACTGGCTGTTCACATAAGGCGGCAGAGGCTCCGCAAACATTCGCGGATCAAGCTCGTATGGCTCACGATTCACGTCGAGAAAGGCGCGCGGGAAATGCGCCTTGAGCAACGGCGCGCCAAGGCGCGGCACGGCTGCAAAAAGCTCATCGACGTAGCAATCTTCGGAATAACGAATGGCAAGCGAATCCAGTCGCGATTCTTCAAGAAATGACTTGGGATAGGCTCGACCGCTATGGGGAGAATTGAAAACGAAAGGAATGCGCTGCTGCGCTGGTGCACAGACCTCGAAAGGGGGCATCAGATGAAAATCACGTTCCAGACTCATACTTCAACCCGTCTCGACTGCCTTTGGACGACCGGTCATAAGATAATTACACTGTTAAAGCAGTATCTTATAATAGTCCGGCGTGATGCAATATCCAATGTTTGAGAGCAAGCCCTTCCTCCTCTTGGCAGGCCGTTCAAACGATGCAAAGCTGTAACACATAACAGCTTGTTGCCAAACACTGGCCATAACAATTAACATTTGCGAGAGCATTCATTTCATATTTACCAAAAAAGCGTTTTCTAGTGTGAAAACTGAGTCGTCAAATGTGTCCAGAAGACACGAACCGGCGGCGAGAAATTCGGACGGACCCATGAAAAGAATTCTGCTAGCTGAAGACGACAACGATATGCGTCGTTTCCTTGTGAAGGCGCTGGAAAAGGCGGGCTATCACGTTACTCATTTCGATAACGGTGCCAGCGCCTATGAAAGACTGCGCGAGGAGCCATTCTCGCTGCTGCTGACCGATATCGTCATGCCAGAAATGGATGGCATCGAGCTTGCGCGCCGCGCAACTGAAATCGATCCTGATCTGAAGATCATGTTCATTACGGGCTTTGCCGCAGTGGCCCTCAATCCCGATTCGGACGCCCCGCGCGATGCGAAAGTGCTTTCCAAGCCTTTCCACCTCCGAGATCTCGTGAACGAAATTGAAAAAATGCTGATCGCCGCCTAAGGCGACCAGCGGCTTTCCCGGCCTTTGATAAGGTATTCAACAAAAAGAATAAAAAACTTCAAAAAAGGGCATTGACGGGCGCAACGCTATATGGTGTATGCGCCACATCGAATGGGCGTATAGCTCAGCGGGAGAGCACTACATTGACATTGTAGGGGTCACAGGTTCAATCCCTGTTACGCCCACCATTCGAACTCCAAACCTTAAATTTAGTATTACCTTCAAGAGCTTAGACGCTTTTCCGCTTTTGGCTTTTTCTCAAGCACATCATCCGGTTCAAGCTGTTCCTGGCTTGCGCAACATCTATTTATTTGCGGACACCACCCAAATATTGCGGAACAAAATTGCATCTGCTGCGTTAAAGCGCCCGGAGACGTGCGTCTGAATTTTTAGCTTTCGTACACTCCAGATTTAGGCGGAGTGAATTTCTTTAATGTTCCATAAAGTGACGTCGGGGCGGTATTGGCGATTAAAATCGGCCACCGATCCTCATCATAATCGAGTCGATGCTCTGTGCAGCGATCTGTCCATGTTTGGTTCAGAAGCTTCCTACAGAAATTATTTGCAGGCCACCCTTGCAAGCCGCCTTTTGCTGGAATCCATGCTTGAAACAAGCCACATCGAAGCTCTTCTGCCGCAATGGAACGAACGAAGGATCGAGCCTGATCTGGCTAATGATATTAATGACTTTCCCGATTGCATGCCGCCTGAGACATTGAAGTTCAAGCGTGCGACAGAGCCGGTCGATCTGCCAACCATTATCGGGACACTCTATGTGCTGGAGGCATCCGCCATCCGGGTTCAGGATCGCGCAGAACAAGTTGCCAAACTCGGCTTCACGAAAGAATTCGGTGCCCGGCATCTCGACCGACAGATGACAAATTTGCGTTCATGGCAGCAAACACTTAATTTGATCGATATAACGCCCTTTGATGACGATGACGAAGAGCGCTGCAAATTTGCAGCCATCGCAGCATTTGGTGCCTTTGAGTATAATTATCAAAAGGTCTTCAACCATGTCGCCAGACAGCCCGCTTGATCAGACTGCCTGCGACCGCGAACCAATTCATATACCCGGATCTATTCAACCGCATGGAATGCTGCTCATAGCAGAGTTGCAGAGCGGTCTCATCGTCGGTGGCGCCGGGCAATTGGAAGCCTATTTTGGCGAGGCATGGCCCGGCCAGAACCTCGATGATTTATTGCAATTCGATGCATTGGCGCTCGCCGCAGAAGCGCCGCGAGCCGATGAAATCATTCTGGGTAAGCTCATCATTGGCGAGGAAACCTTTGATCTTCTCGGTCATATCCTCAACGAATATCTGCTGGTCGAAATAGAACCCGCTCTGCATTCATTTGTTACGCCTGAACAGTCCCTGTCTGGTCTTGAGGCGGTGGCTTATCAGTTTGAAGCGGCACCCGACATCAGGACGCTTTTTCAGAAAGCTGTCGTGGCATTCCGCAAACTGACCGGTTTTGACCGCGTGATGATCTATCAGTTTCTCGAAGATGCGTCCGGCGTTGTGGTAGCTGAAGATGGCAACGACAATTACCCTTCTTTTCTCAACCACCACTTTCCTGCCAGCGACATCCCCCAACAGGCCAGGGCTCTTTATCTCCGCAATCGCGTGCGCGTCATTCCAGACTCGTCCTATGTTCCGGCTCCCCTGAGATGGTACGGGGAAGAACCTCAGCAGCCGCTGGATTTGAGCGATGTAGCCCTGCGTAGCGTGTCACCCATTCACCTGCAATATCTGCAGAATATGGGCGTTGGCGCGAGCGCATCAGTCTCCATCATCAAGGATGGCGTACTCTGGGGCCTCATTGCCTGTCACAATGTTGCGCCGCTTTCCATGCCATTCGCAACGCGTGCATCAGCCCGTGCGCTGGCCGCCAGCCTCGCCCGCCAGATGAAATCGAAGGATGAAGCAGAAAATGCCCGCGAGCGGTTGCGGCTGCGTTCCCATGAAGACCGACTGGTCGAAGCACTCCTGATTAATGCACCACTCGAAGAACGCCTTGCCGAAACCGCGGATAATCTGCGGCAGATGATGATTGCGGATGGCTTTGCCGTCGTTTCCAATGGAAAGCTTGCGGCGCGGTCCGGTGCATCGCCCGATATTTCCGATCTGCGCATCATCCTTGATCTGGTCCACAACAGGTTCAAGGACGGGCTGTTTCATTCACATGAAATGGGCCGGCATAAAGATCTGCCGCAACATATCATTCCGATTGCCAGTGGCATTGCCGTGTTGAAACTGCATTTGGATGAAGATGTATTTCTGATCTGGTCGCGCGCCGAAAAAGTGCAGATCGTCGAATGGGCCGGCAATCCTCATAAGGATACGTCCGGTTCTGCCTCAACACCTCTCACGCCACGCGCCTCGTTTGAAGCCTGGTCGGAAGAAGTGCATGGTCGCTCACGCTATTGGAACTTCAACAAGATAGACGCAATGCATCGCATTAGCCGCGTCATTCATGAGGCCTATCAACGCCGTCGGATCGACAAGCTGAACCGCGAATTGCAGCGTACCCTGGAACAGCAGGATAAGCTTCTGGAACAGAAAGATTTTCTGATGAAGGAAATCAATCACCGCGTCCAGAACAGTCTTCAGCTCGTTTCGACCTTCCTTGGTATGCAAATGCGGGAAACCGACGATCCGTTGATTACGCAATATTTGACGGATGCCCGCAGCCGTATTGCCGCGGTGGCACTCGTCCACCGCCGTCTTTATTCCGACAGCTATGTCGGCTCAGTTGATCTAGCCCGCTATCTCGACGAACTGTCGAACGAACTGTTTCAATCGATGGGCGAGGAATGGCGCAGCCGTCATACAAGCAGGCTCTCGCATGTGCTGATCAATGCCGACCGTGCAATCAATATCGGTCTGGTCTATTCCGAGCTTGTGACCAACGCGAATAAATATGCCTATGATGGTGCGCCGGGACCAACCTGGGTTACGCTTGATCAGCATTTCAATCAGGCGCGTCTGATCGTGGCTGATAATGGAACGGGCAAGACACGAAGCCGTGTCGGCTTTGGCAGCAAAATGCTCAATGCCATTGTGTTGGGACTTGGTGGCGAGATGGAAGAACTCAACAACGACCCGGGTCTGAAAGTCGTGGTCACAGTCCCTATCGAGCTCTAAGTTCAGACGGCTGACATTACGCCAGCCATCTGATTTTCATTTTTGCAGGTCAGAACTGGGTTGTGAGCCCCACCATAAAGGTGCGCCCGCGCCCTGTTTTGTCAGCCATTTCACCCGATACAGCTGGGCTATACGCCACATCCGTCAGGTTCTCGACGTTCATGAAAGCGGTCGCGTGTTTGTTGAACTTGTACGAGGCATAGAGATTGTAAAGCGTATAGGCTTCCTTCTTCTCGGTATCGCCAAATCCAACTGCGTAGCGGCTGCCGCCAACATAATTCATCGTGGCACCAACCGTCAGAGCTTCATCAAATGCACGAACGCCGACATCGGCGGTAACATAGTCTTCCGGCAGGAATGTCGAGTCGCCATTGCCGATGCCTGCACCCCAGCCAACTGGCTGATCGTTGGTTGCATGGGTATAAGACAAGTTCACATAGGCAAACCGCGCATCATAACCGCCTTCGATTTCGAAGCCGCGTGAGTGGGTGGTTCCGGGCACATTGACCCAGATTGCCCGTTCATACGGATCGCCCGGCAGGCTGATGATATTGTTGACGATGTAGTTTTCGATATCGTAGCGGAAGTAGTTCACCTTCAAGCGTAATGCGTCGCCTGCCAGCAATACGTCATCTTTAATGACATTCGTGCCGAACTCCCATCCGCGAGACTTTTCCGGATCGAGGTAGAAGTTGGAGAACTGGCCACCACCAATGCCAGCGCCGATTGGAACCAGTGCCCAAAGCGCTTCGCGCGCCGATGGAGGCCGGAACGTGTGAGCATAGGTGACGTAGGGCTGCAACCAATCCAGCGGCTTGGCGGAGAGAGTAATCTTCGGATTTAACGCATTTTCACTTCGTGACACATCGACATTACCGCCCGTTGGTGGGCAGAAGCCGACATTGGCGGTGCAAGGGCTTTGGTGCCCACTCAGGGTCCAGTAGTCGTAATTTAGCCCTGTGCTCAGCTCAAAGATGCCCCTCGACAAAGTCAGGTCTGTGAATGCACGCGCTTTTTGCATTCTGCCGGGAGGGTTTGCCCCACGATAATTATTGACCTTGTAATCGTCCGAAGAATAGGCCGCGCCATATTCCCATCGCGCACTGATAGCGTCGGTGATGTCAAAGCGGCTGGTGTTCGTGACATCGAAACCATAGCCATTGTCACGCGTCTGACGCTGCCGATAAGAACCGCCGGTCGTCGGATCGTAAGACATATCCGTGCGGTTATAATAAGCGTTGACCTTCAAATCGATCCAGTCACTATCCGGATTATAGGTATAGTTGGCCGTGTAAGTGGAGTTCGTTACGCCCCACTCATAGCCCGAAACCAGAAAGTGGTTCTTGTACCATCGTGCGCCGAGTTTCAGATCATGCACATCGTCTGGCTGGAAATGAAACTTCAGCAAACCCGAACCCGGCTTGTTGCTCGCATCCGGCGTATTGTAAACACCGTCTCCTCGGCGGTAGTTTTCGCGATCGCTATAGCTGAAAGCACCAACAATCGACGCCGTTCCCGATCCAGGGATATTGGTCCTTGCGCCACCGGCAATCATGCCTGAAAGCCCGAAGCCGTTATTTCCGGCCTTCATGATTGTCTTGACGCCCTGATCCTGTCCTTCAAGGACCACATCTTCAAAATCAATCGTCCTGAAATTGACCGCCCCGGCAAGCGATCCCATTCCATGGGCACCGTTTACAGCACCGCGCTCTGCACCCACGCCCGCTAGAAGGTTGGTATCGATATAGAGCAGTTCTCCACCGGTCGAAGCATGACCTGCGGTGTTTCTGAACATCTGCGGCACACCATCTATCATGGTATTGATGCGACCATCGGATTCAAAGCCACGAATATTAACCGCAACACCCGGCTGGCTCGATGAGATACGCGTGAAAGTGCCGGGCATGGAGCGAACGATTGCGTTAGCATCGCCACCGTATTTTTCCTGCACGATATTGCCATCGATGACGCTGACACCGCCCGGCGTCAGATAGGGCGCGTCCATGTCCACGCCTGCACTGATGATAATCGGCTGAAGCTCTACAGAGCCTGGAACCTTCTTGTCTTGTGACTTGTCGCCCGCTTCTGCACTCTGCTGTGTACCGCCCGCCGATTGCGCATAGGCCGCGGGAATGCCCGCGATGAATGCGCTATAGGCAACACCGAGTAAAAGAATGCCGTAGTGTTTCGAGTGTATTTTTTTCACTGTTTCCTCGCGAAAGTGGAAATCAGTGGCTGGCTACCTGAGAACTATTGCTTGCTGCTGATATGCGTGGTCGGCCTGCAGACGTTGCAGTTTACAGGCTGACAATTTTCAAAGGTAAAGATTTGCAATGATGACGATCACTGCAAATAATCCAGCATACGCTACCCAGAATCCATCTCCCTCGACAAATCGATGAAGCGCCGTCTTCTGACTATTTTTGTTATACATGATCTTACCCGCCGACAGGGATGCCCCCGCCGCAACCTCTAGTTAACATGATAATTTGAGTCAAGTTAAATTACTTAAATATGCTCTGCAAATTTCAGATACAAAAAACGTGTCGGCATTCAGTGTAGCTTGAAAAGAAATAACATCCTGCATTGCAAAATGCATTGCGGCCCGCACCTCAATTATGAAAAGAGTGAGAAGTGCGTCCTGAAAATGAGAAACCGTTTTCAGGCAAGATGCGCGTTGAAAGAGCGCAGGAAATGATGCTTTTCAGCGCGCACGCTCAAGGATATCCTGCCGCACGTAGCGACTGTTAAGGGCCAGTGAATGAACGAGAATTTCGTGTCAGTCGATGAGGAGCAGGAACGCGCACGCGTGGCCTGGCTCTATTTCATTGGCGGCCAGACCCAGCAGGAAATCGCGCAGCGGCTCAACATTACCCGGCTAAAGGTCAACAAGATCATTGGTCAGGTTCGTGAGTCGGGTCAGATACAGGTCAAAGTCAGCCTGCCGCTTGTGGATTGTATCGAACTGGCGGAGAAGGTCGCGGCTCGCTACGGCTTAGCTGATGCCGTTGTGGTGCCGGATCTTGATGACTATCTGGAGCAGAAACGTGTAATCGGCGAAGCCGCCGGAACCATGGCAAGCGAGCTGATTGCAGGGCGTGACATGGGAGTAGGCATTGCCTCGGGACGCACTTTAAGTTTTGCGGTCAGAAATTTGCGTTCGCGTCCCAAACCTGAAAGCTGGGTCGTCAGCCTGACGGGGGGCGTGACCAGCGGCTCCTCTACCAACACATTTGAAGTCGCAACCGACTTTGCGCGGGCGCTCGGCGTGGAGTGTCACTATCTCACCGCCCCGATCTATTGCGCCAACCGCGAAAGCCGCGATGCAATTCTTTTGAGCGACGAGCTGACAGACGTTCTGGCCCGCACCGAAATTGCAGATATCGGCCTTGTCTCTTGCGGCGCACTAACATCAGAAACCTCACTCACCCACATCCGCGTGGTGAAAGATAACCTCGATGCCGTGCTGAAGCTTGGGGCGGTCGGTGAATTTCTGGGGTATTTTCTTGATGCTCAGGGGCGTCCGATTGACCATTTCCTCAATGATTCAATCATTGCCCTGCCACCGGACAAGCTCAAACTCAAACCAGCATCGGTTCTGGTCTCGGGTGGGGTGAACAAAATTCCGATTATTCGGGCCATTCTGCGCGGCGGTTATGTCAATCGCCTCGTCACCAATGAAGGTGTCGCCCGCGCATTGTTACAGGGGCCGCGCTAAACACGGCCCCTGTGCTACTTGATTAAGCCTTCGCTTGAAGCGCTTCTGCCATGGCACGCAGAGTTACGAACGTAGACGCTGCACCCGGATCAATATGACCGATGGAGCGTTCACCAAGCTTGGCCGAACGGCCACGGCGCGATTCCATTGCAGCCGTCGCCTTCATGCCCGCTTCCGCACCATCGCGTGCCGCAATCAGTACGTCGAGCGTGGACTTGCCAGCCTTTGCAGCTTCATTCGCAGCATCAACCGCCGGAACCCATGCATCGATCATCGTCTTGTCGCCCGGTGCCGCGCGGCCCCGATCCTGAATACCCTGCGATGCGGCTGCAAGCCATTCGGCAATGCCGGTTCCATCAAGGTTCAGACGATTGCTGACAGCCGTACCCGCACGCAGGAATGCCGTTGCATAGAGCGGGCCCGACGAGGCGCCAACCGCATCAAGAAATGCCTTGGCCATGCGCTTGCAGATGGCTTCAATGGTTTCATCGCCCTGCTCGTCTTCAAGCGCATGTTGCACGGCCTTCCAGCCGATTTCCATGGTAATGCCGTGATCGCCATCGCCAATCACGCCATCGAGTTCCGAAAGCCAGTTCTTCTCGGCGATGATCTGATTGCCGACATTCATCATCATCGCCTTGAAAAGCGCTGGTGTCACATCACCCTCGGTGATGAGCTTGCGAGGCGTGTCCGTGGCAGCTTCTTTGTGTTCAGCGCTGCGCTGCGCCTTGCGATGTGAAGCCGGTTCACGATCGCTTGCCTGCACGGCGCCCACCGTTAGAGCTGGCGTATGGCATGGATGATCGAGAAGCGTTTGCAACGTCGCATCGAGCTTCATCAGCGTCACCGATGCACCCGCCATTTCGAGCGACGTCGCATATTCGCCAACCCATGAGGCGTGGATCTGAACGTCCCTGCCATCCAGAATCTGCTTCACGCGGCGGAAAATCAGGTAGAGCTCAATATGCGTGGTCGCACCAAGTCCATTGACCAGAACAGCAACGCGATCACCAGCCTTGAGCGCCAGTTCTTCAACGACCGAGGCCATCAGCTCGTCAGTCACTTCATCGGCAGGCGCAAGCTTCTGGCGGCGGATGCCCGGCTCGCCATGCAGGCCCATGCCGATTTCCATTTCATCGTCACCGATGGAGAAGTTCGGCTTGCCAGTCTGGGGCAGCGAGCAAGGGCTCAATGCCACGCCCATAGAACGGGTTGCTTCATTGGCAGCCTGTGCAAGCGCTTCAACACGCGGCAGAGATTCACCCAGATCAGCTGCAGCGCCAGCAACCTTGAACACAAAGAAGTCGCCAGCAATACCGCGGCGCTCCGACTTGCGATCAAGCGGTGCCGAGGCCACATCGTCCGCAACCGCGACATGACGCACATCCATGCCGTCCTGTGCGAGTTCTTCCGCAGCCATCGTGAAGTTGAGAACGTCGCCGGTGTAATTGCCATAGAGCATCAACACGCCAGCGCCACCGTCCGCAGCCCGTGCCGCTTCTGCAATATGAGCAGGCGATGGGGAGGCAAACACGTTACCAACAGCTGCCGCATCGGCAAGGCCGCGCCCGACATAGCCTGCAAAAGCTGGCTCATGACCTGAACCGCCGCCGACCACAATGCCGACCTTGCCTTCGCGTGGCCCATCGACCGCCACAACTGCACGACCCGTTTCGCCTTCAACGCGCAGCATGTCGGGATGCGCGCCGACCATACCTTCGATCATTTCTGCAATGATGTTTTCCGGCGCGTTGATCAGCTTCTTCGTTTTGACTTGTTCATTCATGTTTCTGGCTTTCTAAAACGTGTCAGGTCGTCAGATCAGTGGGCATCCCGGCGCAGATAACGACGCGATATGGCATCGAACGAGATTGCCAGCACGACGATTGCACCTGAAACAATGCCCTGCCAATAGGGGGAGACACCGAACAGAACGATAATGTTTTCAATAATAGCGATGATACCTGCACCGAGGATCGCACCAATCGGGCTGCCGATACCACCCGTTGTGGCAACGCCACCGATGACGGATGCAGCAATCGGAGCCAGAACCCAGCTGTCGCCAATAGACGGCTGTGCCGTTCCAAGACGCGCAACCATCAGCACGCCTGCAAGGCCTGCAATGGCACCGGCCACACCGAACACCATAAGACGCACACGGTCTACGCGAATGCCCAGCATACGGGCGCCGTCACGATTGTTGCCGATGGCATACATATAACGACCGAACGGGGTTTTCAGCATCACAAAAGTCGCCACCAGCAGTGCAACAAACATGATGATGAATGGCACTGGCACGCCGAACAAATCACCACGGCCGAGATATTGCACATCACGCGGAATGCCGGTGATGGCAACACCGCGGGTCAGCACCAGATTGGCACCGCCGAAGATGCCCGCCGTACCAATGGTGAGCACCAGTGAATGCAGGCGGAGGAACGTGACGAGGAAGCCGTTGAACAGACCAAGGCAAAGGCCAAGCAGTATTGCCAGCAGCATTGCGGAATAAGGCTCAAAACCCATCCGAACCATCAGAATGCCCGAAACAACGCCGGAAAGACCACCGATCACACCAAGCGACAGATCGAGCTCGCCGAGCACCATCAGCATCGACTGCGCAATGGTGATGAGACCGACAAAGGCGAGACCGCGTGCAACAACCGACAGATTGTAAGGTGTGAGAAAATAGGGTGAAAGGATCGCCGACAGGGCAAAGATCACCAGAAGCGCCACAAAGACACCGGCCAGCGGCGTGCGGATGAGATTGGAAAGGGGATTAGTTTGCATCGGCTTTTACCTCTGTTCCAAAGATCGCGCCCACGAGTGTTTCATTGTTGGTATCGGTGGTGGAGAACTCACCGGTGATATGGCCGTTATGCATGGTGATGATACGGCTTGCGCATTTCTGCAGTTCGTTGAGTTCCGAGGAGACGAGGATGACACCGACGCCTTCTTCGGCGAGATTTTTCATGATGCGATAAATCTCGGATTTGGTCCGGATATCGATACCCTTCGTCGGCTCATCAAAGATGAGCACGCGCGGACGCGTGGCCATGGCGCGACCGATAATGGCCTTCTGCTGATTGCCACCCGAAAGCTGCGAGATGCGCTTGCCCATGCCAGATGTGCGGATACCGTAATCATCGATGATCTTCTGCACGATATTGCGTTCACGGCGGTCGGAGATACCCAATTTGCCGCTGGTCAGCGACAGCACCGAAATGCCGATATTCTCACGCAGTGACAGAAGCGGCAGAATGCCGTGATGTTTGCGCTCTTCCGAAAGATAGAGCATACCGCCGGAAACCGAGCGCGAGGTATCATTCAGTGCCCAGCTCTCGCCTTCCACCTTCACCTGGCCCGCTTTGGCTTTCAAAAAGCCAAAGATCGTCTGCATCACTTCGGAGCGTCCAGCGCCCACCAGTCCGGCAAAGCCGAGAATCTCGCCTTTGCGCAGGTCAAAACTGATGTCTTCAAAACGCGATCCCGAAAGACCGCGCACTTCCATGATGGTTTCAGTGGTAGGCTTTGACGGACGGAAATGCTCATCAAAGGAAAGATCGCGGCCAGACATGGCGCGGATCAGATCAGTTTCGGTAATATCTTTGATATGACCGCTTTCGATTTTCGTACCATTGCGCAGAACGGTATAATCATCGCCAATCTGGAAGACTTCTTCCATCTTGTGGCTGATGAAAACAATCGCGTGATCGCGATCGAGAAGACCACGAATAACCTTGAAGACACGCTCGACTTCAACACGCGTCAGCGAAGATGTCGGCTCATCAAGGATCAGCACCTTCATCTGCTCATTGGTGCAGGCACGCGCAATCTGCAAAAGCTGCTGATCGGACACAGAAATATTGGCCACCAGATCATCCGGCTGCGCTTCGATGCCGAAACGGTCGAGATAGGATTTTGCCTCTTCCATCAACGCCTTGCGGTTGACGAGAAAGCCGCCATGGCCGGTTCGGCTGAATGGCATGAACAGGTTTTCAGCGACGCTCATCTGCGGGAATAGCGTCAGCTCCTGCGGAACATAGGCGACGTTTTTATAGAGCGCAGGATCAGCGACAGGATCGCGACCATCAATCAGCACCTGACCGCGCGAAGCGCTATCGGTTCCGGTCAGAATTTTTACGAGTGTTGATTTGCCGGCGCCGTTTTCGCCAGCAAGAATATGCGTGCGACCGAGCTCGATTTTCAGGTCAACACCATCCAGCGCGGTTACGCCCGGAAAGTCCCGGCCTAATCCGCTTGTTTCAAGATAAGCCATGATGGACACCTTGGAAAACTATCGTTGTGTCCGGCAATCCGCCGGTCAAAGCCGATAGGACAGGAAAGAATGGAGCACGGGAGAACCCGTGCCCCTGCAACAAGACCAGAACGGATCAGTTGCCTACGTTTTCCTTGGTAAGGAACGCATTACCGGTGTCGATATAGCCAGGAACCGGAGCGCCGGTTGCCTGTGCCCAGAGCGTCATCACCGACCAGTAACCCTGAAGTTCAGGCTGCGATGCGGACGAGCTGTCAGCCACGCCATTGCGGATCATGTCGAGCATTTCCGGCAGGTTGTCGAGGCCGACCAGCGTGACCTTGCCCTGCTTGCCAGCTTCAACGATAGCCTGACCGATGCCGATCGGACCAGCCGCATCCGAAGCAACCCAGCCCTTCAGGTTTGGATTGGCCTGCATGATGGCTGCTGCCTGCTGCTGTGCGATTTCGATGCTGTCATTGTCGATGCCTTCAGCAACAACCTTGATACCCGGATGTTCTTTGAACACTTCGCGATGGCAATCCGCGCGGATCGAATGGTTCGGTGCGGTAGGCACGCCCATCATGATTGCGACTTCGCCTTCACCACCTAGCACTTCGACCAGACGACGGGCAGCAATCTTTGCCTGCTCGCAGAAATCTGAACCGATATGCGTGATGGTCATGCCTTCAGGTGGCACGGAGTCGAACAGCACGAGAGGAATCTTCTGTCCCTGTGCTTCTTCGAGCGACGCACGGTTGCCCGAAGGATCGAGCAAATCGAGTGCAAGACCATCCGGACGGGTGGCAAGTGCGCTGTCAATAATCTGGTTCTGCTGAACAACGTCTGCACTCTGTGGTGCCGAGTAGACGATTTCAACATTGGCGCCAGTCTGCGCCTTGAGCGCAGCAGCGGCCTGCTGTGCGCCTTCATTCACCTTGTCAAACCAAGGATGAACAACCTTTGGCACGATGACGAAACGATAGCTGTCTTTTTTAACAGTACCCGGAGCGTCCTGCGCCATGGCGGTAACAGGCAACGAAAAGGCAGCAACAGCCGCCAGCATAGCAAGCTTATTCATTAATTCCTCCCTTGGAAATCAGACGAAACTTCCTCCCGCCTGACTGCTTGAAAGATCACCCGGGAAGGCTCCTCTGCCTCCAGCCCATAGCGAACTCTCAATCTGAATACAGATGTATAATTAAAATTACAAGAGTAATTGTCTACCTATTTGGGAGGTGTGGATAGCCCTCCGCACAACTTACCCGACAGAGCCGCTGAAAAGCGGATCGCTCAGAAAGAAGACTGAGAGAGGCGAAGACATGCAAAATAGGCGGCAAGCTTCCGCCTGCCGCCTATCAAAATTCATGCTCTATTGTATGGGATTAGCTGGTAAAAGCGCCGGTCTTTGGTGCAGCAGATTTAGCCGTAACACCGGCATCGCTTGATCTGATGACGAGGCTTGCACCGACCAGAATTTTCACTGGTGGCTGCGATTCAGCGGTATTGATGAGATCGTCGAGAATGGTCACGGCGAGATTGCCGATCTTGCGCTTGGATACTTCGACCGTCGTCAGACCCGGCTCCATGGTCGCACTTTGCGGCAGATTATCAAAACCAATCACCGAAACATCATCAGGAATACGAAGCCCCTTACCTTTCAATGCCCGGATGAAGCCATAGGCGATGATATCATTGGTGCAGAAATAGCACTCAGCCAGATCGAGGCCCGAATGCAGCATTGCGCAAGTATCGCGATGCGCACCCTCATAGGTTGATTCAACCGAAAGAATGTCGCGTTCCTGAACGTTTAGGTCCAGACGCTGCATATTCTTGAAAAACGCATCGCGCCGAAGGCGGAAATTCGTCGTTTCCGTATGACTTGCTACAAAGCCGATGCGCGAAAAACCAAGCTGCTTGAAGCGCGACAGAACCTTGAAGACTGCATCTTCGTTGTTCATGTCTACGAAGTTGGCTTCGACGACCTCATAAAACGTATCGATAAACACAGTCGGCAGGCCAAGCCCCTGTATCATGTGGATATCTGCTGCCGAAAGCTCGGTTCCCAGAGCAATCACACCGCGCACCGGCGCACCGGCCAGCGATTCTGCCACCGCACTGATCGGCTGCCCTTCAAAGCTTACCACTTCAAGCGTGTAATTGCGGCGTGTGGCCTCAGACGACATGCCATCGATATAGTCGGAGACAAATACGCTGTGGTCCCGATTTACCGTCTCGCCATGCTTGGCGATCTTCAGAAAGCGGATTGTCTCACCGCCACCAGATCCAGTTTTAGCTGCGCGCGGCACATAATTGAGCCGGGAAACCGACTCAAGCACGCGGGCTCTTGTCTCGCCCGAAATTTCGCCTTTGCCGTTCAGAACAAGCGACACTGTAGCGGGAGAAACACCCGCATTCTCGGCAATATCTCTGATCGTAAAAGACTTTTTCTTTTTCATATTTTCCAAGCGGAACTTCGACTTTGATGGGGAAACTGCGTTGTAGTTTAGTAAACAGAACCACTGCTGTTTAAAACGATTAGGGTAATTCCACCTGTTAGGCAACCATAATTCCCCGATATTGCGCTTGACAAGCCCTAACCTCTTGGTCATTTATTTAGTGAATAACAGTTTTGTTTACTAAACATGGTAGGAGGAGACCATGCAGAAGACAAGCAATCAGCTTGCTATGCTAGTTGTCATCAATCTCGGATTGCTCGCGCTTGGCGCGTATATTTCGGGTGGATCTTTCCTATCCCTGTTCAATCTGCAGTCGATGGCAGGCCAGGTGCCTGAAATCGGGCTGTTGGCAATCGGCGTGATGCTGGCAATGTGCGCTGGCAATGGCGGGATTGATCTTTCAGGTATCGCTCTGGCCAATCTGGCGGGCGTGCTTTCCGCAGTTATCGTTTCGATGTTCATTTCCAGCGCCGAAAACCAGCTAGGCTTTAGCCTCGCGTTCATCGGACTGGCACTGGTGATCGGCCTTGCGGGCGGTATCGTCAACGGTGTGCTGATTGCGCGCTTCAATATCACGCCAATCCTATGCACGCTCGGCACGCAGATGGCGTTTACGGGGCTTGCGGTTGTCGTGTCTGGTGGCCGTGCCGTCATGGTTGGCAGCCCGGATCTGCTGTCGCGCATCGGCAACGACATGTTTCTGGCCGTTCCTATCAGCTTCCTGATCTTTATCGCAGTCGCGTTGCTGATTGCTGCTGTGGTGCGCTTTACGCCCTACGGTTATTGGCTGATGCTGATGGGAACCAACCCGAAAGCCGCTGTTTTTGCCGGTTTTCCGCGCAACGGCGTACTGGTGGCCACCTATGCAACCAGCGGCCTGCTGGCCGGGATTGCGGGCATCATCATCGCGGCACGCAACGTCAACGTGAAGTTCGATTATGGCAGTTCTTACCTTCTGGTCGCCATTCTGATTGCCGTCATGGCCGGTGTGAAGCCGGAAGGTGGCTATGGCCGCGTGATCTGCGTGGTCTTGAGCGCAGTTGCCCTGCAGCTCATGTCCAGCCTGCTCAACTTCGGTGGTCTTTCCAATTTTGTCCGCGACTTCGCTTGGGGCCTGCTGCTGCTCGCCTTCCTCGCAGTCGGAAAATACGACATCGCGGGATTCTTTACCCTCGGCAATCGCCAAAAGGGAAATATCGGTGCTCAACCCTCAGGCACCCGACCATAGACATTGGGGGAATGTTAGCGTGGAGGAAATCATGAAATCAGTAACGAAAAAACTGCTCGCCGGCACTATCATTGGCGCAGCAATCGTCGCGGGCAGCGCGGGCACGCTCGTCGCACAGGAAAAGCCAGTTATCGCAACTGTCGTCAAGATCAGCGGTATTCCTTGGTTCGACCGCATGAACACCGGCGTTGAAGCCTATCAGAAGGCAAATCCTGATGTAGTTGCAACACAGAGCGGCCCTGCAACATCTGACGCAGCACAGCAGCTCCAGATCGTTCAGGACCTCGTTGCCAAGGGCGTCAATGCGCTTGCAGTCGTTCCTATGGACCCAGCTGTTCTTGAAGGCACCTTCAAGCGCGCCATGGAACGCGGCATCGTTGTTGTGACCCATGAAGCCGACAACCAGGTCAACACCATGGCCGATGTCGAAGCCTTCGATAATGCCGATTATGGCACAGCGCTCAATGAGCGTCTGGCAGAATGCATGGGCAAGAGCGGCAAGTGGACCACTTTTGTTGGCTCGCTGGGCAGCCGCACGCACATGCAGTGGGTCGGCGCGGCGGAAGAAAACGCCAAGAAGTACGCTGACATGCAGCTCGTCGATCCGAACAACGAATCCTTCGACGATGCCAACGGCACCTATGAAAAGGCCAAGGAAATCCTGCGTAAGCATCCTGATCTGAAGGGCTTCCAGACCTCTGCCGGTAACGACGTTCTCGGCGTTGGCCGCGCTATCGATGAAGCTGGCCTGAGCGGCAAGGTCTGCCTGGTCGGCACCGGTCTGCCAAACCCTTCGGCTGATCTGCTCGAATCCGGTGCCATCACAGCAATCGGTTTCTGGGATCCGCAGAAGGCTGGCATGGCGATGAATGCACTCGCCCGTCTGTTCCTTGAAAAGAAGGAAGTCAAGGACGGCACCGATCTTGGCGTTGAAGGCTATAACAGCGTTCGCGTGAAGAACGGTGCAGGCGAAGGCCTTCTCGTGATCGGCAACGGCATGGTGATTGCTGACAAGGCGACCTACAAGGAACACCTGTTCTAGGCGTTACGCACAGGTAGCCTGACCATCGTGCGTGGACATCGTTCAGCCTCGCGCGATGGTTTCAAAAATCCGGATGCAGCCCCCGCTGTATCCGGGTGCCTGAACCAACAAAACAGCCATAAAACAAGACATTAGCGCCCGATAATTACCGTCGGTCGATCCTACAGCCAGCCCAATCGCTTTGGCGAGCGGTGCGGCGATAAAGGAATTTAACGTGTCAACTACAACGACGAATGGGACGAGCAACGACCGGTCGCCGGATCGTTTTCTCGAACTGCGCAACATTCATAAGCGGTTTGGCGGCGTTCATGCGCTGCGCGGCATCGACCTGACAATCGATCTTGGTCAGGCCTATCACCTGTTGGGTGAAAATGGCTGCGGTAAGAGCACGGTCATCAAGATCATGTCCGGCGCACACGCACCCAGCGAAGGCGAGATCATTCTTGATGGCAAAACATATGCCTCGCTGAACCCGATCCAGTCGCTGGCAGCCGGTATCGAGACCGTCTATCAAGATCTGTCGCTTATTCCCAATTTGACCGTCGCTGAAAACGTAGCGCTGAATGAGCAGCTCGTTGAAGGCAATGGCCGACTGTTCCGCAGCGTCAAGCTTTCGCAGCTTCGCGAGACTGCAGAACGTGCATTGAGCACGGTTGGCCTGCCAACCGACAAAGCCTTTCTGAATACAATCGTTTCCGAGCTGCCGCTCGCCATGCGCCAGCTGGTTGCCATTTCCCGCGCCATTGCAACGCGCGCCAAGCTTGTCATCATGGATGAGCCAACCACATCGCTGACCCGTCGGGAAGTGGACAATCTGATTGAAGTCGTTGAACGCTTGCGCGCTGAGCGCGTCGCAGTGCTTTTCGTGACCCACAAGCTCGATGAATGCTATCGCATCGGCGGCAATGCGGTTGTCTTCCGCGATGGCCAGTGCGTGGCGCAAGGACCAATCGAAAACTACACCAAGAAGCAGCTTTCCGAGCTGATGATCGGCCGGGAAATTGATGCCGAACGCTATCGCACGGCACAGCCAGGCGATGCCGAACTACTTAAACTCGACGGCCTTACCGCATCGGGCTTCAAGGACATCGGTTTTCGCTTACGCAAAGGCGAAATCCTTGGCATCACCGGCCTTGCAGATTCCGGCCGCAACGAGCTTGCAATGGCGATCACCGGCGTCGTGCCTGCACATTCCGGTTCAATCCGCCTCGAAGGAAATGTAACCGAGGTCAAAAGCCCTGCGGAAGCCATTGAGCGCGGCATAGGCTATGTGCCGGAAGACCGGCTTGCAGAAGGCCTTTTCCTCGACAAGTCGATCTTCCAAAACGAGATCGCGCTGATCTTTAGAAAGCTCTGCAACAGCCTTGGCATCGTCGACCAGAAACAGGGCCGCAACATCGCCGCCTCGCTGATGAAAGAGATGCGGCTTAACACAACCAATCTGGACCTGCCTGTTGGCGCGCTTTCGGGCGGCAATCAGCAGCGCGTTTTGATCGGTCGCTGGCTGAGCATTGCCCCCAAGCTTCTGGTGTTGCACGGCCCGACCGTCGGCGTCGATGTGGGATCAAAAGACACGATTTACCGCGCAATTCAGGCGCTGGCCGAAGCTGGCATGGGTCTCATCATCGTCAGCGATGATCTGCCTGAGCTTCTGCAGAATGCCGACCGCATTCTTGTTATGAACTCAGGGAGCATCGTCGCAGAACTGGATGCTGCACAGGCCACCGAAGATCAGCTCTATCAAGCCATGATGTCGTCGCAGAAGGAAGTTGCCTAATGAGTGCGTCGCAGTATCAACAGGATCTGGGTCGAGCCCAATCCTTCAAGCTGGGTGACTTCATTCGCAGGCGCCCCGAATCGATCACTTTCTTCCTGCTCGTGGCAATCTGCACGATTGTCTCGGTCATCAACCCTGCATTCCTGCAAGCTTCGACACTGATCGATATTGGCCGTGCCAGTGTGGTGATGGGCCTGTTTGCGCTTGGCGTCTTCATCATTCTCGCCGCTGGTGGCATTGATGTTTCCTTTACGGCAATTGCCGCCACGACAGTCTATTCGCTGACGCTTCTGGTGCAGTCCTATATGCCGGAACTGCCGATCATCTTCATCATTCTGATGGCGATTGCTGGGGGCATTTTCCTTGGTGTTCTCAACGGTCTGCTGGTGCATTACCTCAATGTGCCGTCATTGATCGTCACCATCGGCACGCAGTATCTCTTCCGCGGCTTCCTGCTGGCTTTTGTCGGCACGGTCTGGATTATGTCGCTGCCGCCGACAATGGGTGCTTTCGGTCGCCTTCCGCTGTTCCAGTTTGAATCGGCAACCGGCGCAACCATCACCATGCCATTCTATTTTCTGGTGCTGCCTGCGGCTGCAATCCTGACCTGGTGGATATTGAACCGCACTTTGATGGGCCGCGCGATTTTTGCGATGGGTGGTAACAGCCAGATCGCGAGCCGCCTCGGCTATAATCTGCGCACCATCCATATCTTCCTGTTCGGCTATGCAGGCGGTCTGGCCGGACTTGCAGGCATCATCCATGTCTGCGCCAATCGCCAGTCGAGCCCTTTCGACTTTGTTGGAACAGAAATTGCGGTCATCGCCGCCGTGGTTCTCGGTGGTGCACGCATCACCGGCGGCACCGGCACCGTTTTCGGCACCCTTCTCGGTGTGCTGCTCATCACCGTCATCAACAGTGTTCTGGTGCTCGTCGGCATCCCCAGCACATGGCAGCGTCTCGTCGTAGGCTGCTTCATCCTGCTGGCTGCCGCCTTCTTCGTCACCCGCCAACGCAAGAAATAACCCGATACTCTCAAGAGGAAATCATGAAGAAATTCCTGAACGATCCCGTCAATTTCGTGGATGAGATGCTCGAAGGCATCTATCGGGCACATCCCGAGCTTACCTTTGTCGATAATGACAAGCGTTGCATGGTCACAGCCAATACCAAATCCGGCAAGGTCGGCATTGCGACAGGCGGCGGCTCCGGCCACCTGCCGCTGTTCCTCGGCTATATCGGCGAAGGCATGATCGATGGCGCAGCTGTCGGCGGCGTCTTCCAATCGCCAAGCTCAGAGCAGATGTATCAGGTCACCAAAGCCATCGATCAGGGCGCTGGCGTGCTCTACATCTATGGCAACTATAGCGGCGACATCATCAATTTCGATATGGCTGCAGAACTTGCCGATCTCGATGGTATCGCCGTCAAACAGGTTGTCGGCAATGATGATGTGGCGTCCTCGGTTGTCGGTGAAGAACACAAGCGTCGCGGCGTCGCCGGTATCTTCTTTGTCTACAAGGCAGCTGGTGCCGCTGCAGCCAACGGTCTGTCGCTTGATGAAGTGACGCGTCTTGCCGATAAGGCACGTCTGCGCACCCGCACCATGGGCGTTGCTCTTTCGAGCTGCGTTGTACCGGAAATCGGTCACGCCACCTTCTCCATCGGTGAAGATGAAATGGAAATCGGCATGGGCATCCATGGCGAACCCGGCATCAGCCGCAAGAAGCTTGCCAGCGCAGATGCAGTCATCGACGAGCTGATGGAACGTATTTTCGCCGAGCAGGCCTATGCCAAGGGCGATGAAGTTGCCGTTCTGGTCAATGGTCTTGGCGGCACGCCGCTTGAAGAGCTTTACATCATGTTCCGCCGGGTTTCCCAGCTGTTTGATGAGCGTGGCGTCAAGGTCAAGCATGTCTGGATCGGCGAGTTTGCCACATCCATGGAAATGGCTGGCGCGTCAGTTTCCGTGCTGCATCTTGATGAAGAACTGGAGCCACTGGTTGCCGCCGCAGCTAATACCCCATTCTTCAAGCATTTTGCGGGTTGAGGTCAGATTATGAACGTCATTACAGCATCTGATCTGATCAATCTCTTCGACAGCTGGAAGCAGCTTTTTGCAGAACAGCGCGAATTCCTTATCGCGCTGGACGGCAAAGTTGGCGATAGCGATCTCGGCATCACAATGAGCAAGGCCTTTGCAGCAGCTTCGGAAGCTGCCCATGCGGAAGGTGAAGCTGCAGGCATCGCCAAGCTTCTGCGAACCGCTGGTGCCACCATGGCCCGCGTCGCGCCATCAACCATGGGTACGCTGACCGCAACCGGTTTCCTGCGTGCAAGCAAGGCCTGTGACGGTATCAACGAGCTGGGAACCGCAGAGATTGCCGCTTTCTGGCGTGCCTATCGTGATGGTATTGCCGAGCGCGGCAAGGCAAAGGTTGGCGACAAGACGCTTCTCGATGTGCTTGATCCAATCGCTGTAACGCTTGAAGCACAAGCATCAGCGGGTGCCTCGCTGGCAGATGCGCTTGCAGCCGCAGCCAAAGCTGCTGAAGATGCGCTTGAAGCGACTAAAACGATGGTTGCCCAGCACGGCAAGGCCGCAGCTTTTCAGGAAAAGACCATCGGTCTTCAGGACGCAGGCGCAACTGTCGGAATGCTGTTGATTACCAGCATGTCGGCTTTTGTTTCTGCAAACTAAAAGCACATAGTTCTTAAGACAGAAGAAGCCCCGCGTTTATGCGTTCGGGGCTTCTGCCATGCCGTTGCGGATGCGCTTGACGACGGTGAGGATCAAAAGCGCACACAGCACAGGCTGCAACCAGAACATCCATTGTGGCAGAATACCATCAATGGCGATCCACGCACCCAGCACACCAAACACCACAGCGCGGTCGCTCTTGCCCATTGGGCCGTCGTAACGGCGGCTTGATCCGAGCGAGGCTGCCGTCACGCCGACAAATTCTGTCAGTGTGGCGATGAAGATAATGGCGAATATCCACAGCGCCGAAAACGGCGCGATAATCGCAAAAGGCGCATAGAGCGCCGCGTCGGAAATTACATCGCCGATCTCGTTGAGATAGGCACCCAGCATGGATTTCTGACCATGTTCGCGTGCCAGCATACCATCAACTGCGTTGAGCGCCATGCGCAGAAAAAGCCAGACCGGCACCAGCGCAAACCAGACCGCATTCCCGTTCAACCCAAGAAAAGCACCAAGAACAATTGAGACCAGTGCAGCTGCAATCGTGACCTGATTGGCCGTCACACCTTTTGCAGCAAGCTGCACGACAAGAGGTCTCAACAAGTTCTGGAAACGGGACTTAAGTTGATAAACAGACATAAGAAACTTTCGGGAAACTTTTGGAAATGACGATTATGTAGAAATCAGCTATTTGCGACCGGCCTTAGCTCGTTTATTCAAACATTCTATTCTACTCAATAGTAATTGGGTCGAATAACTTGGAGTTCATCCCGAAAAATGGGAGAAGGCCTGTTGAGAGGAGAAATGATGAGCCAGCGCACAGAATTGCCGGGGCATGAAACGGCGTCACATCGTGAACCGCTAGAATCCCATTTCGTCACCCATGACGGCACTTCGCTGTTCTATCGTTTCTGGCCTGCCCGCTCCGAAAAGCCGAAGGGCGTTATCGTTCTGCTGCATCGCGGCCATGAGCATAGCGGGCGTGTGAAACATCTCGTGGATGAGCTCGGCCTTGATGATTATGCATTCTATGCCTGGGATGCGCGCGGCCATGGCAACTCTCCGGGCGTGCGCGGCTTTTCGCCGTCTTTCGGTGCTTCGATCCGCGATCTCGATAGTTTCGTTGCTCATATCCGCAATGAAACCGGCGTAACAAACGAAGACGTCGCGCTTATTGCGCAGAGCGTCGGCGCCGTTCTGGCGAGCGCATGGGTGCATGACTATGCGCCCAATATCCGTGCGCTTGTCATGGCGTCGCCAGCCTTCGACATCAAGCTTTATGTGCCTTTCGCCAAAGAGGGCATCGCGCTCTGGCAGAAACTCAAAGGCACGTTCTTCGTCAATTCCTACGTCAAACCGCAGTTTCTGACCCATGATCGGGAGCGTATTGAATCCTATCGCACCGACCCGCTGATTACACGGCCAATCGCCTCGCATATTCTGCTTCAGCTTTATGAGGCGGCAAAGCGCGTGGTGGATGATGCGCGGGCGATTACCGTTCCGACACAGCTGCTCATTTCCGGCAGCGATTTTGTCGTGCGGCCAACGCCACAGCACCGCTTTTTTGAGAACCTCGGCAGCCGCATTAAAGAGCGTCATGTGCTCAAAGGTTTTTACCATGACACACTGGGCGAACGGGATCGCAAACCGGCACTCGCGCTGATCCATGATTTCATCGAGGCGCGTTTTGCGGAGGCACCACAACGCGCCGATCTGACGGAAGCGCATATTGCAGGCCATACGCGCGATGAGGCTGACAGACTATCAAGTCCGCTACCGCTGCTTTCACCGCGCGGGCTTTATTGGGCCTCGACGCGCGCCTCTATCGGCTTTGGCTCGCTTTTGTCGGAAGGTCTGAAAGTTGGTCGTCGTACCGGTTTCGATTCAGGTTCCACGCTCGATTATGTCTATGAAAATGAAGCACGAGGCTTAGGTCCCGGCGGCAAGCTCATCGACAAGCAGTTTCTGGAAGCCATTGGCTGGCGCGGCATTCGCCAGCGCAAAGTGCATCTTGAGGAACTGATCAGACACGCCATCAGGCGGCTGGAAAGCGAAGGTCGATCGACCAATATCCTCGACATTGCCTGTGGGCATGGCCGCTATGTGATTGATGCGGTGGTGCGTGCCGGCGAATTGCCAGACAGCATTCATCTTCGCGATTATTCGCCGATCAATGTGCTGGCTGGCCGCAAGCTCATCAAGGATCGCGGTCTTGAAGCAATCGCCCATATGGAAGAAGGCGATGCGTTCAATGAAGAGAGTCTGGCAACGGTCACACCACAGCCAGACCTCGCGATTGTTTCGGGGCTTTATGAGCTTTTCCCGGACAATGCGCTCATTAACCGGTCGCTTTCAGGTCTCGCCCGGGTGCAGAAGCCGGGCTCACTGCTCATTTACACCAACCAGCCATGGCATCCGCAGCTTGAAATGATCGCGCGCGCGCTCACGTCACATCGCGGCGGACAGGCATGGGTGATGCGCCGCCGCACACAGGGCGAAATGGATCAGCTTGTCGAAAAGGCGGGCTATCGCAAAATCGAACAGCGCATCGATCAGTGGGGCATCTTTACCGTATCGATTGCCGAACGCATCGGAGACGCTGAAGCGTGACCAGGCAATTAGAGCGCATCCCGAAAAGTGTGAAACGGTTTTCGGAAAAAGATGCGCGTCAAAACAAGAAGTTAGAGCGCCGATCTGATCCAATCAGATCGAGATGCGCTCTATCGGAGCTTGATGGTTTCTCGCGGCGGCCTGTGATCCGCCGCGCAATCGCTTGGCTTCTGTTTCTTGGACCGTTTTTCTATCTGACCTATGGCACGGCCAACTGGCTTGCATCGCTCCATGATGACGTGCCGAACCTCGCTTTCAACTGGGAAGGCCATGTTCCCTTTATCGCGTGGAGCATCATTCCCTATTGGTCGGTCAATCTGTTTTACGCGATAGCACTTTTCGTCAATGACAGCCCGGAACAGGTGGACCGGCTGGCAAAGCGTTATCTCACCGCGCAGATTATCGCCGTTCTTTGCTTTGTCGCCTTTCCGCTGACAGCCACATTTGTCAAACCTGAGACATCCGGCCTGCCCGGCTTCATGTTCGATGTGCTGGGCGGTTTCGACAAACCGTTTAACCAGGCGCCGTCGCTGCATATCGCGCTTTTGATCATTATCTGGGATCAGATGCGTCGCGTGATGGGCGATGTAATGCGTGTGGTCTGGCATGTCTGGTGTCTGCTGATCGGATTATCGGTGCTGACCACCTATCAGCATCATGCCGTCGATATTCCGGCAGGCGCTTTGCTCGGGCTGTTTGCGCTGTGGCTTTTCCCACGCAACACGCCATCGCCTCTGGCAGAGTTTCAGCTCACATCAGACCCGAAATCCCGGCGGATCGGCTTGTATTATCTGGCGGGGGCAACAGTTTTTCTTGCGCTGGGCGTCCATGGTCTGAGCATTACAGGCTATGCGATCTTCTGGTTCTGGCCTGCAACCGCACTGGCGCTTGTGGCGCTTGGTTATTTCGGTGCGGGTGCCGGTATTTTCGAAAAACAGACAGACGGTACGGTCAGTCTTGCCAGCCGCCTGTTGCTCTGGCCTTACCGCTTCTTTGCCCGGATGAATATCCGCTTCTGGACGCGCAGGCTTCCAGCCCATGTCGAACTTGGCGACAATGTTTTCCTCGGGCGCTTCCCCAAGGCTAGAGAACTGCAATTATTCTCAACCGTCATTGATGTTGCATCCGAAATGGTGCCACCCGCGCACCCTATCGACTGGAAAAGCTACGGCTCGATTGATCTCATCAAGCCACCCGCAGAAAAGCTACGGCTTGCATCAGATGCAGTCGAAGTCGCACGCCATCACGGTCCGGTACTCATTTGTTGCGCGTTGGGCTTTCAACGCAGCGCCACGGTTGCAGCTCATTGGCTCATCAACACAGGTCGCGTGAACAATCAACGCGAAGCCGAAGCGCTGATCCGCGCAAAAGGCTGGCCGGTGCATCTGTACACAAGTGAGGTGCATGAATGAGCGCGCAGGCATCAAGCATCGCGGCAAGTTTGCAGCGTAACGCCTATCTCGGCATTGCACTGGCCATATTGATACTGACTGTCGCACCGTTTTTGCGCGTCGTGCATGACCTCACCTTCTGGCTGGTCTGGCCGGTCCTCCTTGCGAGTAGTCTGGTCACTCTCGGAATTGCCGCTCACCTGCTGTTTGATGCAGCACTTTTTCGGCTGGTTGCCGCAAATCCCATTGAAGAGGTGGGACTGATCGAACTCGACAGGACGCTCGAAAAAATGGACCTGCGTGAAGCTATCGGCCCCACCCGCCCGCTGCTCGAACGGATCGCCGGTTCCCGGCGCATCATCGGTCGTTTGCGGTTTTTTCTGGCACTTGCCATCGTGCTGTTCATTCTTCTGGCCTTAGTGCCGCATGGTCAGGGGCTTTGATATGCGGGAACTGATCCGCCATCAGGTGCAATCGATTTTCGGCTCGTTTCTGGCGATCCTGTCGCGCGGGATTACCGGCGTGCGGCCCATCTGGAGCGGCACAGGACCCTCGCGCAATCAGCGCATCTATTTCGCCAACCACACCAGCCATGGTGATTTCATTCTGCTTTCGTCCTGCCTCAATCAGGAAGAACGTGCGCGCACCCGCGCCGTCGCCGGTGCTGATTACTGGCGGGGCAATGCCGTGCGCCAGTTCATGGCTGAAGTGCTGCTGCGCACCGTGCTTGTGGAACGCAACTGGGTGGAACGCACACAAGATCCGATGGAAGTGATGCTGAAAGCGCTGGCCGATGGTCATTCGCTCATCATCTTTCCCGAAGGCACACGCAACATGACCGATGAGGCGCTGCTGCGTTTTCGGTCCGGCATCTACAATCTTGCGCTGGCGCGACCGGATGTTGAACTGGTGCCCTGTTGGATTGAAAATATGTCACGCGTGCTGCCAAAGGGCGCGATGCTGCCCGTGCCGCTTCTTTGTCGTGTGATTTTCGGTGCGCCGGTTCAGCTCCATGAGGGCGAGGACCGCAAGGAATTTCTCACGCGCGCGCGCCAGAGCCTTCTCGATATTCAGCCTCAGAATGGTAATCACCCATGAGCGAAACGACCCAACTCTTCCTTGGCCTCATGGGCGTTCTGGTCACAGCCAGTGCCGTTGCCGGTGTGTTGTCATGGCGTGCGCCAAAACCGCTTTCATCCACGCTGGTCAACCTCAATGCCCGCATCAAGGCATGGTGGATCATGGTCGGCGCCATGTGCATCGCCTTCCTGTTTGGCAAAGGCGGCGTGATCATGCTGTTTGCGCTCATTTCGTTTGCGTCATTGCGCGAATACGCGACGCTTACACAAACCCGTCGCGCCGATCATCGCGTGCTGCTTGGCATGTTCCTGCTGGTCATTCCGGTGCAATATTACCTGATCTGGATTGACTGGTACGGCCTCTATTCCATCTTCATTCCGGTCTATTGCTTCCTCGCCATGCCGGTGCTGACTGCCCTTTCCGGCGATACGTCGCGCTTTCTTGAACGCATCAGCGAACAGCAATGGGGCATCATGCTCTCGGTCTATTGCATCAGCCATGTGCCTGCATTGATGACGCTGGATATTCCGGGCTTCGAAGGCAAGAAGCTGCTGCTGATCGCATTTCTGGTGGCAACCGTTCAGGGCAGCGACGTGCTGCAATATGTTTTCGGAAAATTGTTCGGCAAGCATCGCATTGCGCCCAATATTTCTCCATCCAAAACCTGGGAAGGCTTTGTCGGAGGGGTCGCGAGCGCATCTCTTCTGGGGGCTGGACTTGCCTGGCTCACACCGTTTTCGCCAATGCAAGCTGGTGCGCTGGCCGCAACCGCTTGCGTCATGGGCTTTTTCGGCGGGCTTGTGGCATCTGCCATCAAGCGTGATCGCGGGGTCAAAGACTGGGGACACATGATTGAAGGGCATGGCGGTATGCTCGACCGCGCCGACAGTCTCGTCTTCTCGGCCCCGGTGTTCTTCCACATTGTGCGGTATTTCTGGGCGTAACCCCCGGTTCCGAATGTGACGAAACAAAGCCTTGGAAACCCCGGATACAGTAAAAACTTGTTACCCGGTTTTGCAGGTCTTTATTTCGCGATGCCTTTTATGACCTTTAAGCCTTTCAGGGCGGGTTCCGTTATACCGGACCCGCTCTATCTGTTTGCTCGGGTGGGAAATGCAAAAGAACTGAAAGGTTGAAACGATGAAAACTGCAGGTATCTGCGCTTTTATTCTGGCATCGGTCACCGCAGGCGGCGCTATGGCGCAAGGCCAGGCCACACAGCAGATGACACCGGAAGCGCTCTATAAAGCAGCACAGAACCAGCTCGGTATCGTCGAGTATTGCAAGGACAAAGGCTTCGCCACACAGGAAGACATCGACAGCCAGCAGTCCATCATGAAGATCATGCAGGCACCAGCCGACAAATCTGGTCTTGAAGAAGCACAGGCAGCCGGCAAAAAGGGCGTAGTCCAGTCAATGGGACAGGAAACCGACGTCGAAGACTATGCCAAGACATCTGGCAAAAGCGTCGAGCCCTTCTGCCAGCAGATCACAACGGCCATCAAGCAGGCCGCGGCCCAGTTGCCGAAATAAGGTTTTGCTTCCTTTGTCGCTGCGGTGGAGTGCTCTCCATCGTTGCGGCTATCGGTCATTTTTGCTGAAATGCAACAGCATCCACATAAGATGAGTATATTGCTCATATATTATTGCGTTTGCACAAGCGCATAACTATGGTGCCGCCACGAAAATGTGGTGCCTGCCTTGAACCAATCTGACAAATCCAATCTGCCTTCGGCTTTTCCTCTGCATGAAATTGCAGATATTGATGCCGCTATTACAGATTATTACGACGAACTGTGCCGCGCAGTCCGTCGGCGCGGGCACGTATCCTCCAATGCCAATGAAGTCGTCCACGATCTTTATGTCAGGCTGAAAGACCGCAGGACCGATCTTCAAGGCAAATCGTCGTTACGCGCCTTTCTTACGCGCGCTGCGATTAATCTCGGTCTTGATCGGTTTCGCCGCGAGCGCTTTGAAGCAAAGCTGTTTTGTGGCACTGAAAACGAAGCCGCAAACATTGCAAGCAAGGATGCAAATCCTGATCTGGCGCTGGATATGCCGCGCCGCCTCGCCTGCCTGCGTGATGCGATCATGGAACTGCCATTGCGTCAGCGCCGCGTGTTCATTGCCCACCGGATCGGCAATCTATCCCCAGATGAAATAGCCATACGCTTCGGAATTACGCGTAACATGGTAGACAGGCATCTGCGGAAAGCGCTTATGCACTGCCTCTTGCGGCTCGACGAACTGGATCAGGCATAATGCGCGCGACGGCAAAGAAGAATGATAAGGCTGAGCGCCAAATCCAGGAACAGGCTGTCGACTGGCTCATGCAGTTGCAGGCATCGCCCAGAGATCTGGAGGTTGTCGAAGCCTGTGCGCTTTGGCGCGCTAGTGATTCCCGACACGAGCTTGCATTTGCCAAGGCTTCGCGCGTTTTCAGCGATACGCGCTTTCTGTTGCTGCAAGACACCGACTTTGCAAAAACCGCAGCCAGAAAGCCGCGCTACCCTGTGCGCGCGGCCGTCAGTTCCATGCTGTTATTCGCGGCCCTCGCGGGCGGTTTCCTTGCCTTTGACGGGCCGATGCGCCTGCGTGCTGATGCTATATCGGCGAGCAGCGAGATGCCGGTCATTAAATTAAGCGATGGTTCGACCGTTCAGCTGAATGCCGGATCAGCAATCGCTTTCGATATTACGAATGACAGACGCCAGGTGCAGCTGTTGCGCGGCGAAGCCTATTTCATTGTGGCACCAGATCCACAGCGCCCCTTCACGGTTAAGGCCGCAAATGGCGAAGTGACGGCCCTTGGCACCCAATTCGATGTGAAGCTGAAAGATGGCGGCGCAGATGTCATTGTTACCGAACACGCAGTTCAGGTGCAGACCAGTGCGTCATCATCTGCCTTCAGCCCGCTCGATACGCTGCGGCTGGATGAGGGACACAGCGTTTCATACGACAGCCGGAATGGTATAGGCCAGGTTTCGATGGTCGATCCGGAACTTGCCGCATCCTGGCGAAGCGGTCGTCTTGTTTTCGAGGACCAGCCGCTTGAACATGTGGTGAGAGATATTGCGCGCCACCTTCCCGGTAAGGTGATGATCGCAAGCAGCGACCTCGCCGAACGCCGGATCACCGGCACCTTCGATCTCTCCGCGCCCTCGACAGCACTTGATGATTTTATCAAGGCTTTTGAGCTGAAAGCAGTGCGTGTCGGGTCATTGCTCACGGTGCTGCATAATTAATTTTCGTCCAAATGTCCCAAACAGCTCAATTCATTCGTCCAGTTGGTGAAAGGCAATTTGCGCAGCCCGCGCGAATGCCTCAGCCACCCAATGCCCGACACCAACGCCTTGAACGTTGAGACTGGAAACGACATGAAAAGCCCCTCCTCGCGCATTCTCACTGCCTGCGCCCGCCCGCTGTTTGCTTCGCTGCTTTTGAGTGGCACAGTTCTAAGCCCGTTTATGACCGCGCCAGCAATGGCACAGACAGCATCGCAAGCAGTCAGCATCAATATCCCAGCAGGTGCGCTTTCAACGGCACTTAATCGCCTTGCAGTTCAGACAGGTCTGCAAATCGCATTCGATGCATCCGTCACCAGCGGCCTCAGAACATCCGGCGTCAGCGGAACCATGGCGCCTGCCGACGCGCTTTCTGCATTGCTGCGCAACACGGATATCCAGTATCGCTTTACCGGCAATCGCACTGTACGCCTAGAGCGTGAAACGGCTGCAAACAATGCAGCCGTGCCTGCTGTTGACGGAGCAGTGCAGCTCGACACGATCAGCTTCTCCCAGATTACCGGCGTGAACTTCGCTGATCTCGACCCGCGCGTCTCTCAGATTACACCTGAACAGATGCAACAGGCACAGGCCTCGACAATTCCCGAACTCATCAAAAAGACGCCCGGCGTGGCAATGCTGGGAGGCGTCCGCACTGAAGGCCAGTCGATTTCGATCCGTGGTTTCTCGCGACAGACTGACGTTCGAGTTCTGCTCGACGGCGCGCCAAAGAATTTTGAAAAATACGATCAGGGCACGATCTTCGTGGAGCCAGAACTGCTCAAGCGCGTCGAGATTGAAAAGGGTGCAACCTCGGTTCGATATGGCAATGGCGGCTTCGGTGGCACCGTGAAGCTTGAGAGCAAGGATGCCGCCGATATGCTACGTGCTGGCGAAAGCTGGGGTGCGTGGGGTAAAACCGCCTATCAGACAGCTAACAAGCAGTTTCTGGAAACCGGCGCGGTTTATGGCCGCTCCAATCTCGGCACAGGCATGACGTTTGACGGTATTGCCAGCCTGACTTGGCGCAAGAGCGACAACATGCGTGTCGGCGGCGGCGAGACCTATAATTACTCAAGTTCCGAACTCACTTCATTCTCCGGCAAGCTTTCCGGCGAATATGGCGGGCACAAGGTGAAGGCCTCGGTTCTTTATGGTGAGAGCGCCAATTGGGGACCACTTGCAGCCATTCGCGGACAGCTTCAGCCAACCAGCAACAGCCTCGTTCCCGGCACACCTGCCTATAAGGAAGCAATGCGCAGGCTGCTTGCATGGCGTGAGCTGAAAGACTTCACTTCGGTATTCGAGCACACCTATGACGGCGACAGCGACCTCGTAAACACCCGCATCATGGCGAGCTATTCCTCGACCGACATGCATGCTGAACGTGCAAGCGGCGTGAATGGCACGGCATCGCTTGGTGGTACCGAAAACGATGCGAAATATTCGGATTTTCATATCGAAGCTGAAAACACCTCCAACTTCCAGCTTGGCGGTATCGAACACAGCCTGAACTACGGTGTGCAGTATAACCACCACATTCGCGATGTGACGATGTTCGACATCACGAAGAAGAACGACAAAAGCTATAATTATGGCTATTACGCCCCATGGATCATGCCCGGCGGCAAACAGGATGTAACATCCTTCTTCATGCGTGATCGCATGGCCATTACCGACAAGCTGACCATCACGCCCGGAATCCGCTATGACTATGTTCGCTCTGAAGGTGAGCCTAATGCGGCTGCGATCTATAACGATCCAAAAGCCGGACATGACTATTCGTCAGCATCTCACCATGGTTTCACACCAGCGATCAGCGCATCCTATCAGGTAACACCCACAACGCGCCTGTTCGCCGACTGGGCTTATGCCATGCGCGCGCCCAATATTGACGAAATCTACTCGGTGCAAAGCGGACGCACGCAAACCTCCGGCACAAGCAGAGATCTGGCAGTCGAGCGCAACAACACGATCAATATCGGCGCGGATACGTCGTTCAGCGGTATCTTTACCGATTCCGATGTGTTCATGGTGCGCGGCTCGTTCTTTAACAACCACGTCACCAACCCGGTGGCGCGTCGCGTCGGCAGCGCAAACAAGGTTGGCCTGAAAGACGGCGAAGTCCCATTCTACTGGAACATGCCTTCCTATTATTCGCGTGGCGTAGAACTGGAAGCGCATTACGAAAATGACTTCATGTTCGCCGATGCAAGCGTCACCTACATGATTGGCCGGCGCCATGGCACGGTCAACAACATCTATGGGCCAGATAGCTATATCAACGATATCATGCCGACAACGGTTGTAACGACCCTCGGATACAAGCTGCCGGATCAGGATATCAATTTTGGCTGGACGGGGACCTTTGTCGACAAGCAGGACCGAACCTCCTATGTCAAAGGCGATCTCAGCTACAATCGACCAGAAACGCCGGGCTATGCCGTGCATGACCTGTTCTTCAACTGGACGCCGACCAAAGGCTTCATGAAGGATTCGGAATTGCGTCTCGCACTGGAGAACGTGTTCGACAAGGAATACGAACCTTATCTGACTGACGGCATCACAGCCATGCCAGGCCGCAATCTGAAAGTCTCTTTCAGCCGGAAGTTCTAAGTCATTAAAGGGCTGGAAGTTCATTTCCAGCCCTTCTTTTATCGTCTGTTGAATTTGACTGGCGCGGTGATCGTCTTGTTGACGTCTGGTGGGGGAGCCGGAACCGGTGAAGCTCGCTGAACCAGCGATAGCACCTCATTATCAAGCTCCGGCCAGCCAGAAGATCGCGCAAGCGTCGCAGAAAGCACCTTGCCGCTATCATCGATGCGAAACCGAACATAGACGGTGCCCTCTTCCCGACGCGACTTGGCACCCGATGGATATTTCTTGCGGCGCTCCAGATGCGCCATCAAACGCGATTGCCAGCGCGCCGGTGTCATGGAAGATGCAAACAAACCGGAAGCCGACTGTCTCGCTGCGTTGCGGCTGGACTGCGTGACCTGTGCCTGTGCCTTCACTGCCTGCTTGGCCGATGCCTGTTCGCGCTGTTTCACCGGCTTCTTCTTCGGCTCATCCTTCTTGACGATTTCCTTTTTGGGCTCCGGCGGCTTAGGTTTTGCGACAGGTAGCGGAACCTCAACCTTATCGAGCTGCGCTATTTCTTCCCGAGGCTCTTCTTCAACAGGCTCCGGCTCGTCCTGAACCACTTCCTGCTCGAGTACAGGTTCATCGACAGGTTCTTCAACCTTCTCGGCTGCAGCGCTTGCATCCGACATCACTTCATCCGGTGATATCTCGTTTTCTTCGGTTTCAGTTGCTTCAGGCGTTTCTGCCAGCTCGATCATGATAGCGGCCGGCGGCGTATCATCGGCCGCTATCATGTCCGGCTCGCGTAGAAGCCACATTGCGGCTCCCACATGCAAGGATAGTACGAGAAGGCTTGCCCCCGCCCAAAGCGCAAGCTCGCTAAAGCTTTCGCGTACCCCGATACTATCCGTTGCACCATTCATGATGCGCCCGCCCAGGCGGGCACATCCGTATATTCGCTTCTGCGGCGCAGCTCAGAGAGCATTTGACCGTGGTTGATCAGATTGCGCAGATCGCAATCAAGACAAGCCAGGCGACCATCACTGGTCTCAATCGCAAGATCTGCAATGGTGAAATCATCAAAAGCCGCCACGAAGGACCGCAAGGCTGCCTGCAGCAACATGCCGAATGCTGAATCTGATCCCGACTGCTTTGTCGCCTGCTCATCGAAACCCGGCTGCATCAGTCGCAGAACTGTTCCGACATTGATTGTCTTTGCCGGGCGCGCAAGACGAATGCCACCACCGCGCCCGCGTGAGCCAACCAGAAAACCGTGATGTATGAGATCCGAAACGATCTGCGCGGCGTGATCTTTTGTCGTGCCTGTGGCTTCTGCCGCAGCGCGGGTGGTCAGGGCAGTCCCATCTGGTGCTCGCTCGCAAAGAACAAGAAACTCAATTGAAAGCTCTGCCTGTCGGGTAAATCGCATTGCAAACTATCTTTATTCTGGAACAAATTTCACTTCTCGATATTGCGGGCCCACAAAGAGCATGAGGCCTGCAAACAGCATTGCATTGATTGCCAGTTCCACCCCGAAGAGATGAGGGTTCAAAGCAACGGCTCCCAAGCCGATTGCCGTAACCAGACTGAGCAGGCACAGCCTGAACAGAAAGGGCAGAGCACCGAGTGCACGCCATGCATCGATGACAAGGCGTGTACTTCTGTTGGTTTCCAGCCAGCCTAGAATGCTGGATGAAAGCTGCACAAAGCAAAGTGCTGCACCAAAGACAAACAGGGCTGAAGGCATCATAGGTATCTTCAAACCAATCAAAGCCGCCACGACCAGTAACAGCCCCAGCGCGAGATAACCTGCGCGCTGCCGCTCATCGGGATAGGCGAATTGGGCGACCCCGTTATTTGCAGTCGTCAGGTTAGAGACGGTCATGAAAGATTTTCCGCACCAGTGCATGGACACGGCGGAAAGCAGCTTCCGCACCAGCGACCACGCGTTCTTCCTCAGCGTCAGAAAGCTCAATTTCATCAAGTGCCGCAGTGAAGGTCCGCCAATGCAGTCCGCGACCTTCAGGAGCACCGGCCAGATGGCGCGCACCAAGTTCTTCAGACAAGCCCAGCTTCAGCGCTTCTTTGAGCAGAAAGGCCGCACCGAGGTTGGAGCCTTCAGCCACATAAAGCCAGCCAAGTGCGGTCGGCAGATCAATGTCGCTTCCGGCAGGGAAGGCAGGCGCGCCATCTGCTGCGGGCAGATCGAAACCGAGATCGATCATGTCCTGACCAACCTGCTCAAAGCGACGGCGGCCCTTTAGATCGGGCAGCAACGCATCCAGCGCGGCATCATCGTAAAGCGCATTAATGTCACGGTGGAACTGATACTGCACTTCAACGAACAATGCATAGCTTTCGCGGCTGGCAAATGGTTTGCCCGCCATGATGGTCTGATCAAGACGTTCGTGAGTGCCCGTCGTTCGCGCTTTCAAGCGCTTAGAACGGGGAAGAGCAACGGGTTGCTCAAGTGTAGCAGCATCAGTCATTTCGAATATCCCTATTGATAGACGGTGTTCTCAGCGCGTAAAGCCGATAACACCGCTCTACTTATTAAGACGATTGAGGACGCTATTTTTTGCAATGCCAAGGCAAAAAAACTTCACCTTGGCCAAAATGTCGCACCTAACCCCAATTAAAAGTGGAAATTGAGGCCAAGTTTCACGGTGTGTGTATCCATTGAATTGGAAGCTTTGCGGCCATTGGCGATATTCGAGCTGCCAGTGTGGTCGGTATATTTATAGATTGGCTTCTCGCGTGGATTGCAAAACGATCCTCCCAGAATCTCACAGAAGAATGGATCGGGCGGTGTAATTTCCACACCTGTCTGCTCTCTGGTCGTGTAGTTGCCCCCTGTTCCGGCACGCGCATTTTCAAAGCTGAAGCTGCGGTTGCCAAAGCGGCTATAGGTATAATCGGCCATGACCGACCAGCGATCGTTGATTGCATATTCAACACCGCCGCCAACCGTAACGCCCGTTCGCATTCCCGACAATTGATCGACGAAGAACAGGCTTGAGCTTGCCTTGCCCATGATATCTTCAGAATAGTGGTACTGGTCGCGGGTCTGCTTCTCATGCGCGAAAGCAACACCCGCCGTTCCATAGACAAGCCAGCGATTATCCAGCGCATAACCAAGGCGACCGCGAATGGACCCTGTCCAATCAATGTCGTAATGCGTGTTTGCCTGAATACCGGCAATGTCCTTTTCAGCAGCAATCCAGTCTTCCTGCATGAAGGCTGCCTGCGCGCCCTTCAAACGCGTTTTGCTGACATCAGCCTCGATACCAAGTACGACGCGGTTGCTGAACTGGTGGTTATAGCCCGCCTGCACGCCGAACAGGGCCGAATTGCCAAATCCACGATCCGCAGATTCACTCGCCGAGATCGGATCGGTCGTGCCATCAAGCGCAGTCGTGTTGCCCCAAGTGCGCCCGGAAGTCATACCGGCATGAACACCGCCGTAGAAGCCGGTCCAGTCGATCCCCGGTGCCCCACCCTGAGACCGGGAGAATGGCGAGAGTTGCGGCAAGCGCTGATCGCCGCCGAAATTGCTGGTAAGGCCCGCATAGAACGTCCGGCCCGGACCAGGCTGGTTCACCAAGCCAAGCGGATCGACGTAATATTGATCCGTCAGATTTTCGATACGTGCTGTCGCTGTCAGGCTGTCATTGATCTTATATTCGGCAAAGACATCGATGAGCGTATAGGGCTTCCAGCGTGTCAGCGAAATAAATTCACCAGCACCTACCGCTGTGACATCACCATGACCAATCGCACGCGGACCGACATAAGAAACACGCCCGCCAAGCGTTAGCCTGTCTTCAAGCATCTTCTGCGAAAGTGTCAGATCCACGCTGTATTTCGGAGGCACCTGGTTGGTCGCATAGTCACCATAAAGCGACTTTGCTCCACAGGTGTCAGAGGTGCGGCAGAATTCTACATCAAGATAATAGTTGGCCGAGAAATCGGCCGTAAACCCGCCGGCCTCGTAACGACTTGAGAATTCAAGACCTGAAAAGCGTGCGCGATCAATGTTGTAGACCTGCATACCGCTGTAGACAAATTTCCCGCTGTCGTCGTAGAAATCGCGGAATGCGCGCGCAACATAATCTTTAACGTCCCAGTTAAAGTAGCCAAACTTGACCATGCCGCGATCGTCATCATTCAACAGACCATCTCGCGTGAAGTTCGCCCCAACTTCCCAGTTGCTGGAACGCTCCGGCTGCAATCCGGCATTGGGAATGACGGTGAAGGCTGAAACCGATTCAAACAGGCTCGGATAACGTAGCGCATTGGAATAATTGACATAAAGCTGGCTGCCATCGAAAGGTTCGACCGTCACGCCGACCGATGGACTGAAACCACCTGAATCGCGGTTCGGTTCCGGGTTTAGCTGTACAGCAGAGTTGGCCTCAGTGCGGCGGTCATGTGACCAGTAATGCGAATAACGCAGGCCAGCATTCAATGTCAGCCAGTCGACTGGCTTGTAGGCCGCTTTGGTGAAGACGCCAAGTTCGTCACGATAAGCGTCACGCAGGTTTAGCCAGCCCTCAAGTTCGTTAGTATAAGCACTCGGACGCGTATCTTCTCTGAGATAAGACACACCATAATTCAGGTCGAGATCGCCATAGTCGCCAAACGAAAACTTGGACGTATTGGCAACATCGCCGCCCCACATGATCGTATTCGATCCAGTGCGGAAATTCGGCGAAAGGCCGAGAGATTCCGATGTCGGTATCATGTTACCGCGACGTGGATTTCGCAGTTCCAGTTTCGTGACCCAAAGATTTGCTTTCAGATCAATGAGTTCGTTGTCATCCGGGTTCCAGTAATAGCGCAGGGTGCCGGTATCGAGCTTGGAACCAGATGTCAGCTCCTGCTGAACAGGTTGATTTCTGTCCCCTGTGAAACGGGATGCAAGAAGATCGCCAGCCTCCCCACGAAAACCAGTATAGCCCAGCTTCAGCGTATGACCGCCATCAAAGCGCAGCGTCGCTTTTGTCAGGAAGGATTTGGTCTCAAGCTGCGTATTGAGGACTTCTTCGCCAGCACGATAATTCGTAAGGCCGCCGTTTTCGATATATTCAGGCCAGTTCTGACACCAGGAACCCGATGTATTGCAGGTCCTTGCAGGGCCGATATTCACCGGATCGGCTGATGGGCCATGCTTGCCTGCATGATAATTGCCACGCTTACGATAAGCATAGCCCGCAAAGAAATCGTAATTCTCTTCCTTGATCGCAGCGACAATACTGGCAGAGCCATTGGTCGGTGTAAGGAAAGAAGGACGGTTCATACCGTCGGGCGACCCGACGACTTCCGGGACATCACTCGGCGAATAGGGCCATGCATATCCTCCCTTGGCGCCCGCATGCGGTGATGAGGAATTCGAGCCATATTCACCTTTCACACGCATACCCCAGTTATCGCCTTCCTTGACGATATCATCGGCATCGAGTGTTCGAATGGCGACGTTGCCCGCGATACCACGCGAGGATGCGTCCGAGCCCTTGTTGATATCAATGCCCGCAATCAGATCGGGATCAATGTAAGTACGATTGGAAAGGCCTTGATAGCCCTGATAAACCGTCACGCTGTTTTCAGCGCCATCAATCGTGGTTGCAACACGCCCCATGCCCTGCATACCGCGAATATTAACATCGACCGAGCCTGCACCGTTACGCGCTTCACCCGACATCACCCCCGGCGTACCGCGGAAAATATCGGCAGGGCTTGAGCCGCGGAAACGCTCAATGGTTTCGGACGAGATATAATTGGTCGGCGCTGCCGTTTGATAAGGTGCTTCTGCCCCCACCACGCCCGCACCGCCGGTGACGGTAATCGTATCAAGCAGTGTGGTGCCGTCATCGGCCAATGGTGCCTGTGCGGCTGCCGATTGTGCGGCCAATGCGACTGTGTTGCTACCCGTGAAACGATGGGAAATACCAGATCCCGCAAGCAGACGCGAAAGTGCATCTTGTGGCGTCATCATGCCCGAAACGGCGGGAGCCTGTTTAGCGGAAGCAATCTGCGGCTGATAGGTCACCTGCATGCCAGCCTGCCGACCGAAATTGGCGAGTGCCGAAGACAGCGAGCCTGCGGGAATATTGAAAGAAACCTGCCGAGCAGTCTGCGCTTGCGCTTGGAAAGCTGTTGAAAGGGACAAGGCATAAACGCATGTAGAACCCAGAAGTGCTGCTGTCAGAACTTTCGTCCCCAAGCGCTGCACAACACTTTTATTAACCCGACGCCCCATTGTCCAACCACTCCATCTTTTGGTGAAAAGGCGGTTGTATGGCAGCAGCTAACGTCCGACCCTGATGCTTACAACGAGCGGGGCTTCGGGATTTTCTCCCCTTGCATCAAAAAAATATCAGATTGACGAAATGACCGTCAGCCAAGGCGATATCTGCCGAACTTTTCCGCCATAAGGTTCAACCACTGCTTCCAGCGCGGCAATCGGTTGGTTGAGATCAAACACACCACTAATGCGTTGTGTGCCAAAGCTCGATTGAGCCAGCAGCACCCGGCCTGATTGCCAGCGTGCAATGCGTGCGACAACTGACGCAATCGTATCGCGCTCGGCCACCAGCATTCCCTGACGCCAGGCTGCAATTTGGGAAACGTCACGATTACCACGCTCGAAGTCGTGGCTTTGCTCATTGAACGACAGCCAGTCGCCCTGCCCAAGTGGTGTCACAGTATCATTCACACCGGTCGGCCTGACGGCGACCAAACCATGATCCACCGAAACCGAGAGATAACCCGCGTCATTGCTCACATCGAAAGCAGTACCAAGTGCGGTCGCGGTAAGCTTTCCGGTCTGCACACTAAATGGACGTACTGGATCGGGCTTCACATCGAAAAATGCCATTCCAGCAAGAAGCTCGACGCGGCGCTCATTCGGGCTAAATCGCAGTTGGATCGCACTATCAGGACCAAGCATCGCACGACTGCCATCCGGCAGCGGTACATCCTGCAACTGAGCGGAAGCGGTCATGTAATCCGCTTGTGCCTGCAACATCAGCTGCGGCCCAAACAGTGCCCCGGCTGCAACAACGGAAAGCCCAGCTGCTCCGCCCGTGAGGATCGAACGGCGGGATATTTTAGGAGCTGCCGCACGGCGCTGATCATGCAGGACTTTACCCGTCATGCCATAGATTTCCATCGCCTCACGCCAGGCGGTTTCGTGTTCCGGTCCACGCGCACGCCAGCGGTTGACCAGCTCTTGGGCCACAGGATTATCCGGATCATCCTGAATGCGGATGACAATATCCAATGCTTCTTCGAACAGCTTTTCGCTTTTCGATAATTCGTCATCCATGCAGCGTCAGCCCCTTTAATTCAGCCGTTTTTCACCGCCGAACTGCTTCTCTCAGATTATGTCCTACTGAATATAACGAATGAAGGGAGGGAATTTTCTCTTTTAAAGACTGCCAGCCGCATCTTCATTCAAACACGCTCTCAGATGCACGTAACCACGCTTGATCAATGTCCATGTTCGCGAGACGGAAAGCCCCAGTTCGCTGGCTACTTCAGCAATCGTCTTTTCATCGAGACGATGCAGTTCAAACGCACGGCGTGTTTGTTCAGGCAACTCAAGCAGCGCCTTTTCAATAATCAAGAGGCGCTGCCGGTCATAGACGATAGTTTCTGGCGTAGGCGTCGTATCGGCAACGCGGCGCCATTCTTCGTCAGGCATATCGACATATTCAACGATGCGCTCGCGCCGGTAGAGATCAATGGACAGATTGCGCGCTACCTGATGCAGATAGGCGCGCGGATTATGTTCATTGCCTGATGGTGTTGCCGACATCACCCGCACAAACGTATCTTGCGTCAGATCGGCTGCCGTCTCTGCATTGTGCCCTCTGCGCCGGAAAAAGCGATGCAGCTCCCGCGCATGGTTCTGGAAAAGGCGTTGCAGATTCCACATCAAACGAAGCTCATTCGGAATAGCTAAATGCCATCGCACCGATCCTCTCCAGACCGGATACACAATCCCCTGACCTGCCTATCGCAGCAGAGTTAGCATTTACTGTAATATATGACTGCAAGAGTCAACTTATTATTGCATTGTTGCCATGATCGAAAATAGCGGCGGGAACAGGACGGCCAAAAAGCCAACCTTGCCCTATGGCATCCGGATGCAAGGCCCGCACATAATCCGCCTGTTCTTGCGTCTCCACGCCTTCAACCACCAGCTTCAACTCGAGCCGCCGCGCGATATTACAAATGTTCTCGACAATTTCGGCGCTGACAGCCTCGGTTCCGATCGCTTGCGTGAACATGCGATCTATCTTGATCCCGCTGATCGGCAGTTTTGCGAGATAGGCGAGATTGGAATAGCCAGTGCCGAAATCATCGATGAAAAATTCATAGCCCCTCGTGCGAAAGGATTTCATCGCTTCAATCAGGCGTTCATGGTTAGCTGTCGAGCGCTCCGTGATCTCAAGTACAACTCTGAGCGATGAAAGCCCATGGCGCTTGACCTCCTGGTCCAGAAAGACCAGCGTTTTCGGATCAATAACATCATCGACCGAAAGATTGAGGCTGAGATAAAGATCTTCATTTGCATGTAAGCGCATGTTCATTTGATCAAGCGCTTTGCGCACGACAATCCGCGTAATATTCTTGATATCGCCCTGCTGCTCCGCAATCGGAATGAATACATCCGGCGGAATCGGCACACCATCTTCGTCTGACAGACGAGCAAGCACTTCCGCTCCAATCACTTGTCCGTCACGCAACCGCACCAATGGCTGAAAGACGACATCGACGCGGCCTTCCGCAATGGAGCGTTTGATCTGCTGCGCGAGCGATGCATGGCCCCTACGCCATTGAACCCCTGCTGCTCCCAATCCTCCACCGGCCAATGCACCGAAGACTGCGAGTGCCATCAAAACGCCCGGAGATTGCTGGAAAATGCTGACATTGGTCATGGATGCCGTAACACAGACATCGATGCCATCGGCACATTGCGAAACCAGCCGATGCGTGCGCAGATCATACCATGGCAGCTTTTCGGGCGGCCGTTCCGCTATCTTTCTCGTATCGCCAAACGCTCGGTAAATATATTTGCTGTCGCGGCTAACGACCTGCGCGCTGAGGTTAGGTTCCGCACGTTCGTACAAGGCAAAAGCAACGGGCGATGTAAAAACAATCGCCGAGCCGTGCATGATCATTTCCACCTTTGTCTGGTGTTTTCCGATCTTTTCGGCATTTGCCCATAATCGATGCCCGCCATCCACCTCACGATCCCATTTCGGCAGATCGGCAGGCGGAGACAGACGCCCCCATAAAGCAGTACAAACAATGCGATTGTTTAAAACGCGGCCAATATCGCGCAGATAATGCGCCTTATATGCCAGCAGTCGCAGCTCGGTCAGATTTTCATCCGAGCAGAATTCCTGCATGGTGCTATTCACCACTGCAAGCGTATTTCTGCCAGATTGTGTGACATTTACCGAATGGGACAAGAGATTGTCCCTGTATTCGTTAAGGCGAATGTAAGCGAGCCGAACCAGCTCCAGCTGCCCTAAAAGAATTGTTATGGCGATGCCTAAACAAGCGACGAGCGCAACAAACCACCGATCCCCGTTGGTACGCAGCTTTATCATCAGGATGAATGTCCCCAAGCAGCAAATCAACGCCCCCGTTGTTTGCGCGAAATTACACAACTCAAGGCTGGAAGCCAATGCTTAACATGCTGAAATTATCGCGAAATTAGACCATCCTTAAAATAAACTTTAGAAAAAGCTCACGCGTAGACGTTGCAGAACTCAGTTCCCATCGGGATTTAACTTTAAATCTACCCGCAAGGTTGACGTTGATTATCGAGGCCGTAGATTACCTGACCATGACAAATATTGCGATTGATCAAAATTATCTCCTCGAAAAACTGGGCGCGCTCCTGGCAATCCCAAGTCCAACCGGCTTCACAGATGAGGCAGTGCATTTCGTTGCACGCGAACTGGAGCGCCTCGGCCTTGAAGTCATCCTGACGCGGCGCGGGGCGATCCGCGCACGCCGCAGCGGCAAATCGAGAAAGCCCGCGCGCGGTATCGTCTCCCATGTCGATACGCTCGGCGCACAGGTCAAATATCTCAAATCCAACGGGCGACTTGAGCTTGTTTCAATCGGCAACTGGTCAGCACGCTTTGCAGAAGGTGCGCGCGTTTCGATCTTTTCTTCCAAAGGCACCTATCGCGGCTCGATCCTGCCGCTGAAAGCGTCGGGCCACACCTTCAATGAAGAAGTAGATACGCTTCCCGTTGGCTGGACCTATATCGAGTTGCGCGTCGATGCGCTTGCCCGCAACAAGGAAGACCTCATTGAGCTCGGCATCGATGTTGGCGACATTGTTGCCGTCGATCCCATGCCGGAATTCATCGATAATGGCTTCATCGTCTCGCGCCATCTTGATGACAAGGCAGGCGTTGCAATCATGCTGGCGTCGCTCGAAGCCATGCAGCGGCTCGATGTCGAAACGCCGGTCGATACGTACTGGATATTCACCATCGGCGAAGAAGTCGGCGTCGGCGCTTCGGCAGCCGTTGTGCCGGATATTGCGTCTCTGGTCGCCATTGATAATGGCACCACAGCGCCGGGCCAGAATTCATCTGAGTTTGGCGTAACACTTGCCATGGCCGACCAGACCGGACCTTTCGATTATCATCTGACCAAAAAGCTTTACGAGCTTTGCGGCGAGCACGATATCCCGGTGCAGAAGGACGTTTTCCGCTATTATCGCTCTGACGCGGCATCTGCGGTAGAGGCCGGTCACGATGTTCGCACCGCGCTTCTAACCTTCGGTGTCGATGCCTCGCATGGCTATGAACGCATTCATTTGAGCGCACTCACATCGATTGCAAAGCTCACTGTTCACTATGCAATGAGCGAGGTTGAGATCAAGCGCGATGCCGAGGAAACCACCAAGGGTCTCAAGGGCTTCACGCATCAGACATCGACCACGGCCGAGCAGGACCTGAGGCCTGAAGACAGCCCGACGGAATAGCTGAAAACAGCACAGAGAATTTGAAGGCGGGATCATCCCGCCTTTTTTTGAGCGCGTCCCCAAAAGCGTAAAGCGGGCGCGGCCACACAAATTAATTATGATAATTTGTTGATATACGTCATTTCCTCCCTATAAATTATATCCTGACAGATTTGCAGGCAGATATGGCCAAACGAAAGGAACCGCTGATGAAGAGGTTATTTCGCGCCGTTTTGACAGCGGCCACTCTGGTTCTGGGTTCAGCGACATTTCACGCTGGCGCGCAGACACCGCCCGACGTTCTGATCGTCGGGCAGATTGCGGAACCGCAATCGCTTGACCCACACACGGTCACGGCAACAAATGATTTCCGCATCCTTGTGAACATCTATGACGGTCTGGTCCGCTATAAGGATGGTACGCTGGAAATCGAGCCGGCGCTTGCTGAAAGCTGGACCATTTCAGACGATGGCAAAACCTATACATTCAAGCTGAGACAGGGCGTGAAATTCCATGACGGTTCGGATTTCAACGCGGAAGCGGTCAAATTCAACTTCGAGCGGATGCTGAACAAGGATCATCCGTTCTACAATACCGGCCCGTTCCCCCTCTCCTTCAACTTTGAATCCATTGAAAGCGTCAATGCCGTCGATGCAAACACCGTCGAGTTCAAACTGAAAGAGCCGTTCGCGCCCTTCCTGTCAAACCTCGCCTATCCGACCGGCCTGATCGTTTCGCCAGCCGCGGTCGAACAATATGGCACTGAATTTGGTCGCCATCCGTCGGGCACCGGCCCATTCAAATTTGCCGAATGGCAGTCTGGCCAGCGCGTGGTGGTCGAGCGTAATCCCGACTACTGGGATAAGGCTCCGACCTTGAACGCGATTGTTTTCCGTCCCATCACCGACGCCAATACGCGCGTTGCTGAAATGATGGCAGGTGGCATCGATATCATGGTCGAGGTGCCGCCGGATAATCTCGCGACCTTCAAGCAGGATGCAAATTTCGCTGTCGCAGAACAGGCGGGGCCGCATGTCTGGTTCAGCATTCTCAACACCAAAAGCGGACCGTTCGCCGACAAGAAAGTCCGCCAGGCTGCAAATTATGCAGTCAACAAACAAGGTTTGGTCGATAATGTCCTGCAAGGTTCTGCAACTGTCGCAGCTGGTCCCGTGCCACCTGCATTCAACTGGGTTGATGATAAAACCGAGCCTTATCCTTACGATCCGGAAAAAGCCAAGGCGCTGTTAAAGGAAGCAGGCGCTACCAATCCTGAACTTACTTTCTATGTGACAGAAGGTGGCTCGGGGATGCTTGATCCGATCAATATGGGTGCAGCTATTCAGGCTGATCTTCAGGCCGTCGGCTTCAAGGTGAAGATTGAAACCTACGAGTGGAACACCTTTCTTGGTCGCGTGAATTCCGGTCTCGATGGCAAGGCAGACATGGCAGAAATGGCATGGATGACCAATGATCCGGACACCGTTCCATTTCTCACGCTTCGCACCGAAGCCCTGCCGGACAAAGGCGGCTTTAACTCGGGCTATTATTCCAATCCGAAAGTCGATGAATTGCTGACCAAGGCACGCACATCGACCGATCAGGCAGAGCGCGGCAAGCTTTATGGCGAGATCCAATCTATCGTCCACGACGATGCGCCATGGCTCTTTGTCGCCAACTGGAAACAGAATGCTGTCACAACAGCTGCAGTTCAAGGCTTCAAGCTCCAGCCGTCATTCCTGCTGCATCTCAAAGATGTGACCAAACAATAATGAAGCTTTGCGCCAGAGGTTACAGCATCGGCCCAAAAATCGTATTCGATTTTTGGAAAGCACGATGCGTAGATTCAATAAGTTAGAGCGTCCTTTGTGCGTCCAATTGGACGCACGGCTCTCTAGGGCCGCTGGCGCAATTTTACTTGCGCATTTTAAGCAGAAGCGAAACCCGATTTTGCACCAAATGCGCCCCAGATGAAGCGGAGGAGGGCCAATGCCAGCCTATATCTTCAAGCGGCTCATTGCAGTCGTTCCCGTACTTTTCGGGCTGTCCATCATCGTCTTTCTGGTGATGGCATCAATTCCCGGCGATACCGCCACAGCCCTGCTCGGCTCTTATGCGACGCCGGAAAATGTCGAGCGTATCAATCGTGATCTCGGCCTCGACAAGCCACTGGTCCAGCAATATTTCATCTGGATCGGCAATCTATTGCACGGCGATTTCGGTCGCTCCTTCGTGCTTAATCGTCCTGTTCTCGATGAGGTGCTGGAACGCTTTCAGGCAACGCTTATTCTGGCGGGCGTTGCTCTCGTGCTCTGTTCGATCTTCGGACTTTTCGCAGGCATTTTCTCAGCTGTTCGTCAGTTTGGCTGGGCAGATCGCACCATCACCTTCATCGTTCTGGCAGGCATTTCGATCCCGTCATTCTGGCTTGGCCTTCTGCTGATCTATCTCTTCGCAGTGCATTGGCGCATACTTCCGGCATCAGGCATGTATGCAGTCTATGGCGGCGGCGATCTCAAGGATCTGATCTGGCATCTGATCCTGCCAGCATCGACGCTTGCCGTCGTTGCTGCCGGTGTGATTGCCCGGTTGACGCGCGGCGCAATGCTTGAAGTGCTGCGTCAGGATTATATCCGCACCGCACGCGCCAAAGGGCTCAATGAGCGTCGCGTGATTTACGGCCACGCCTTTCGTGCAGCCCTTGTCAGTGTCATTCCCGTTATCGGCATTCAGGCAGGCTTCGTGCTGGGCGGTGCGGTCTATATCGAGACGGTGTTTCAATGGCCCGGTATCGGCGCCATGCTTGTGAAGGCAATTTCGACCCGCGACATCCTGCTTGTGCAGGGCGGCGTGCTGATCGTGGCAGCCAGCTATGTGCTGTTCAATCTGCTCGCCGATGTCCTTCAGACCATGCTTGATCCGAGGATACGCACATGAGCGCCCTTTCGGAAACCTACACCCCAGCCGCTCCTGCACGCCTGTCGTCATGGCGTCTGCTGATGAGCAATCGTCTGGCAGCTTTTGGCTTTTTTCTGCTCGCGCTCATCTGCGTGCTGATAATACTCGTGCCGATCCTGCCATTGCCCAACCCGGATGCGACAGCACCCGCAAACAGGCTGCAACCCGTCTTTTCCGCAGGTCATCTGCTGGGCACAGACCAGCTTGGACGCGATATTCTGAGCCGCCTTCTCTGGGGCGCACGCGTCTCGGTCGCGGTTGGCTTTGCAGCCACGCTGATTGCCGCTGTGATCGGCTCGGCTATCGGCATAGTCGCAGGCTATGCAGGCGGGCGCACCGACAACCTTATGATGCGCGGCATCGATATGCTGATGGCCTTCCCCTATATCCTGTTGGCTCTTGCAATCGTTGCAGCGCTTGGACCGGGATTGATGAATGCGCTTTATGCAATTGCCGTGGTCAATATCCCGTTCTTTGCACGTAATGTACGCGGCACAACACTCGGCCTTGCCAATCGCGAATTTGTGGATGCTGCCCGGCTTTCCGGCAAAGGGCACATTTCAATCCTGCTTACCGAAGTGTTGCCCAATGTGTTGCCGGTCATCGTCATCACCATGTCAACCACGGCAGGCTGGATGATCCTTGAAACGGCAGGCCTCAGCTTTCTGGGTCTTGGTGCGCAGCCGCCACAGGCTGATCTTGGCTCGATGCTCGGTGAAGGCCGTGCGCAGATGTTCACTGCCCCGCATGTTTCCATCGTGCCGGGCCTGATGATCTTTCTGATTGTCATCAGCCTCAATGTGCTGGGCGACGGCATCCGCGATGTGCTTGATCCCCGTTTGCGCTCCGGTGCTCTTGCCCGCCCCGGCTCGGTAACGGCAATCGCCAAGAACAGAACCGCGCCCAAGACGAGGATGTTGGATGCAGCTCTCGCGGTCGAAAAGCTCGAAACAGGCTTCGTCAACAATGGAAACTACACGCCTGCGGTCAACAGTGTTTCCCTGCATCTTAATCGCGGTGAATGTCTTGGCCTGATTGGCGAAAGCGGCTCAGGCAAAAGCGTCACCGCACTTTCCATCATGGGGTTGGTGGCCTCACCGCCCGGATTGATCCGCAACGGCGCCATCTATCTTGACGGCGAAGACGTACTCGACATGAGCGAAACCGAACTGACCGCCACGCGCGGCAGCAAGGTCGCCTATGTCTTTCAAGATCCGTTGACCACGCTGCACCCGATGTATTCAATCGGCAAACAGGTCGAGGAGGCAATCGCTGCGCATAAATCGATCAGCGCATCCGAACGCCGGGCAGAAGCTATCGCCTTGCTGGAGAAAGTGGGTATTCCGGAAGCAAAGGAGCGTGCAGATCATTACCCGCACCAACTTTCCGGCGGTCAGCGTCAACGTGTCGGCATAGCCATGGCACTTGCAAATGATCCCGACATCATCATCGCCGACGAGCCGACCACCGCACTTGATGTGACCGTACAGGCGCGCATTCTTGAGCTTTTACGCGATCTCCAGCGCGAACGCGGCATGGCGCTATTGTTCATTACTCATGACTTTGGCGTCGTTTCCGAAATCTGCGATCGCGTTGCCGTCATGAAAGACGGGGTGATCGTCGAGACAGGGACCGCCAGAGAGGTGCTCGCCAATCCGCAACACAGCTATACCAAGCGGCTGATTGCCTGCGTGCCAGAACTTGGCCACGGCAAGGACTTCTATGAGCGCGTAGCAAAGCTGTTCAGTCGCAAACAGACGGAGGCCGCCACATGAGCCAGGCTGCAATCAGTGTCCAGAATCTGAGCAAAACCTTTGGTGGCGGACGCACATTTTTCGGCAAACAGCGCCATGCTGTTGAAGCGGTCAAGTCTGTGTCGCTCAATCTCGCGCGCGGCGAAACATTGGCAATCGTAGGCGAAAGCGGCTCGGGAAAAAGCACTCTGGCGCGAATGCTAGTGGGGCTGACAGAGCCGAGCGAGGGCACGATGAAAATCGCCGGACAGGATGCCAGCGCACTTCGCCGCTCTGGTCCGCGAGCTTTTGGCAAAGTGATCCAATATGTGTTTCAGGACCCCGTGGCGTCGCTTAATCCGCGCAAGACCATCCGGCAGATACTGGAAACACCCCTGAAGCTGCTCGGTGAACTTGATAGTCAAAAGCGCGAGAAGCGTATGGAAGAACTGCTCGATGCCGTGCAGATGCCAAAAGATACCCTGCTGCGCTATCCCCATGAGTTTTCCGGCGGGCAGGCTCAGCGTATCGCCATTGCCCGCACACTTGCAGCAAATGCCGAAATCATCGTGCTGGATGAGCCGGTAAGTGCGCTTGATGTCTCCGTTCAGGCGCAGGTGCTGCTGCTGCTCGATGAGCTTAAACAGCAGTTCGGCCTGTCCTATCTCTTCATCAGCCATGATCTTGCGGTGGTGGAAGCCATCAGCGACCGCGTTGCCGTCATGTATTATGGGGAAATCGTCGAGGAAGCGACCGCCGAGGACCTTTTTGCGAAGCCAGAACATGCCTATACACGTCAGCTGATAGACAGCGCGCCGCGTATGAAAAGAGAGTAGCAAGGTATGGCCCGGAACAGCCGCAGCAAATCGGACAATGCTTCGCTGACCAAATCAAAGCGGCGGCCTGAGGTCATTGCTGACCGTATCAAAGACGTGATCCAGATGGACCGCCTCAAACCCGGTGATCGGCTGCCGCAGGAAAAAGACCTGATCGACCAGTTCAAGGCGGCCAAAGGTACTGTGCGCGAGGCGATGAAGGCGCTAGAAACCCAAGGCCTGCTCTTCACCCGCACCGGTCCCGGTGGCGGCGTCTTCGTTGCAGAACCATCTGCGCAACATGCGATGGAAATGCTCGGCAATTATTTCTTCTTTGACCAGCCAAGCCTTCAGGAAATCTATTCCCTACGCAAGCTGCTGGAGCCTGAAATCGCCGCATCCCTTGCCGGCAGATTGAGCAATGAAGATCTTACGAAACTGGAGAGCACGATGCGGTTTTACGACCGCCCTCCGACCAATCTGGACGACCAGTTTCAGCAGCGTGTGGCAGAGCTGGATTTTCATACACAGCTCGCACAACTCTGCCCGGACCGGCTCCTGGGCTTCATGTGTGGTCTAACGCATAATCTGCTGCGCAACATGCCTGTTGCCCGCTCAATCTATGCCGATCCCACACCCGCATCCCGCGAAGAAGGTCTGCTTTTTCAGCATCGCCTTCTGACAGCTCTGATGGAAAACAGGGCCGAAGATGCCCGCAAAATCGCGCTGGAACATATGATTTCCGCCGAAAAATACATGCTTTCCAAAGAAAAAGAGCTGAAAAAAGCACCAAGCGCATAAAAATCAGAAATTTCGGAACCATCCCGGCGTGCGTGCATTAGCCAATATGCAGGCCGCCGCCATAACTCATGCGACGGCCTTGCTTGTTGTGTTTGATCATGGAGGTTTTGACCCTTTTTATGTGTGGAATTTGCGGAGAAGTCAGGTTCGACGGTGCAACACCGTCGGTTTCGGCAATCTCGAAAATGGCAGACATTCTTGCCCCCAGAGGGCCAGACGCTTCTGGCATCGTTGTGCGTGGCAATGTCGGCTTTGGACACCGGCGATTGAGAATTCTTGATCTGTCGGAGAAATCCCAGCAGCCCATGATCGACGCCGATCTTGGCATAAGCGTTGTCTTCAACGGCTGCATTTACAATTTCCGCGAATTGCGCGCTGAGCTCGAAGCCAAGGGCTACCGCTTCTTTTCTGATGGCGACACAGAAGTCATCATCAAGGCATGGCACGCCTGGGGCGAGGAATGTGTTTCCCGCTTTTACGGCATGTTCGCCTTTGCCATCCATGAGCGCGATACCGGCAGACTGATCTTCGCCCGCGACCGTTTTGGCATCAAACCGCTTTATCTGGCAGAGGTCAGCGGCGCGCTGCGCTTTGCCTCGTCGCTGCCTGCACTTGTGAAGGCTGGCGGTGTCGATACCTCAATCGACCGCGCGGCACTGCATAATTATATGAGCTTCCACGCTGTGGTTCCACCACCGCGCACCATCTATAACGGTGTGCGCAAGCTGCCTGCGGCGACGATCCGTGTTTATCAGGCCAATGGCGAATTTCGTGATCGCATCTATTGGCAGCCGCCGCATAGCCGTCTGGCTGGCGACAGCACTATCAGCCGTGAAGACTGGCAGGAACAGCTCCTCGACATGCTGCGCGTTGCCGTCAAACGCCGCATGATTTCTGACGTGCCGGTTGGCGTTCTTCTGTCAGGTGGTGTGGATTCGAGCCTGATTGTCGGTCTTCTTGCCGAAGCAGGTCAGACCGGCCTCATGAGCTTCTCGGTCGGCTTTGAAGAAGCCAACGGCGAAAAAGGCGACGAGTTCGTCTATTCCGATCTGATTGCCAAGCATTTCGGCACCGATCATCACAAGATTTTTGTGCCAAGTTCTGATTTGATGGATGCGCTTCCCGGTACGATTGCCGCCATGTCGGAACCAATGGTTTCCTACGACAATGTCGGCTTTTATCTGCTGTCGAAGGAAGTATCCAAACATATCAAGGTCGTGCAATCCGGTCAGGGTGCCGATGAGGTCTTTGCGGGCTATCACTGGTATCCGCCACTGGTCGACTCCAATGATGTGGTCAGCGATTATGCCAAGGCATTCTGTGACCGCTCGCATGATGTGCTTAAAACTCAGCTGTCGCCCGACTGGATGACAGATCGCGACTATAGCCGCGAACTCATCGAAGAGCATTTGTTGCGCGATGGCGCTGATACACCCGTTGACCGCGCACTTCGTCTCGACAGCAATATCATGCTGGTCGATGACCCCGTCAAACGCGTCGATAACATGACGATGGCCTGGGGGCTGGAAGCCCGCGTGCCGTTTCTCGACCATGAACTTGTGGAACTTGCAGCGCGTATGCCGCCAGAAGAAAAGCTGCGGGATGGCGGCAAGGGCATTCTGAAGGATGTCGCCCGCAAGGTCGTGCCAAGCGAGGTGATCGACCGCAAGAAGGGTTACTTCCCGGTGCCGCAGCTCAAATATATCGCTGGCCCCTATCTCGACATGCTGCGCGATGCTTTGTCATCGCAGAAGGCACGCGAACGCGGGCTTTTCCAGCGCGATTATCTCGACCGGTTGTTCGCGGATCCTTCCGAACACATCACCCCTTTGCGCGGCTCGGAGCTTTGGCAGGCCGGACTGCTCGAAATGTGGCTTCAAACTCAGGAAGCATGAGGTTGGGAGGCCCAAAATGAAAAAGACAGGTGAGGTTGAAATGACCCGGCAGAAAGCAAGGGGCAGAAATGCTTTCTCGCACAGGCTCACGCGACTGCGCACACCCGAAAGTGCGGGCTTTTATCAGGAGCATCTGCACGGTCACGCGCAGGAAGATGAACGTTCCGCCAACCGCAATATCGTGCTCGACTGCGGTTGGGGGCGGTTGCTTTTCGCACAGACGTTCGAGAGCAATGAAGGGATCATCGAAGCATTGCGCGCTGAGGCTCCTTTAAGCCGTGATATCCTGTTTTATGTCAGCGATCCGCATGTGCTTCTATCGCAGGCACCGCAGGAGATCTTTCTCGATCCATCGCACACCTACCGGCTTGAACTGTCCAATTACCGCGCCGGTGGGCGTCGTACACGCGGCATCACCATTCGTCGCGCAGTATCGGAAATTGACGCGGATGGCATCAATGCGGTCTATGCCGCCTGTGGGATGGTCCAGTTGCGGGCTGATTTCTTCTCATCAGAACGCGATAACCGTGCCGTCACCTATTTCGTCGCGCAAGATGATGCGACGGGCGAAATTGTCGGGACAGTCACCGGCATCAATCACCAACGCCTGTTCAATGATCCTGATCAGGGCGGTTCGCTCTGGTGTCTGGCAGTGCATCCGCAGGCACGCCAGCCCGGCATTGGTGAGAAGCTGGTTCGCAAACTGGCCGAGCATTTTCAGGCGCGTGGGCTCAACCATGTCGATCTGTCGGTGCTGTACGATAATGACAATGCAATCCGCCTCTATGAGAAGCTGAAGTTTCGTCGCGTCCCGCTTTTTGCGATCAAACGCAAAAACGCGATCAATGAGAAGTTTTTCGCCCAGCCGATCAACTCCCTTGATGCGCTCAATCCTTACGCCCGCCTCATTGTGGACGAAGCGCTGCGTCGCGGCGTGCATGTGGATATCACCGACGCGGAAGGCGGCTTCTTCCGCCTCTCCCATGGCGGACGCTCGATCCATTGCCGTGAAAGCCTCTCTGAGATGACATCCGGTGTCGCCATGTCGATCTGCGACGACAAGGCAGTCACCCGCCGCACCGTCGCAAAAGCCGGTCTGAGCGTGCCTGAGCAAATCGCAGCCGATGCAGATGATGAAACGCTGGAAGCCTTTCTTGCCAAACATCAGAAGCTGGTTGTGAAGCCCGCGCGCGGTGAACAGGGTCGTGGGATTTCTGTCGGTGTCACCACGATGAAGGACTTGCGTGCTGCCATCAAGCAAGCGCGAGAGGTTTGCAATCAGGTGTTGCTCGAAGCCTGTTTTGAAGGTGAAGATCTGCGACTGGTGATTATCGATTACAAGCTGGTTGCCGCCGCGGTGCGTCGTCCGCCACGCGTGATCGGCGACGGCAAATCAACGATCAGACGCCTCATCGAAGTTCAATCACGCCGCCGTATGGCTGCAACGGGCGGTGAAAGCCGCATTCCGGTTGATGCCGAGACAAAGCGTTGTCTTGAGCAGCAAGGTCTGATACTAGATGACGTGCTTACAGACAGACGTGAAATTACCGTTCGTAAAGCAGCCAACCTTCATACCGGTGGCACGATCCACGATGTAACGACTATCGTGGAACCGACATTGGTTGATGCTGCGTGCAAGGCAGCACGCGCTATTGATATTCCGGTTGTGGGCATTGATTTCATGGTGAAGTCACCCGAAACACCAGAATATGTGTTCATCGAAGCGAACGAGCGTCCTGGCCTTGCAAATCATGAACCGCAGCCGACAGCTGCGCGTTTTATTGAATGTTTGTTTCCTCAACTGGGAACCAATATTCCATAATGGAAGTTTGTTTTGCACTGAAAGTGCCATTCACAATCCGGTAGCACAAACGTGACATCGGATTGTCGTGGATTTGGTCTATATTGCGACCTTCGCCCAAGATTCATCATTCGTGGAGCAAAATATATGCTGGCAGAAGCCAAAGTAGAACAGCTGGGTATTACGATCGATGTATATCAGCGAGAAGCACGTCACTGGATTGCATCCGGTGTATTCGATGGAAAGCATATTGTTGTAGAAAATGTGACGCAGGGAACTGCGGTAAGTGCGTGGAGAGACTGTGCCCTGGCATTATCAAACCGGGCGGCCTAATTATTTATCTTCAAATTACTGAACTTAATTACTGAGCGGCTTCTGCGATAATTGGTATGGCAGGGGTCTTTTTCTCAAGCGTCATCGTCTTGAGATTACCTGAAAATAGAATGCCGGTGATCGGCAGAACTGGTTCCGCAGGCAGTGCTTCATGGTGGGTGCTGTCTTTTGGAACATGAAGCTTATGCTCGGTGCCGTCATCGGCACCGGACATGATAAGCGATACATTCCCGCGCGCTTCCAGCAATTTTGTCCCGTACAGGAACTCGAAGCTCAGCATCGAAACGAGGAATTTATAGGTTCCGTCGCGCACACCACCCTTCATCATGGCGGCGCGATGGACCTCCTCGCCGATTGCGACATCAAGCGGCGGAATACGGGGATCACAAACATAACCAAGCGCGAGCAGTTGGCCGTTATCAACCTCAAAGCGCATTCTGTCTGCACCGAGATCGAGCGCGGAAATTGAAAAGCGGCGGTTGCTATACTGAATTGGCACGCGTCCTAACCGCTTGCAAAGCTGTTCGCCGCTCAAGGCGCGTGCATTGGCGAAGTGGTCGGGATCAATAGCAAATGGCAGCGCTTTTGGGCGATGCTGCATAGACAAAGCTGGTTCGAGAACATCAGCGATCAAGTTGGCTACAATCGTCGTTGAAACAGGGCGCGCATAATGACCCTGATCGAGATAGAAAGCCGGATTGCTTACGACATCACGGCCATATTGCTGCATCAGCATCCGCGAAACATCGACTGAAATGGTGCCATACCATTGCGATATATAATTGATGCCCGCATCAATTGAAGGAACAGAATTCAGGAATGAGCCATTGCGTGCGCCAAATACAAGCGTTGCGACCCGCAGGTTTGGATTGCGTTCCAGCGCGTAACGAATGATCCCTTCATAAAATCGTGCCCAATGGCGAAACGGACGCCGTTCATCACCGTAAACAAAGGCATCATTGATCGCATATTCGATCAGCAGCAGCTCGCAATCCTCGAGCTGTTCAAACTGCTTGAGCTGATAAAGGCCAAGCGCGCTCGTGGTGCCGCCCACGGCAAGATCAGCAACAATGTCCAGCTCCACGCCGCGTTTTGCCATCGTCCCCAGAAGGGTCGGTAGATAGCCGGGCAGCATGACGGTGTTTGAACCACCGATGATTACAGTCTTGAGCTTCATTTCGTCACCGTTGCAGCTTGGCCTGCCGGCGTCAGCGAACCACAACGCCACACACCGTAAGTGCTTGCATCCCAATCAAAATAATAAGCGGCTGCGATCTGGCCACTATCCATCATCTGACGAAACCGATCGCGTGCCTTCTCGACCAGCTGTTCGCGATTATTGTCATTTGCCGGGCAGGCTTTGGAGGTATTCGCAAAACCCCATTCGGTGATCCAGCATGGCTTGCCATCGGCACCACCGCAGAAAGACAGCGCACTGGTGATGTGTTTCGCGCGCGCAGCCCGTGAGCCGCTGCTGCCCGGATAAATGTGAATGCCGTAGCCGTCGGCCACATCATTGAGACCATATTTCCTGAGAAGATCCGTAAAGACGGCTGGATCAACGCTGTCTATTCCGCGCCGGTCGGCATCAATGAAAGGAATATCGGACAAACCCGCAGATACAACTTTGGCTTTGGCGCTGTGCTTGGTCTTTGCCAGCTCCGCCCTGACAATGCGCAGAAGTTCGACGTATTTTTCTGCACCTTTTTCGACCAAAGGCAGTTCTTCCATCTCATCCAAAGAACGTGCGGTTTTCATCTTTTCCTTGGGTAGAATGGCAAGATCGCCATTATAGGCACCCCAATTGATCTCATTGCCGGGTTCCACAGCAACCAGTGGCACCCCAAGTGCATCAATCTTTTGTAAGGCATCTGCGATCGCCTGCTGAAAGCGATCCGGCGATATATCTGAAAGCCGATACATATCCCAGATGCGCCCGCGACCGGAACGAAGCTTCGTTCCTTCAGGATAGAAATCCGCGTTATTGAGCGAGATTTCGAGCAGGATGGCCAAACCTTTTTCATGAGCAAGACGCACCGCATCGATACTCTGATCCACCGGTCGCGTGAGGGACAGTCGAACTGCCACCACGCCATTATCCACCATCTGATCGAAAATCTGCTCACGCTCTGCTGGCTTGAGCCAGGCCATATTGACCCGGTTGACGCCGAAGCGTGTATCGGCAAGAGCATTTTGGGGCTGGAGAGCCAACGACAAAGCGCCCACGAGCGTTATCATCGCTACCATTTTGCCCCTGATGCTCTTGCAGCTTGGCATCATCTTATCCCGATATCCTTGAGTGCGCCGTTGAAATTGGCTTCACATTCCGAATAGCGATTGATGGCAGCAGGCACATCGATCTTGGAAAGGAAGTCACGCAGATAGGCCTTCTTCTGCGGCTCACGGTTCCAGACGCTTGCATCAATATGTGGAAAGCCGACGAAGCCGAGCATTTCTCGCATTCGGTCATCGACCGCGATCATCAGCCCCGGAACGCCCGACTGCATACCGATGATCGTGCCGTGGAAACGACGGCTTAAACCGAAATCCTGACTGGAAATCCAGCTGCGCCATTTATGCGTATCGAAAAACACCAGCAGCTCGTTTTTGCGCTGCCACTTTTCCATGTGTTTGTAGTCGACAGGTGCGGTGATGCGGCTTGCCGCCTCATCGAAAGCTTGCGCATGATCTTCGCCTGCGATGTTCATATTATAGACGATCACCTCGTCCTGAATGACATAGCTTGCAACACTGTCTTTTTCGAGCAGCGCATGGGCATCGACAATCGTATCGGCCACACTGCCGAGATAGCCGCCGAATGAGATTTTTTGCGCATCCGCGAGGCTCGGATCAGCAAGACGGCTCAGCGATAGCTTCATCTGCTCTGGTCGATAGTAGAGCGAAGGGCAGCCGGTCGGGCGGACATATTTCATGCCCGCATCTTTCAGAAACGCTTCCGTGAAATGCCCGCGCGTGAGGAAGAAACTTTCCTTGCGGCGCAGAATTTCCAAAAACCGGCGCGTGCCTTCCGGCAACTCGGCTTTCAGATTTTCCTTCTTCTGAATGCCGATGCCCATGACGACAATCGGCATGTTCAGCTTTTCAAAGACGAAGGATTCGGTTGTTGCGGCATAACCGGGACGCAAAAGATTTGCCGATGCAAACAGGCAGAGATCAAAGCTTTCATTGAGCTTTGCATAGGTGTCAGGTGAGTTGAGGCTGTTGGCCAGATGCCAGAACGGAACATAAGTCACATCATGGCCGCGGACGGCATTGGCAGCGCCTTCACCAATGAGGTAATTGCCAGTATTGGCAATCTTTTTGACCTGGTCGATCACATCCTTTTTGGTGCGGATGGGCTCGAAATAAGGGCGGTGTTTAACACTCGCACCCGAAACGCTTTCGACGGTCCGCATCAAATAGGACGGAATGCCGGTAATCATTATGCGCATGGTGATCCATCTTCGCTTAATTAAAGAAAATTGCTGGATTTGGATTAGGCGTGAGATGCCCCAATGCCGATGTCTGAAAGCACGCTTCGGAAATTGCGTTCGCGAGCCGAGTATTTTTCCACCACATCAGGAATGTTCATTGCTGCGATATGATCACTCACGAAAGCGCGCCGGTCGTTGGCTGCATTGAGATCACGGGCATCAATCTTTGGCAGACCGGAGAAATTGAGCATTTCACGCATACGGTCATCAACGGCGACCATAAGGCTTGGTACGCCCGCCTGCATGGAAATGATATTTCCGTGGAAGCGGCGCCCGAATGAGAAGTCCATCGTCGAGCACCAGGCACGCCATTGATTGGTGTCAAGGAAAGCGTGAACGCTGAGCTTCTTCTTCAGGTCGCTTGAGCCTTTGTAGGTCAGCGGTCCCACCAGCTCACCAGTCGTTGAATCATAAGCACGGCCATTGGCGTCCGATTCAAGCTGCATATCGAAATGCAAAAGCTCATCCTGAACCACATAGGCTGAACGACCGTCGTCCGAACTCAGCGCATTCATGTCGCCGATGGTTTCAAGTTCTGCGCCCATATAGCCTGTGAAAACTGTGCGGCCTTCACCCACTTTGACCTGCGGCAGACGCGTAATGGCCTTGCGCATATTATCGGGACGGAAATAAAGCGACGGGCAACCAACCGGACGCACATAGGAAAAGCCCTGATCACGAAGATAGCCGGCTGCATTTTCACCGCGGGTAAGGAAATAATGCTCGCGGGATTTAAGCACCTCGAGAAGCTTCTTCGTGCCAGCAGGTAAACCGTCTTCGCCTTCAATATCAGGGCGGTTCTGGATACCAATGCCGAGCATAACCACCGGCATATCGAGCTTGGATAAAACCAGCGCTTCCGCATCTGCCGAAAGGCCTTTGCGCAGAAGGTTTGCGCAAGTGAAGACGCAGATATCGAACTCCTTGTTAATCTCCTCGACACCTGTTCCATTGTTCACGCAATTATAGAGATGCCAGAACGGAATATGCTTGGCTGACGGCAGAAGAGCCGTCATTGCGCCCTCGCCGATCAGATAATTTCCGGTATTGGAGATGTTTTTCAGTTCCTGGATAAAATTGTCCCTGGATTCTGAATCCTTCTGCTTTTCCGAATAATAGACCTGCGCTTTGTCTGCGCGATCAATGAGACGTGTCAGATGGCTCGGAATGCCGGTGACAAGAATTCTTGGGTTGGTTGGGCGGCTCATAGGTCGACCTTTCTGGTATAATCAGGCAACTGCACGGCCGGGGAAAACGGCAATCGTGCTGGCATCGTCTGCAACGTCCGGCTGGGAGGACCGGGATTTCGGATAGACCGGGCTTATTTCATTGGCCCAATCGGTAAATTCGGAGAAAGCAGCGCTCCAGGTGCGGTGAGCGGCTGACGCCAATGCGCCTTCAGCCGTACGCATCAGGGCTTCGCGATCCTGCGCGAGAATGGTGAGAATGCGCGTCATATCGGCCACGATCTGCGCATCATTGCCATTGCGGATTAAGATGCCGTCGCGACCATGATTGATCAGCTCATCGACAGCACCCACCGCAGTTGCAACCGGCACACAGCCGAGCTGCTGGGCTTCGGCAATCATCAGCGGTGCGCCTTCCCAGCGCGACGGCATCAAAAGCACATCTGCCCAGGCGAGATGGTTTGCGATATCTCTTCCGTCGAAGACCGGTGGCGAGACCTTCACGCCCGCATCTTTGAGACGCGTCATCCAAGATGCACTTGGATCGTCGGAAAGGATTTCTCCACCGATGGCTTGCGCTTCAAACACAATGCCCTGCTCTTTGAGCTTGACGATTGCGTCATGTAACCGGTCGATCCCCTTTTGGCGATCAAGACGGCCCATATAAAGCATCCGAAATGGCTCACCCTTGCGTATCTGTTTACGCGCGGCTGTTACCTGCGCACGCAGCTTTGAATCAATGGAGAAGCTCGCACCATTAGGCACCGAGAATACTTTCTCAAACGGCACGCCAAAGCTGTGCAGATAGATTTTCAACTGATCTGAACAGGTGAGAAACGCGTCATAAGCGTGTTCAAAAGCAATCGCCGCATAGGGTTGGCCCGCTTGCCTGCGGAAGACGGTTTCGTCCACCACATGCAGATAACAGGCCGTGCGTGTGCCTTCCGAACGCAGCTTGCCCATTAATGGATGCGCAGCCATGACGTGATTGTTGACCACGAGATCGAAACCGGAGAGTTGCCCGCGCAGGATGCCCCAATCAAGCGGATGATCCTCGGTTATGAAATCCTGCCCAAGGAAGCGGTTTGTGTCGCCCCACGCTGGAATACCGTCTTTCCAGAAGTGCAAATAGTCGAAGGATTGATCGAACTCGTCGAGCACATCCATGCGCTCATTGCCAAGCACGAACAGATGCGTTTCAAATCCCTGGTTCTTCAACTCACGACCAGCCGCATAAGCCACCTTCTCTGCTCCCCCAAAGGAGGCATTGGGCACCAGAACTGCAGCCGTCTTCTTTCTTACGGTGTTATGCGCAAGCGGCAGAACTGGTCCACCGCCCATTTCATCGCGCAAGACCTGATACATTTCTGAAAGTGCTGGCAGACGACGCGGACGCCATGTCCAGCGCATGGCGGCACTTTGTTTGAGCGGGCTTGTCGCAATCGATGTCACCAGATTGAGCATCGACTGTTCGGGGCGGGAAAGCGCCCTGCGCTGACGAACGCGCGGAAATGGGAAGCGGACTTTCATGCGCGCCGAGGTGGGCCATAATTGCTGCGTACCCAATGATGCAAACCAATCCAGCGCATCGTTTTCGATGATGTCTTTGATCAGTTTCGTCGAGACGAAAATCAGATCCGCATGGGGCTGGCGCGTGCCGGAAGGCATGATTTCAGTATCGATACGCCGCTCGTCTTCAACATTGGTCAGTTCGACAAAGACGATATTCGCCTGTTCAGAAAGCCTCTCAAGCCGAGACAGGATGTTTGGCAACAACCGCGAACGCGCCAGAAGCTTCAAAGTTTCAGTGTTGGATGAAGCAAGAAAGGGCGGGAAGTGAAAATTATCCGGCTCGGAAACGCTACCCCAAAATGCGCGGATGGCATCATCAAATTTAAGATCAGTCGTGCCAAGGCTAAGATCAGTAAAAAGACTGACCGTTCCCTCGCCTGCACGGATCACGCCATAGCGCGGACATTCCTCATGCTCGAAACCCACAAGCGTCGGGCGACGAAACAGCGCCTTATGTCGTTTGCGGAGAAAATTGATGGAGCCGGAGCGGTCGCGATTGGCTTCCTTGAAGCGGCTCTCAGCCCGCAGGCGATATTCGAATCCGGTGTCATGGCACGGCGTTCCGACGAAACCCGCCTCAATGGCCGAAAGCCAGAATTCCCAGTCTTCAAAACCATTCTGCCGGTCGTCGTCAAAGCGCACGCCGCTGCGAAACACTTCCGCTGAAATCATCGAGCCGGTATCGCAGATGTTGTCAGTAATGCAGTGAATAAGCCGCGAATAACTATCGCCATAATGCGCGCGCCAATTGACTGAAAACGTGTCGATATTGGTGTAAACCCAACCGGCATTGCTTGCGAGAAGCTTGCGATAAAGCGTGTCGATAGTTTGCGGTTGCACCCGATTATCGGCATCTACGAAATAGACGGCCTTCACATCCGGCATCTCTTCAAGAATATAATCGACCGCGCGGTTGCGTGCGCCACCGGGGCCGGCATTCTCTCCGAAAATGACATGAATATTGGGATGTGCTGCCGCATAAAGCGCCAGGCTGTCGAAAACTTCACGACGCGGATCACCATCGACGGAGACGACGATCTGGGTACGGAAAACCGTTTCCGAGGCAAGAAGGGTTTCAAGCGCCTCAAGCGCGAGCGCCGCATGGCCATAAAGCGGCATGGCAACGACGATCAAATCTCTCGATCTATCGTACATTCGCAACCTCTTTGGCTAATTCCTGAACGGGGCTTGCGGCTTCGATGTGCTTGACCAGGCGGAAGTTGAAAATCTTCAACCAGGAAAAGTCGACTGAATCACCTGCAGCCTTGCTGAGCACGATCAGATCCATCGTGCGATCAATCGGCTCTTCGAGCATGAAATTGATATCGATCGGACGATTGGGAGCCACTTCCGACCAGCCACTGAACAAGACCTGTGCGCGCCGGCGGTCCATATTGGCGATCGCGTCGATCTCTTCCTTCACATCGGAAGCGAGATTGACCAGCAACAAACCGGCCACGCATGGCTGTCCCTCAGGGTGGTCGATCACGGCACGCGCTGAAATCCGGACCGTACCGGGGGCAACAACCCGGCGGATGGCAGCGGCCGTAATACCTTCCTCAAGTGGATGGCAGCCGATTGCATCCTCATGTTCAAGAAACCGCACGGTTGGGAAATCCGGCGTCAGGGGGGTAACGGAAACATTGGCGACATTGCGCAGCAATTCAATCGGCAGGCGATAATCATCAACCTTGCGACCATTGATGAGCGATGTCGGCACAATTGCGTTGGGCAACGATGCTGGCCGAACGCCCGGAAGCCCCGTAAAAATACGAAGTGCCAGCGGACGCATATCGAGATCGCCATGCGGGATGCGGGCACGAGCCGCATAGCGTTCATTGGCAATCACATTGCCCAACGAGAGTTCTGGCGGCACACCGCCGGTCGCGGAAATTCGCAGACGCAGGGTCCGGTGGCTACCATCGCAAGCCTTAGGCAGCGAGAAGAAATTCCATTCCGAATGAAGCGTGGCATAAGGCACGAGCCATTCGGCAATGCCTTCGCCATTCTCCAGATAATCGAGCGTTACGATCAGCTGTCCGTTGCGATTGGCAGGCATGTCGCGGAAATGCAGGGCAAAGCCCGAGACGGCATAGCTTGAAACTGGAAAGAGCTGTTCGATTTCCGATTCACGCAGCAAGCGTGCAAAACCTTCATCCTTTGGATCGACCAAAGGCGCATGGCTGAAAATCTCTGTAGAGGAATCCCAGTTGCGGGCGTGAAAGGCATCCTCGATAGCGCGATAATTTTCGAACATCGTTTCGCGTTCACGACGCAGCATCGCAAGCTCGGCATGCACTTTGCTCACATGGCCGACAAGCCGGTCGAGGCCGTTTTCAAGCAGCTGCGATACGAGAAGCGGTATGGTTTCAGGGGACGCCTCATCAACGCGCACGACAGGGACTTCAGGAATGGTGCGCATCCGGTAAAGCTGCTGCAGGACGCCATTGAGTTCTTTTGCGCCCTCATCGGAAGCGGCAACGGCAACGAGTGGAAATGTATTGGCCAGACGCAGACGCTTGCCGTCTCCTTCAACGAAAGCTGTCAGTTCGCCGAGAGAAGTCGATTCCAACGCTTCACGATCACGCATTGAAGCAATGGCATAACGGCGGGTTTTCCGCGCCGAGATCGCTGGAAGTGGTGTGCTCAACATAATCATCCATTGTCTAAGAGCCAACTTGGGAGGTTTGGCTTCTACTCTCAATGAGAAAATACTGATTATGTATTGTCAACAATAATATAGCGAAGACTATATGATAATATTACGAATATTTGGAAGCTATTTAATTCAAAATTTGAAACAATATGAAAACATATTGAATACAGCGCTTAAACACGCAGAAATACGGGGTTTTATATTATATCATTTGGCCTTGTATGCCCGATTGTTGCCACATAACACTCATCGGCCATCTAATACTGCTTCGATCAAGGTTTTTTGCTGTTGTAAACATTCCGACAACCGAAAGCGCGTTTCCACTGTTCTGCGTGCAGCAGCACGCATCGGCAGGCACGCATCGGGATCTCGAAGCACGTTCAGAATCGTTTCCGCCAATATGTCGGTATCGTAAAATGGTACGAGAAGGCCGTTTTTCCCTGCCCGGATCACCTCGCGGACCGGTGGCGTATCAGAGCCTATGATCAGCGCACCACATGCCATGGCTTCAATGACGGACCAGGACAACACAAACGGATAGGTGAGATAGATATGGGCAGTGGATATCTGGTAGAGTTTGCGCAGCTGCGCATGGGAAATGGTGCCAGGGAAAACGACCCGGTCCGGTGGCAACTCGGTTTCACGAAGCAGATAATCGCGCCACGAACCACCACCCGGCGGCGGCGTGCCGTAGCTCACTCCATCTCCACCAACAAACACGAATATTGCGTCGTTATTTTGCCGGATAACTTTTTGCGCTGCTTCCAGTGCCTGAGGGAAACCTCGGTAGGGCTCGAGATCACGCGCAACAAATGTAATCACCCGGGATTCACCTGCCTTGAGCACGCGCCCGCCCGGCAGCTCAATTGAAGCGTGCCGGTCTGGATAGAACAATTTCGTATCCACGCCCTCATGCACGACCGCAATCCGCTTCTGGGCAGATTTGGGGTAAAGGCTCTTCTGCCAGTGCGTGGGGCTGAAACCGCCATCAATACCGTCGAGCGTAACAAGCTGGGCCATATTTCGCAGGCGCAGCCGCTTTCGCGTTTCCATATCCGGTCTGTCATCAGGCGCAAAGCCGACATCCGCGCCATGCGCGCGATAGAAGAATTCGCAGTAACCCAGCGCGGGTGTGGTGGGCAGTACGTCTTTCACGAACATCATACTGCCCCAACCGATGTGACCGATCACAATGTCGGGCGCTTGGCCATGACGTGCCATGGATTCCAGGGTTTCAGCCACCCGATACCCGATCCTCGTATGATGATCGGGTATTTCCAGATATCTGGCCATCGCCCCATTTGGGCGAGGACCAGATTCTACTCGGTGGCGGATGACGCGGACCGCTGGGAGGCGACGGTCCACTGTCTCACAAATCAGGCTGACATCATGTCCACTGGTAGCCAGATTCTCGGCTAACGCAGCAAACTGGCCGAAACCGCGCCTGTGCACAAAAGCTATACGCATGTCACAAAAAGTGTCCGGTTATCGGTCGAAAAACCGCGATTCAGCATCAAATGCCATAACGCGCGGCATTGCCCCACACGAGCTCAAGCCGGTGCAGAGTCTGGTATGCGATCTCGAGATTTCGAAGATCGTCGTCGTCGCGGGCAAGCACATGGCTGTAGGTTCTGCTGGCATTTCGCAAGCTCGTACACAGCCGTTCACCCTTGTCAGTCAGACGAATACGAGCCGATCTTTTATCCCTCTGAGAGGCAACGCGATCGACATACCCGCCGTCTGTAAGTTGTTTAAGATAATAGGAAATGTTGGAACCGACATAGTGCCCGCGATCCAATAGTTCACCCACAGTGAGCTCGACATCGCCAATAGCCATCAGAACCAAGGTCTGTGCTGGGCCAACGTCTTCCACGCCCAACTTGGTAAGCTCCGTTTTCAGAAGGCTTACAAAGCGACGATTCACTCTTTCTATCATCCGGGCCAGCTCGAAATGGGTAATTACAACTGTATGAACCGGATGTCTGCGTTCCTGTTTTTCGGCGGTAACTTCAGGAAAGTCGACGGAAGTAAATCTATCGACTGATGTCTCGACTTCCACTCCCTCGTGCAGAAGTTTTTGCATCTTTAGCTCTCCATTTTTCAATTTTACTTCAAATTTTGAAGAAATTTGCAGTTATATTTATTTGGCTCCTTTCACATTTCCCCGCCATAAAAACTTTTTTCTGTCACATTCTCTGCAGTATTACTTTACTGATCTTGAGAACTAGACCACACTTTTTAGGGATATCCGCCACCTGTGACCATTACAAGGCAGATCGCGTATGAATGATACTCGCGAAAACAATCCAGTTGGCAAGAGCCCAGCGGATAAAAAAAGGCCCGACGATTCTGTAACTACGTCCAAAAGCCTTATTTTCAAGGCTCGGCGCGTTTTCCTGTCAGGCCTGCTTTATGCGGTGCTTTTGAGTGCCTGTATCAATTTGCTACAACTCACTGTGCCCCTCTATATGTTGCAGGTTCATGATAGGGTGCTGAACAGCCGAAGCATGGACACACTGACCATGCTGACGATTCTGGCCGTGGGTGCGATGCTCGTATTCGGTGTTCTGGAATACATTCGGGCACTTTCGTTTCAGGCTATGGGCAGCGCACTCGTTCGCCGGCTAAACTTGGCAGTACTGACTGCGGCCGTGCAGGCATCGGTCAACCAAGGCCTGCCAAAAGCGACCCAAACGCTGCGCGATCTCACGGAACTGCGCAGCTTTCTAACCTCACCCGCCATCAATGCGCCGCTTGATGCGGCTTGGTCGCCGATCTTCCTTGGTGTGCTGTTCATGCTGCATCCAATGCTCGGCCTGATCGGTCTGGTCGCAGTCATCATTCTGGTTGCCTGTGGTGTGCTGACCGATCTTTTGACCCGCAATCTCATACAGGAAGCCAATCAGGCCAATGTCGAGGCTGTCGCCAAAATCGGCAGCAGCCTGCGTCATGCGGAAGCCATTGAAGCCATGGGCATGTTGCCCGCTTTGGCACGCCGCTGGCGCACCATGCAGATGCAGGCGCTTGAAGTGCTTGATCTCGGCGGAACACGAGCCCGTGCGATGTCATCCATTGCGCGAACGGCACGCTTCATTGTGCAGATCGGCTCACTTGGCGCCGGCACGCTTCTGGCGATGCAGCAGGAAATCACGCCGGGCGCAATGATTGCTACCAGTATCATCATTGGTCGCCTGCTGATGCCATTTGACCGGATTGTTGAGAACTGGCGTCAGTGGGTCAGCGCAATTGCAAGCTGGAAACGCGTTCAATCCCTGCTTTCCGAAAACCTTGCTGTACGTCAGACAATGCCAACCCCCCGCCCCAATGGTGATCTGGTTGTCGACAAGCTGATCTATGCGGCACCCGGCGTCGATGTGCCAATCATCAAAGGCATTTCGTTTTCGATCTCACCGGGCGAAGTGCTTGGCGTCGTCGGTCCTTCGGCTGCAGGCAAGTCTACACTTGCACGCTTGCTGATCGGTATTGTTAAGCCAACGTCCGGCGGTGTTTTCCTGGATGGCAACAATGTCTATCTCTGGGAACGCGGCTCTTTTGGCGAAATCGCTGGCTATCTGCCGCAATCGGTTTCGCTGCTCGACGGCACGATCAAAGACAACATCGCCCGCATGGGTGACAGCGATCCGCAGCGCGTATTGGAAGCCGCACGCCTTGCTGATGTGCATGAGATGATCGGCCGTATGCCACTTGGTTATGATACGCCTGTTGGTGACGGACGACTGACGCTTTCGGGCGGTCAGCGCCAGCGTATCGGATTGGCACGCTGCCTCTATAACCGTCCGCGCATCATCGTATTGGATGAGCCGAACTCGAACCTTGATGCGGTCGGCGAACGCGCCCTGATGCGGGCCATCGAACACGCGCGCGACGACGGTGCTATTGTCATCATGATCGCACATCGGCCGTCTATCATGCAGGTCGCAGACAAGCTGCTGGTGCTCGAAAACGGTCGGATTTCGCAATTCGGCCCACGAACCGATGTGGTCTCCACACTTACCCCGGCCACGACTGGCCCTAAAATGGGAGCAGCAAGCGCATGATGGGCAAATCCGTTATTCCGCGTCGTGTTTCCAGCCTGCTCGCCCCGCGTGCAGAGTCATCCGACAATAAGTCGTTGACCCGATTTGGCTCTGTTAAGCCGGAATGGGCGCATGATATCGAACAGGAAGATATGAAATCGCCGCTGCGCGGGCTGATTATCGCAGGGCTTGCAACAATCGGCGTTGCCTTTGGCGGCTTTTTTGCTTGGGCCTATTCCGCCAATCTTGGCAGTGCGGCTGTGGCACTGGGTACGGTTATTGTTGATTCCAAACGCAAAACGATCAGCCATCTCGAAGGCGGCATTCTTGATCGGCTACTGGTGCAGGAAGGCGATGTCGTCAAAGTTGGTCAGCCGTTAGTCAGGCTCGATGCAACAAAGGCGCGATCCGAACTTCAATCTCTCGAAAGCCGTCGCATCGGTTTGATTGCAAAACTTGCGCGCCTGCGTGCCGAGCAGTCTGGTGCAAAGGAAATCACCTTTCCGGAAAAGTTTGCTGAAGGTGGCGAGAATGCTGAAAACGCCGTTCGCGCAGAGAACATCTTCTTTCAGAAGCGCCTCGCCCAGAAGCTGAGCAAAATCGACATTCAGCAAAAAACCATTGAGCAATATACCGAGCAGGAAAAGGCTTCGACTTCACAGATTTCCGCGACTGATCGCCAGATCGAACTGATTACTGAACAGCGCAATGCTATCGCAAGTCTTGTTGAGAAAGGCTTCGCGCAGAAATCAAAACTCACTGAAATCGATACACGTTTGAGCCAGCTTTCCGGTGATCGCGGTGAATATGCTGGCGACAAGGCAAAGGCTGGACAGGCAAAAGCCGGCGCCGAATTTGCACTGAGCGCGATTGAAAGCGACCTTCAGTCGGAAATTGCTGGCGAGATTACATCAAGTCAGGTCGAATTGTCCGATGTGCAAGAAAGGATCGTGGCAGCCAAGGATGTCATGCGCCGTGTCGAGGTCAATTCGCCACAACAGGGCATTGTTGCCAATATCCGGCTGCGGACGCCTGGCGGGGTTGTGGCTCCGGGTGAACCGATCATGGATATCGTACCGGAAAACGAACCCATGGTGGTGGAAATGAAGATCAGCCCACGCGACATCGATAGTATTTCTGTGGGGGCAAGCGCGCAGATCAAACTGACAGCTTACAACCAGCGCTCAATGCCGCCGCTCGACGGCAGACTGACCTATATCGCCGCCGACCAGTCGCTCGACGAAAAGACAGATACGGCTTATTTCGTCGCCCGCGCTGAAATTACGCCTGAGGCGATTGTCGCAAATCCAACTGCACGGCTTTATCCCGGTATGCCTGCAGAAATCATCATTGTTCACAAAGACCGCCGCGCAATCGACTATCTCGTGTCGCCGATTACCGACAGTCTCAATCGCGCATTCCGCGAAGATTAAACTGCATCCGGCTGCGTGCTTAACACAATAACATCCGGATAGTCGTGAAACGTAACGAAAGAGTATTCTATAATATAACTCATCCATAGGTTGAATATTCTGAAAATACCCGCGCCGCGCATGTTCCGACATGCGCGGCGTCATCATATTGAAATATATTAATTTTTCTGTTCGAGTCGATCCAGTTCAAATTTTGAAGTAAATTGGATTTAAATATAATCTAAATAGAAATTATAATGATATTAAATATACATCATAATTGTGTTTACAAAACTGTAATATAAATTATTCGTAATAATTTGTTACTTACAGATGCCAAAATTGCAACAATTAATAGTGTTGCAATCCTTATTGATGCGGCGCAAACTACTACAAGCATGATGGTCGGTTTATTCCCGGCCTTTTTGTAACCCATACAGGAACACAAGGAGAAGCAGATGGCCACTTTAGAAGGCGGCGCCTACGACGACGTGTTGTTCGGTTCCCGCTTTGACGATTTCATCCGCGCTCATGGCGGTGATGATCTCGTATTCGGAGGTGATGGCAATGACACCATCTTCGGCGATGACGGGAATGACATCCTCTTCGGCGGAAATGGTGATGACCTCCTTTTCGGCGGAAACGGAAATGACATTCTGTTCGGTGATGCAGGAAACGACGTCCTAAGCGGCGGCGATGGGAACGATGTGCTGTTTGGCGGCGCTGGAGACGATGTTCTTCAGGGCGGTGCAGGCTCGGATCTTCTCTTCGGCGGCGAAGGGAATGACATTCTCTTGGGCGGCGACGGCAACGACATCCTCGATGGCGGTGCTGGAGATGACATCCTTATCGGCGGTGCCGGTAGCGACGTCTTCTTGTTCAATGGCGGCGGCGGAAACGACGTCATCCTTGACTTCAACCCAGGCGAAGACATCCTTCAGATCCAGCAGGGCATTAATGGCCTTGATGTCAATTCGGCGGATGACCTCGCAGACCGTGTCACACAGGTTGGTGGCAATGTCGTTGTCGATCTCGGCAATGGCGACACCGTTACCCTCGTGAACACCAGTGCAGAAGATATACAGGCTCATCCCGACCAGTATTTCACTGTCCACTGATTAAACGATTGAGTGCGTGCCCGGCATCCTCCCGCCGGGCACGTTCCTTCTTTAATTCTTTTCAATCTCGATTTTTGGCCCGACCCAGCCTCGTTAGCGCTGCTTCTGGCCCTGCATTTCCAACAAGAATGAAAGGGCGCTCACATTGAACCTCGACCATTCGGCGGACACTGAAAGCAAAACCGAGAACCTCTCCATTTGCCGTCTATGCGCCGACGTGGCTGTGGTCATCTGGGATGTTCCCGGCCCGGCTCGCTCCACAAACAAATGCACGCTGGAAACGCCTGTCCAGCCCGTCCCGCTGCTCAGTGTTGGCATTCCACTGGAAAATGGTGGGATGCGCATGTTCTGGGCCATGCGGACCGGACCCGAACCAATCGAATTATCGCTGAGTGCGGGTTCATTGGGACCTACGGCACAAGCAATCCTTTATTCGGCCAATGAGCTTGCAGCTTTCGACGTCAATCATGTCGTCAGCGATCTCACTTTGCCCGGCCATATCAAGCTGCTGACCAATATCCTCACAACCTGGCGCAGCACGTTCCGGCTGACGCGAAATCAGGCATTCGCATCCCTCGTGCGCGAGCTGACTTTCGCGTTAACGCCGGAACCCCGGGAAGCACAGCATTGTGGTGAACCTGTTTCCGGGCATCATCTTCTTGAAACAGCAGTCGATCCGATGCTCGGCGAAATCTCTGCCATTTACGGCATAACGCCAGGCAGCGTCATGGTCATCCCGCCGCGATTTGTGCTTGGTCAGCAGGGCCGCAATGCCTGGCAGGCCTGCCATCTTCTGGTTGAAGCTCCGCAGGATCTGCCTTCATCGCTCCTGCTTGTACTAAGCGGGCAGAAGGGTGTCGCGGTGCGCAAGATGGCAACCCGAACGGCGGAACAGAACGACTTCACCAAATGGTGGAGCAAATGGCAGAGTAACGGTGCTTTGCGGGAGTTTCTGGTTCGCCAGCTGGGCAAAATCAATGCGGCAGGCACCGCCGTTGCCATTGATTTACAGACGCGCTCGCCGCTGCCTGTCCGTCAAATTGCACAATCTGCTTCTCAGCCGGCAGCCGAAATCGATCTGGCGCTGGCATTGGATGGGGGACTGATCGTCGGTGGCTGGATGCATGATCCTTCCGCCATGCTGGCCGATATCGAATATTTGCCTGAAGGCGGCAGTGCTCAGTCGCTCAAGCCTTATTTCCATAAGTTTGCAGGCAAAACTGCCAAGCGTGAGGATGCTCCACAAAGGGACGTGACAGGCTTTGTTGCGTGGTTGCCATCGGCAAAAAACCTTGGCCCATTGCTGCAGCCGCGTTTTCAGATGCGGCTTACCTCGGGCAGCACCGCACCACTGGTGCCCGCGCCACAACCTTTTGAACCATCCGCGCAGCGAATGCGGATCTTGCGTTCCGTCCCGCCACAACAGGCGCGACCGCATGTTTTTGAGCAGATTCTCGCCCCCGCACTCACAGAGGTTGAAAAGAAAATCGGCGCAACAGTGCGCATCACGGAAGTCAAAGAATTTGGCGAGACGCCTGCTTCTCCTTTGGCCTCGATCGTCATCCCGCTTTACCGCAATCTCGATTTCCTGCGGTTTCAGTTTTCATCGATGGCAACTGATCCGTGGCTGATGGCCAATGCTGAATTTATCTTCGTGCTCGATTCACCTGAAATTCAGGATGACACGGAGCATATGCTGGGCGGCCTCAACATCCTGCATGATATGCCGTTCAAGCTTGCAATCATGAACCGCAATGGCGGCTATGCGCGCGCCTGCAATGCGGGCGCAAGCATCGCGACAGGCACAACAATTGTTATGCTCAATTCGGATGTGGTGCCTTCCGAACATGGTTGGTTGCAGCAGCTGATCCAGCCGCTATTCGATGAGCCGAAGCTCGGTGCAATCGGCCCGCGCCTTTTGTTTGAAGATGGCTCTCTGCAACATGCCGGGCTTTATTTCGCCCGCGATCGACAGGGCATCTGGCTCAATCATCACTACCACAAGGGTATGCCCGGCAATTATGCGCCTGCGCGCCGTGGGCGTGATGTGCCTGGCGTTACCGGCGCGTGCCTGATTACCCGCAAGGACATCTTTGATCTGGTAGGCGGTTACAGTGAAGACTACGTCATCGGCGATTACGAAGACAGCGATCTGTGCCTGAAAATTCGCCAGCTCGGTTTCCAGATTTACTACGAGCCGAGCGTTGCGCTCTACCATTTCGAGCGCCGCTCAATCCGCCGCAGCGCGGATTATATGCGCGGCCTTGCCAGCCAATATAATTCCTGGCTGCACACGCAGCGCTGGAACGAAGAAATCAGTGAGTTGATGGCCCCGCAACACGACGAGATGCAGCTCTCAATGCCCTCAAATGTGATCGTGGCCAAATCTGAAAGGAGCGCCGCTTGACAGAAGTGGTAATGCTGAAACAGCCAGAACCTGAAGCCAAACCAGCAATACCCGAAGAACAGATTGACTGGCTGATACAATCTGTTTTGAAGAACCGGTTTCTGCCCTCACCCGACCCGAACAGCGTGTTCGTCGGAGACGGCGATTATCGCGCCGTGGGTGCCGAGTTCCTTGGTCATTTCATCCGCAAGGGCGGGCTGAGGCCTGATTCACGCGTGTTGGATATCGGTTCGGGGATTGGCCGCATGGCCGTACCACTGACCCAGTATCTCGACACCGCGAAGGCACTCTATGCCGGTATTGATCCTGTGGTCGGTGGCGTTAACTGGTGTCGCCAGAACATCACTGCGCGCTATTCCAATTTCGAGTTCCGTCATCTCGACATTGCCCATGATCTTTATAATCCAAAAGGAAGCGTGAGCGGTCTGACCCTCACATTGCCTTTTGCGGATAAGAGCTTCGACTTCGTCATTATGACCTCGGTGGTCACGCATTTGCCGCCTGACGAGGTAAAATCCTATCTGGAACAGATTTCGCGCGTCCTGGCACCTGGTGGCAAACTGTTCATGACTGCCTTTGTCGTGGACGACATTGCCGCTCGCGACCGGCACGGCAAACGCGACAAGCGCCTCTCCTTTGAACGTCACGGAACCGGCCCTTGCTGGTTTGTGCCGGAACTTCCGCCCCTTGCGGCGGTCGGCTTTGAAAACGGCTTTCTGGATCGTGCGCTTATAGGTGCCAAGCTGGAGCTACAAACAAAGTCCTTTGGACATTGGCGCGGCATTGAAGCCGATCACTATCAGGATATATTCATTGCCTCGCGCGGGGGTGCCGTCTGATGGCTCCGCGCGTTCTTATCGCAGCCCATAACCATCCATCGCTGCATCCCGGCGGAACAGAAATTTTCGCCCATGATCTGTTCCGCGCCTATCAGCGGGCAGGCTGTGAAGCGATGTTTCTAGGTGCAACCAACAAGGTGCATCGCGAAGCGCGGCCGGGCACGAGCTTTCAGAGCATCGGCAATGGCGGCGATGAAATTCTGCTGTGGTCAGGGCACTTTGATCGCTTCTATATGAGCCAGATCGACCTATACGGCATTGTGCCGGATATTGTTGAACTGCTGCGTGACTTCAGACCCGACATTGTGCACCTGCATCATCTGCTGCTTTTGGGTGCAGAATTCCCGCATATCGTGCGCCGCACACTACCTAATTGCCGGATTGTCCTGACGCTGCACGATTATTACCCTATCTGTCATCATGACGGGCTGATGGTTCGCACCACCGGCAAAGAACTTTGTCATGGGGCAAGTCCAGATCGCTGCCACGCCTGTTTCAAAGATATTGCGCTGGATAAATTTGTGCTTCGTGAGCGGCACATCAAATCGCTGCTGAGCACTGTCGATGCGTTTGTTTCCCCAAGTGCGTTTCTTAAACAGCGCTATGTAGAATGGGGCCTTGCCGATGATCGCATTCAGGTCATCCCCAATGGCCAGCCGGAACGCCCAGGATCAACGGCTGTTTCGCAAGAGCGGGCCAAACCGACCTTTGGCTATTTTGGCAATCTCAACCCGTGGAAGGGTGCAACGGTTCTGCTTGAGGCCGCAAAGCTGCTGATTGCCGAGGGATTTGATTTCGAGCTCCGTGTTCATGGAGCAGCCCCCTTCCAGAGCGAGAGCTTTGTCAGCGAAATCGATGAGCTTTTTGCCCAAACATCTCCTGTTGTGCAGCGGCGTGGTGCTTACCGCCGCGAGGATATCGCGCAACTCATCCAATCCGTGGATTGCGCCATCATGCCTTCGATCTGGTGGGAAAACGCTCCACTCGTCATTCAGGAAGCACAGGGACAGAACCGTCCCGTCATCTGCAGCAATATTGGTGGAATGGCCGAGATGATCACTGATGGCATCAATGGTCTCACCGTTCCGCCCAATGATCCGCTTGCGCTTGCTCAAGCAATGCGACGCATGGCGGAAAACCCGGACCTGCGCCAGTCGCTTGGCGAAAACGCGCGGCACCCGGACACCATCGACACCACCGCAGCACGCTATCTCGATCTGATTGGATCCTTGCGCGCGGCCCGTGTCGAGGCAGCATGAGAGGTAGATCATGAACATCGCGACCAAAATTCCATCCGAAGAGGCACAAAAGCCGGTTGAAGCACAGAGCGCTTCACCGACAGCTCAAAGGACTGAAGCCATGAAAGGACGCGTTGACGCTATTGAAGAAGGACGCCTTTACGGCTGGGCATTTGATCCGTCCTATCCGACTGAGCGGCTCATCATTCGCGTTCTGTTGGACGACAAGCCCATTGCCGAAGCACCTGCCGACAAAGAGCGACCAGACCTCAAGCGCAATGGCATTGGCGATGGGCTGCACGCTTTCGAAGTGATGCTGCCGCAGTTTGCTGCAGCCCGCGCTGGCGATCTGGTGGTCGTTGCAGCCAATGCCGCAGGCAATGAGCAAAAGCTGCGCGTTCCAAAGCCTGATGAGCAGGCAGCTGAAGCGCTCATCGCAGCACCGATGACCCGCATTCTCGATAAACTCGATATGCTGATGGCTGCACAGCGGCAATTACAGGTCAACCAGCGTTCATTGCAGCGCGCAGCGCCCACCATCGACAGTTCCGGCAATGCGGCACCAGCAGAGCTTCTCGATATAGCCGGTTCGGTTGATGCGCTGCGAACCGATCTTCATCAGCGCATGACCGAACTTGATGTTCATATCATGCGGATGGACGGCGTGGTGGCAGGCCTTGAACAACGCATGGAAGACGTGCGCAAGAGAAGCAGCGGTGACATCAAGGTACTTTTTGTACTGGCCGCCGTTTTGACCGGCTTTGTCGCAGGCGCGCTTCTGACGCTTGCAGTCATGCCGTAAGGACAAGCCTTATGGTGCAAGACGAACGTCCAAATTCGGCTCCAAAACAGCCCCGAACACCTGATCGCCCACCCATGATGATGGAGGGTGAAATGGTGGTCGGCAGCGTGATTGAGGACACGCTGGTTTTAGTGCTGGGTATTGGCAGTGCGACCAATGATCAGGTTACGGCCTTTCTGAATGGCGACCCTGCAATGAGTGTGAAAACAAACCTCATTACCTGGCCGCTAAAAGAACCTTCGCCTGCCGGAACGCACGGCTTTGTGGCAATTGTTCCGACCAATGTGCTGCGTCGAGGCGTGCTTAAAACAATCATGTTCCAGCACCGGGCCAAGGTGGGGCGCTATAACTTTGCCTCACGATCCGCCTCCATTGCGGATTTTGTTGCAATGATTGCCGATCTGTCGGGTTCAGCTCTGCCCGGCGTCATTGACGAGCTCGTGGAAGGCCTGATTTCAGGACCAATCAGCCGGAAGAAGCTTTCAGCGATCACCGTTCTCTTACAGGCAGGAGCGCGTTCGGATGGCTGTATCGAATTGATCGGCGCCAGCGACGAAGGCGAGATTTTCGTTCAGGGCTGGGCGCAGGATTTGACGCCCAGTGTCACGCGACTGCTTATCAGCGGCAAAAATTCGTCGCTCGCCGAATGTGCGATCAGTGTTTTCGCCCGCCCTGACCTCAACGAACAAGCATCCGGTTTTGCCGGGTTGCTGCTTTCCAATGAGCCAGTTGAAGCCAATGATATTGAGCGAATTCTGTTTCGCGGCAGGCGCGGCTGGCGGTTTACAGAAGTCTATGATCGCAGGCTTTTGTCCGGCTCCCGCGAGACGCCGGCTCATATCCGCGCGATCCTGCCGCGCGTTAGAAGCTCAACCGATATTTTGTTAAGGCTGCGTTCGGCAGCCAATCGCTTTGACGGCACCGATACTGTTTCGGCCCTCCCGTTTCCGGTCCGGATCGGCATCGACAATGTTTTCCGCGTTGAAGGCAGTGGCCTTCTTGTTGCAGGTTGGTTGCTCGATCCCGACAGCCACGTCGAGGGTGTAAAACTGCGTCGTCATCGTGGAGAGATCCAGATCGACACAACATGGACGCGCATTGATCGCCCGGATGTGACGCGTGAGTTTGACAATCAACCCCCGTTCAATGCTGGCCTTGATCCAAGCAGACATGCTCATGGCTTTGTGGCATTTGCTGCGGAACTTGATGGTGACAGTACCTCACCCTTCTATCTAGAACTATCCATCAGCGACGGGCGGCGTGCCTTCTTTCCGCTGACGCCGACGCGCGTGACCTCGCGCGATGCAATCGTGCGGCAGCTTCGCGCAACGGACCCCAACGCCTGGGCATTGCGCCACATCGTCGATCAGCAGCTGGTGCCGCTGCTGCGTGGCGTTACCCGCCCGGCACCTGAAGTATTCGGTGTAGTTGATCTGGGACCATTTGAAGATGCAATGGGGCCAGCAATCATCATCGGGATTGACGAGCGTGTCGAAGAGATCGAGCCATTGCTCGCGCTGCTTGCCCTTGATCCTGAAACGCGAATAGCACCGATTGTGATCGCAGCAGCAACTGAAATCATAGACCGCGTCGGCGTTCAGATCAGACGGCTGGCTGATTTCTATCGTCTGCGCATTCGACTTGTTTCAGCCAATGGCTCGGAAGATCTTTATGACGCGCTGGAAGTCGGCGCACGCACTGTCACCACCGATCAGGTTGTCTTTCTGGCAGGCTCCCTGCTGCCGCGAAAGGCTGGCTGGCTCAACAAGCTGGTCAGTGCATATGAAACCCATAAAGACTGTGTGCTCTCGCCAACCCTTGCCTATGAAGATGATTCAATCCGCTGGGCAGGGACGTGGGTTGCAGGACCACAATCGGATCGCGCCCTCATCAGTCGCTATGCGGGCTATCCGATCGACGCCATATCCGGCATGTCGCTGACCGAAGTGGCAACGGCAACCTTTGAATGCTGCATCATGCCGCGCGAAGCATTGTTTTCTGCCGGTGGCTTCACACGAGGCTATCTCGGCACCCATGAAAAGGGCCTGGACCTTGGGCTGAAGCTCAAACAATCGGGCCTGCGTTCCTATTGGCTGCCATCAGCCCAGATGCTTGGTGCAGATGATACTTCTGTCACCGACAAGGCTTCAACGATTGCTTTAATCGAACGGATCGACCGCCAGGTTTTCGACGCCCGGTGGTCGGCCATTCTCGCTGGCAAGCGCAAAGTACAAATGGAGGAACCCGTATGAGCGAGAAGCTCCGCGTTCTGGTCATTTCCCACGCCCATCCGTCGATCTCACTCGGCGGTGGTGAAATTGCATCCTATAATCTGCACAAGGGCTTAAACACCATTCCCGGCGTGCAGTCAGTCTATCTGGCACGCGCGGCACACCCAATCCCGCGGCATGGGACGACTGCGCTGATGAGTATGCGTCGCGCAAGCGATGAAATTCTCTTTCATGCAGACGAGTATGATCACTTCTATCTCTCAAACAAAAACACCGACGAAATCCGCCGCGATCTGCTGCGGTTTGTGCGCGATTTCGACCCGGATATCATTCACTTTCACCACGTACTCGGCCTCGGCCTCGAAACGCTTTATGCCATTCGCGAGACATTGCCGGATCGCGTCATTCTGGTGACGTTTCACGAGTTCCTATCGATCTGCAACAATGACGGGCAGATGGTAAAAGCTGGCACCTCGAAGCTCTGCAATGAAGCCTCGCCAATTGATTGTCACGCCTGCTTCCCGCAGATACCACCTGCTCGCTTTTTAAAGCGCGAACGGTTCGTGCGTGGGATGCTGGAACTGGCAGACGCTTTCGTGTCGCCCAGCGAGTTTCTGGCAAACCGCTATCGCGAATGGGGTATAAATGCTGCGAAAATGGCAGTGATCGAAAATGGGATCGCGATCACACAGACAACGCCGCCGCGCGAGCTTACGGGACCGGACCCACGGCGGAGTCGCTTTGCCTTTTTCGGGCAGATCAACCCGTTCAAAGGCATCGATGTGCTTGTCGATGCTGTGTCACGCGTTCCCGAACAGGTATGGGGCGAGGATTCCCGCCTGATGATCTTTGGCGGCAATCTCGAAAAGCAACCGCCGGCATTTCAGGCACGAATGCAGAAGCTCATTGAAGAAGCAGGACCGCGTGTCCGCTTTTACGGCGCCTATCAGAATGCTGAAATGCCGCGGCTTATGCAGTCGGTGGACTGGGTTGTGATGCCTTCGATCTGGTGGGAAAATTCACCGATCGTCATTCAGGAAGCATTGCATCATCGCCGCCCTGTCATTTGCTCGAACATTGGCGGCATGGCCGAAAAAATTCGTGACGGCGAGGACGGCCTGCATTTCCGCGTGCGAAGCGCCGAAGATCTGGCTGATCGTTTTACTGAAGTGCTGAGCGATCCGAATATCTGGAACCGTCTTCATCAATCCATTCGCAAGCCTGTTCATTATGTCGATTGTGCAAGAGAGCACCTCGATCTTTATCACCAGTTGCGGGAAGCCCATCCGCGCAGGCTAAAGCCTGCCGTGGATACAACCGTACTTTCACAGGCCAGCTGAGCCTGGCTCGCCTGTATCTGTTACAAAAGAAGGAATAGCCTATGGCACGCGCCCTCGTCATGATCCCCGCAGGAGAAGTGTACGATCACGACAATGTCCGCTGGTATCGTCATACCGACGTGCAGGGCAGCATCAATCACTATCACAATATCGGCGACGCCTTTGTTTTTGAATCTTCGCTGAAGCTGATGAATTACGAGAAAGCTTCCGAGCTGCCGATCACCAATTTCTCACCGGAGAAAATCGATCAGCTGCGGGAAGAATATGATTATGTGATCCTGCGTGGCTCGAACTACATAAACAAGGATATGAACTGGCGCGATACGATCCCTGTTTTGCAGCGACTAAAGCTGCCCGTCATCGCTTTTGGTGTTGGCGCACAAGCACCGGTGCGCGGTGAAATTCAGCTGTCAGAGGAAACAAAGGCGGTGCTGCGCATGATCGCCGATTCAACCGTCTCTGTTGGCGTGCGTGGGGCTTATACGGCTCAGGTTCTCAACGATATCGGAATTCAGAATGTCCGTATCATCGGTTGCCCGACGGCGTTTCGCCGTAACAATCAGCATCTGCGCATCAAACTGCCGCCGCTTGAGGAAGTGAGCCAGGTTGGCGTTACCGTGCGGCGCGAGGTTTCACCGGCTTACGCGCAGGATATTGAACAATATCTGACCCGGCATCGCGATCTGATCCGCACAATGGCCGCACGCTTTGACGTAACGCTCATGGCGCAGGGCGAGATTGAAGAAAAAAAGATGGTGTTCGGGACGGCTGAACAAAAGGAAGAGGCCATCGCCGCCCTCAAAGCGCATCGCTGGACCGCTGACTGGTATTTCGATGAAACAATCGAAAACCTTTATCGGCATCGCATGTTCTATTCGGATGTTGTTGCCGACTACGAGGAATTGGTGCGCAAGCAGCAATTGGTTCTGGGCTACCGCCTGCACGGAAATCTGATGGCGCTCGCTAACGGCATTCCATCGATCTATTTCACTTATGACAGCCGAACAGCGGAATTTGCCGAAACCTATAAAATCCCAAGCTATGATGTTTTCAGTGACAAGCAATTCCGTTTGGAAGATTACTGGGACCAGTCATTATTCGACAAATACAACCGCGCCTGGTTTGAGACCTACGCCGAAATGAAGCAGTTTCTCGATGAAAATGGTGTCGATAACAAAATGACCGACACCGGTCTGCCAATCGGAGAATTAAAGGTGGCCTGACGCTTATTGCGGCTTGGCCGGATCACTGGTTTTAGGCTCTTCGGGTTCTGGCTTGCTCAGATGCACTTCAAATGGAGCGATGAGCTTCTTGGGCTTGTCGCTTGGCATATCTGGCGTGAAAGGTGGAAAAGCTGCACCAGCGGTCGGAACTTTCAATGCTGCAGCATCGACGAGATCGTCGCCTGAACTTTCCACGAGCTCGACATCAGAGACGGTTCCATCCGGCGCCAGATAAAAGCTGATCTTCGGTTTGAAAACACCATCCAGTTCAAGAGGGCGGAGTTCGCGCGACAGAAGAACCCCATAACGTCGGAGGATGCGGACGACAGCGCTTTGCCATTCAGCCTGATTGGTAATCTGAGGCGCTTCCGCCTCAGATGGTGCGGCTGGTGCCGTAACACGAGGCCCTGTCTGCGCAACGGATGGCAAACTGTAGGACGTCGCGGTCAGCAAAGAACCAAGCATCATGAACAGGCGCAAACTCGTTTGATTTTTCATTTTCATGATCCTCAATGTTAGGTCTTTTACCCTTGAAAGCACCGATCATTCTTATCAGCCGCGTGACCGGGAAAGACGTTATAACTATCCCTGCAATCCGAAAACCGCGTCAGCAATATCGGATTGGCTTACCTTTTCAAACGTCTCACCAACATATTCGGTCAAGAGAACGCCAACTTCTCCGATACCCAGATCATCAAGCTGATCTGGTGTGCCGAAACCATATTCCATATGCCCACGCCCAATGATTCCAACGACAAGCGCTTCGGGCTTTTCTTCGAGATAGGCCGCGATGTTGCAGGCAAAGGCCCGATCCCAGGTTTGCTGCGCACGAACAAAGCGGTCAAACTCAGGTGCGTCGGCAGGTTTTCCCTGCATGATCGGCGGCCCGCCATTGGTCAGACGCAAAAGATGTTCACGATGCGCAAGGCTCGCAGGACGTGCCGGGGTCAGGCCATCACGATCTTCTTCCGCAATCGCTTCCCAGCCTTCTTTGCCCACACGGGTCACGAGATCGCGGCGACAATTAAGTGCCAGCATCTTGACGTTAAACTCACGGCAGAAGTGGAAAAGCGGCCAGTAAAGATCTGCATCAAAGCCCCAGACCTTGCCCCATTCGGCTTTCTCCAGAAACTGCTCGGCCTCAAGCTTGCCTGCCACCCATTCATCCAGCACTGGCTGAATTCTTCTCGGAAACATCTCAAAGCCGACGGCAAGCTCATCGCGAAGGGCAAGAAGAGACGCTGAAACATTCACCTGCCAGCGATGAATATCGTGCCGATCATGCTGTTCGCCGAGAAGCACAACGCGCTTCTTGGCCATTTCATGCATGACTGACCGATGCGTGCGAACTTCTGGCGATTTTGAATCAATCCATTGCCCGGCTTGTACCGATAAAGGCTCTAAGCTCATCGAAACGCATCCTTTTTCCCCGACACGACGAGACCCGTTTGCTGACCCGCCTCATTGAGAGCGTAGAAGCGATACTCATCCCCTTCTTCTACCTCATGCCACGAAGCAACGTGGCCCGCTTTGAGATGCAGATGAAAGTCCGGTTTCATCACATTGATAAAGCCGCGGGACGGACGCACGTCCGGCATTTCGCCCGACCATTCCTGCTTGAAGGCTGGCAAGTCGAGCGCAATGCGCACCTCCGCCTTATTGCGCTGAGCTGCCGCAAGAGGCTTCAAACCGGGTTCATCATCACCGACTTCCAGCGCTTCGCCGGTACCGCGATCTTTGTCTTTGGGTGGAAGAGCCGAGAACACAAAGCCATTCAGAGCCTGATCGAACGGCTCCGCGCCATCAAAGCCGATCACGCTGCCGACCACACTCTCATCTTCAGCAAGAAGATCGATACGGGGATAGACCTTCTCCTGCATTACACTGCTACGATCAGCAATCAGCGAGGCAACTGCCGAAAGATCGATGCGCGAATGATGCTCGCTACCTGACAAATAAATCCAGCCGTCACGAACCTCAACCTGCTCCACGACACCGATACGCTCATGTGTCGCGCCGCCACTTTTGGAGTTGATCATAAGCTTGCCCATTGAGGGCAGCGTCTTCAGAACATCAGCCGCATCGGCCAAAAGTTTCACGCGGATCGGTTGTTCGCTCATAATTTCCTCATGCAGTTTGTGGGACAGGTGCTTGCTTGCGCGTTTGGGCCGCGCCAAACGCTTCAAGATCGATCACGCTGTCGATTGATAGATTGCCCGGCTCCCGGTGAGCCAGAATAACGATGGTCGAATTGGGAAGCTCACGTCGCAGGAGATCGAGCAACTCGGTTTCAGAAGGCTTATCCAGCGCACTCGTCGCCTCATCGAGAAAGAGCCAGTCTGGCTTCATTAACAAGGCGCGAGCAAGGGCAAGCCTTTGCATCTCGCCGCCAGATAGCGTTCCCGGCGCAATTTGCTGCGTCGATGCTGCGGGAAGAGACAGTTTCGACAAGCCGACCTTTTCCAGGGCCGTCGCAATTTCGGCCTGATCAAACTTTTCCGCAAAAAGCGGGTAGGCTACGGCATCGTGGAGAGGTGCATTCGGCATATAGGGCTTTTGTGAAAGCACCAGCATTGTTGCGTCAGGGCGGTGGAGTGTGCCGCTCGCAAAATTCCACGCGCCGGCAATAAGCCGAAGCAATGTTGTCTTTCCCAACCCCGAACGACCTCGCAACCAGACAGTTTTACCCGGTTCGATATCGAGATCCGAAATTTTCAACAGATCATGCCCCTCTGGTGTCTTCAGCGCGACGTCACGCAACTGGAGCGATGAATGTGCAGACCTTGCAACAGCAAGTTCCCTTCGATTACCCGCGTTGTTGGCGGCATTAAGGAAGTTGGACAAGCGCGTTATTGCGGATACGAGCTCAGCAAGAACGTGATACCGGAAGATGAACCATGACAATGTGGTTGCAACTTGCTGCGAAGCTGTACCCAATTGCATCAAACCGCCAAAGTTTACTGCTCCGGCAAAATAACCCGGTAGCGCCAGAAACATCGGAATTCGCAAGATAGTAGAATTATAAGGGCTTGTGAAAACACCGAGCAGTGTCTGTCTGCCAATAAGACGAAACCAGTTGGACCGAACACCGACAAATCGCCTGTCCAACAATTTTCGCTCTGCTTCCTCACCGTTCAAAACAGCAATTTCACCCGCGTTCTGGCGTATATTCGCCATTCCGAAACGAAAATCTGCTTCCTTCTTCTGCTGCTCGACAAAAGTTGCTTTGAGGCGGCGGCCAAACATATGGGTCAAGATTGATGAAAGACCAACATAGGCGAATGGTGCCCAAAGCATGTATCGTGGCACTTCCACATGAAAGCCAGCGATTGAAAAACTAAGGGAAAAGGTCGCCAATCCCGCGAGGACAGCAACGTAAGAGAACAAGCCTACCAAGCGTGTTATAAGACCCACACCTTCCGCAAGCGTGTATTTTACAAACAAGGCACAATCTTCGGAAATGCGCTGATCTGGATTGTCGGGGGTTTTACTGTCTTGCCCACCTTTCAAACCCAAGTGCCAGTAAGCCTTATTACTGAACCAAGTTGATAGTGCGACATTGGTCAGGCGCTCGCGCCATCGTATTTCTAACCACCCGTTCGCATAATAGCCAAACAGGTAAATCAGGGTGTTTCCTGTTACGATCAGTCCAAAAACGCCAAGTTGCGCCAGTGTCTCAGCTGCATTTTTTTGTTCAACCGCGTTGTAGAACGCAGCGGTCCAACCGATTAACTTGACGCCAAGATAAATGCCTATGAAATCAAGTGCGAATATCAAAGCCAGAAGCAGCCAGCCGAGGACTTTCCCCTCGCCGGAATTGCAATATTTGAGCAGCTGCCAAAATTGTTTAAGCACAGTGAACATAATCAACCGATACTGACATGAGAAAGCCGGAGCAGCTTTAAACCTGCCCCGGCATGTTGATCATCAATGGCGATCAGAAACGCATCGTGGCGCCAACCTTGAAGGTGCGGCCTGGCGCGACCTGCATCTCAAGCGGATTGACATTGGCGACCGAGGACGTCTCTGGCGAATTGGCATAACCTGTCAGCGTATTTGGGAAATAGCGCTTGTCGAAGATGTTCTCGACACCGAAATTCACATCAATATGTTTGGTTGGCGACCATTTCGCATAGGCATCAAACACCGTGTAGCTCGACGGTTTGAAGGCATCTTCGTCGGCACGGCGCTTCACACCAGATGCAAAAGTTCCAACAAACTCGGTTTCAAGGTTCCAGTCTGGAATGATGTAACGCAGGCCTAGAACGGTTGTGAGTGGCGACGCACCATCAAACGGCGTCTTCTCAGATCCGGCGTCCACGCGCTGATCGCCACGCATATAAGAAAGCGCCGCATTGGCGAAAACGTTGTTGTAAACCTCGTATTCGCCCCCGAACTCGATACCCCAGACCTTCACGCTTTCCACGTTGTCGGAGGTGTATTTATCTGCTTCCCCCGGAACGCGCTGCAAGCCACGGATAAAGTCCTTGTAGTCCGAATAGAATGTGGACGCGCTGAAATAGCCTCGATTAAATTCGCCACGCAGACCAGCTTCATAGCTACGCACAAATTCCGGCTTCAGGTTCGGGTTTGGAATGACCTCAACCATGCTCGTTGCACCGATAGAGGTGGACGAAACAAAGAGCTGCTGAGCCGTTGGCATTTTGAAGCCCTCGCCATAGGAGGCGAATACCGAATAGGTATCGTCGAGCTTATAAATCGCACCGAGACGCTTGATCAGACGGGTTTCATCCATCTTTTCCGGCTCAAACCCATCAAGCGAAACATAGCCATCATCCTTGGTCGGATCGAGGGAATAGGTCGCTAGACGCAAGCCAGGTGTCAGCGTCAAACGTTCATCCAGCAGCTTGATTTCGTCCTGAACATAAAAGTCCGCACGAATTGTATCGACTTTGGGGAAATTGAAACCCTGCCGCGGCGTAACCGTCGTTACACCCGTGTTGAGATTGGTGGTGATATTATCACCATCATAATTGCTTTTGGTGATGTCGCCCGCAAAACCATAGATGACTTTATGGCTGGTCTGACCAAGATCAAATGACGATGTCAGCTGAACGTCAGCCTGTAGAAAACCCTCGCTATAATTGCGGATCTGAATGCGCTTTTCACGTCGCGGCGTTGCCAGAAGCGAGTAATTGCGGATCTGAGTGCTGGTCGTATCGCGCCTCTGCGGTGAATAGGAAATGTTCCACTTCACCTCATCCAGCCAGGACGCGCCGACGGTCCAGCGATGATCCAAAGCAAAGCGAGCGCGCTGCATTTTCAGCGAACGATCCCAGCTCTCGTTTTGATAATAGAAACTGTAATAAGCGGGCATGCTTGCATAAAGCGGATTGGCAGCACCGGAATCATACTTCTGATCGACATCGGTATTCCGCTCAAACCACTCGCCCGTCAGCTTGAATTCATGATCGGCAGACGGATTCCACTGCAGTTTCATCAAGCCGTTATAAGCGTCGGTATCCATCGGAAATGCTTTGTTGCAAGGCCAGATAGACTCACGCGGACAACCCCAGCTCCCGCCATCGGCCCGTGCCTTACGCATATCGGGCTCGGACGAGCTCATATGTCCGAAACTGCCGAGAACCTTAAAGTCTCCGGCTTCGGCCGCACCGGTGATCTGTTTGCGGAACGATTTGTCGAAGCTGTCATAGCTGAACTTGGTTTCGACAGCCCATGGCTTGGTACCATCCAGAAGATCGTCGGCATCAAGCGTCCTGAAAAACACGACGCCGCCCAACGCATCTGCACCCCATAGAACCGAGTTCGGTCCGCGCGTGATCTCAACCGATTTCATATTAAACGGATCGACAAAATCACGGCTACCATCGGTGGTACGCTCCTGAACACGCGCACCATCGACCAGAATTTGCACACGATTGCCGCCGACACCGCGAATATTGAAACTGTTGAGCTGTCCAAAAGGATTAGTGAGCGATGTCTGACGATCAACACTTACGCCCGGCTCATAGCGCACCATATCCTGAATATCACGCACCTGATGGCGGTCGAGCGTGTCACGATCAATCACGCTGATGGACATTGGAACATCAAGCAGGTTTTTGGCCGCGCGTTCCGCTGAAAGTGTGATTGTCTGCAGCCGTATCACTTCAGCGCTTTCGCCCTCGGTGTTCTGGCTCTGCTTTACGGCATTCTTTTCAGGCGCAGTCTGTGCGTGAGCCGGCATCACAGCCAACAGCGCAACAGAGGCGGCAAGAGCTTTCAACCAACGATGGTTGATCGTGTTTTGGAAAGATAGAGTCCCCAGCATAGTATCCCCGAAATAGGCGTTGCATGTTCGCTGGCTTGCCTATTGGGACTTGCTGGCTAAAAGTTGAGTGAATCGCTCAATATATTATTTACAAATTGTTTCAACGATTTCGGGGCGTTGCTAACAGGAGTGGAAATTTTGAAGGTGTAGCAGAAGCAATTTTGCAACACCTAAAACACGTAAACCCCGTGCCGTAAAAGGCAAAATATAAGGGATTTTTTCCTTTAGAGACGAAAAACACGACAGCGCTCTATGAGCACTGTCGTGTTTAAGGCCGTGCAGCAAGAAGCTAAACTAATCTTGCTACGACATCATGTAATGAGGATTGCCAGTGAGGCGCAGACCAGTTGAACACTTCCTGGAATTTTGCAGTCGATAGTCGCGAGTTGGCTGGACGCACCGCCTTGGTCGGATAATCCGCAGTTGTGATATCAGTAACAGTGGCGGTTGGCCCGCCAAGCGCTGCACTTTCGCTGAATATAGTACGTGCCAAGCCGCTCCAATTCGTGTCGCCTGTACCAACCAAGTGGTAAACACCATAAGCGGAGAAGTCCGACTTGGCGGCCAAATGATCTGCCACCTCGATAATTGCATCAGCTATATCGAGCGCACTGGTTGGGTTGCCCCACTGGTCGGACACAACCGAGAGAGCGTCTCGTGTCTCTGCGAGCTTGAGCATCGTCTTGACGAAATTCTTGCCGAAAGGGCTGTAAACCCAAGCCGTCCGCATAATGATGTGCTGAGGATTGGCTTGCGCAACCAGACGCTCACCTTCAAGCTTGGTGCTTCCATAGACACCTTGGGGACCCGTAATATCTGTTTCCACATAGGGTTCGCTGGCATCACCTGCGAAAACGTAATCAGTCGATATGTGTATGACAGGAACACCACAAGCCTTTGCTGCTTCCGCAACTGCTTGAGCGCCTCCCGCATTTACCGCGAACGCCAATTCTGCTTCATCCTCAGCCAGATCGACAGCAGTATAAGCGGCAGCGGAGACGACGAGGTCAGGCTTTAGCGCCTCAACGACGCTGCGCACTGTCTCAGGTTTCGCCAAATCCAGTTCCGGGCGACCAAGCGCAATCACTTCCAGATCAGATCGCTGGGATGCTTTCTCCAGAAGACTCTGGACAACCTGTCCTTCGCGCCCGGTTACAACGATCTTCATGCTTTTGTCTCTTTTGAAACAGTGCCACCAAGCCGCTCGCCCGCATAATTGCCGCTGCGGATCGGTTCCCACCACCATGCATTATCGAGATACCACTGAATGGTCTTATCCAGGCCCGTTTCAAAGGTTTCCTGCGGCTTCCAGCCCAGTTCGCGCTCGATCTTCGATGCATCAATCGCATAACGGCGATCATGACCGGGGCGATCTGTCACAAAGGTAATCAGATCGGCATAGCTCTTGCCATTTGCACGCGGACGCTTCTTGTCGAGAATGGCGCAGATTGTCTCAACAACGTTCAAATTGGTGCGTTCCGCGCGTCCGCCAATGTTGTAGCTCTCGCCTAGCTTGCCTGTGGTCGCGACCAAAGCCAGCGCGCGTGCATGATCCTCAACATAGAGCCAGTCGCGCACATTCGCACCTGCACCGTAAACCGGCAAAGGCTTCTCATCGAGCGCGTTAAGAATAACAAGCGGGATCAGCTTTTCAGGGAAATGGAACGGGCCATAATTGTTTGAGCAATTAGAGAGTACCACCGGCAAGCCATAAGTTTCATGCCATGCACGAACCAGATGATCGGATGCGGCTTTCGAAGCCGAATAGGGCGATGACGGCTGATACGGCGTTTCTTCTGTGAAGATGCCGCTATCAAATGGCAAATCGCCAAACACTTCATCCGTCGAAATATGGTGAAACCGGAACGCCGCCTTGCGCGGTTCCGGCAGCTCACGCCAGTAAGCGAGAGCCGCGTTTAGCAGTCGGAAGGTACCGATAATATTTGTTTCAATAAATGCGGCAGGACCATCAATAGAGCGATCTACATGGCTTTCAGCAGCCAGATGCATGACAATATCGATGTCATTGGCACGCAACGCTTCCAGAACGCCAGTGTCATCGCAGATGTCAGCTTGAAGGAAGCTGTAGTTGGGATGGTTTTCAATCTGACGCAGCGAAGCTAAATTACCAGCATAGGTTAGCTTGTCGAGATTGATAAGATTGACTTTTGGATCAGCGGCTAGGTGGCGGCACACGGCGGAACCAATGAAACCTGCGCCACCAGTAACAAGAATATTCATGTTATTCCTCAATCAAAAACTTCTGCGTCGGCAAAAAGCGGGGCTTTCTGATCCTTATCAGAAAGCTGGACGCTTGAGGACGAAATGGGCCAATCGATACCAATGGCCGGGTCATCAAATCGGATCGAGCGATCGTGCTCGGGAGAATAATAACTCGTCACCTTATAGATGACTTCGGTATTCTCCACGAGCGTCATAAAACCGTGGGCAAAACCTTTTGGCACCAGAATCTGGTTCCATTTTTCAGCCGACACTTCCAACGCGACCCACTTCCCGAACGTAGGCGAGCTTTTTCGGATATCGACCGCAACATCCAGAATTGCACCGCGCGTGACACGAACCAGCTTATCCTGAGCAAAGGGCGGCAGCTGATAATGAAGCCCGCGAACAACGCCCTTGGCCGCCGAATAAGAATGGTTGTCCTGAACGAAAGTCAGGTCAATCCCGGCTTCGGCGAATGATTTCGCATTGTAGGTCTCGGAGAAAAAGCCACGGTCATCACCGAATTTACGCGGGCTGATTTCGAGAAGACCAACAAGCTCTAACGGGCGAACTATCATCTTCCGCTACCGATTTCCTCTACGCGACGACGCAGATAGGCAGCATACTCGGTCTGGCCAAGTTTTTCCGCCCGTTCGAGAACGGCGTCGCCATCAATCCAGCCTTTTTCAAACCCTATTTCCTCAGGACACGCAATCTTTATGCCTTGCCGTCTCTCGATTGTGCGCACAAAAGACGATGCGTCCTGAAGGCTGTCATGCGTTCCTGTATCAAGCCAAGCATACCCCCGTCCTAACTGCTGGACCGTCAGATCGCCTCGCTGAAGATAAATATTGTTGATGGCTGTTATCTCCAGTTCGCCGCGCGCAGAGGGCTTGAGCGAGGCGGCAATATCAACGACATCATTATCGTAAAAATACAATCCGGTTACTGCCCAGAAGGATTTAGGCATAATCGGCTTTTCCTCGATAGATATTGCCTTACCGGTTGTCTTGTCGAACTCAACCACGCCATAGCGCTGGGGATCTTCCACCCGGTACGCGAACACTGATCCGCCTTTATCAAGACGAGCAGCGCTTTCGCATAGCCGAGACAGGCCGTCGCCAAAATAGATATTGTCGCCGAGGATCATCGCTACGCGGTCGTTACCGACAAAATGGCGACCGATAATAAAAGCTTCCGCCAGACCGTTGGGTTGCAGTTGTTCCGCGAATGAAAAATTCATGCCAAACTCGCCGCCATCCCCAAGCAATTTGCGAAAGAGCGGCAGATCGTGCGGTGTCGAAATAATCAGAACATCCCTGATCCCCGCCAACATCAGCACGCTCAGCGGGTAATAGATCATCGGCTTATCATAGATCGGAAGAAGTTGCTTCGAAACGGCTATCGTCAGGGGATAAAGACGTGTACCACTGCCACCGGCTAAGATAATGCCTTTCATCAAAACCTCATTCGTATTCTAATGGATCTATTAAACTAACGCGTTTGATAATGTATGGCATTTCCGCAACCTTACATAATGAATGATACCATCACATGTATGCATTATGGTCGGAACCGCATACATCAAAGGCATTGCAAAAACCTCTCCTCGTAGGCTAATTGTCACATTAATAATTTAACGCTCCGATTGATAGAGGTTAACCTTGGTTACACCTATCCAATAAAAACGATATCTTCGAGTATCCCTACCCTTCCAACGGACAAGCAGTATGAGTGAAAAAGAAGTATACAATACCATTCAAAGAGTTATTTTCCCAACAGTTGCTGAATTAGATAAATCTTCATTGTTCGTAAGATGGCCAAACGGGAATACTACTGCATCAGACGATATGTTCGGCATGAGCCTCGCTAAAGGTACAGTGCTGGATCTATCAACTTTTTTCAATTCTTTTAGCCACAGAAAATGGTTCGACTTAACTGGTATCAATGATATCAAATTAAGAATTGAAGGGGATGGCAAATTTTTAATCAAAATTCTTTGTTATACAGAAACGGCAGCTGCATCAAACCTCTTTGAGGAAGAAGTAGCGTTATCTCAAGACACGCGCTTAATAACGCTCCCTAGCTTGAATACGATAAGTGGGACTATTATCGGTCTAAATATACATTCTCTAGAAGATAATTCCCATATTAAGAGCCTTGATTGGGTAACTATAGAAGCCCCAAAGCGCACTGTTAAACTCGCAGCAGTGATTACGACCTTCAAGCGTGAACTGGCCGCAGAACGCGCTATCAATAAATTTAAAGATGTCATCATTCCCCATTCGCCACATACATCAATTGAATTATTTGTTATCGATAATGGCCAATCACTGGGTACTTCTGTCGACAACGAAACTATACATCTCATCCAAAATCCTAATTTGGGAGGGGCAGGCGGTTTCGCACGTGGTTTGAAAGAAGTACAAGACAGTAACCGGTTCACGCATACTCTGTTCATGGACGACGATGCAGCTTGTGAACCAGAAAGTGTCTGGCGCACTTGCGCCTTACTATCATATGCGAACGATGTGAAACTCAGTGTAGCTGGGGGAATGTTCCATACCGAAACGCCAACGGTTCAGTATGAAAAAGGTGCAACGCTCTTACTGAACGGACCCGGGGCTATCTGGGCGACCCATTACCACAATCGCGATCTATCCGATATTGCGGTTGTTGCAAGCAACGACTACGGGGACTGGGCGAACTATGGAGCTTGGTGGTTCTTTGCATTTCCTCTTTCAGAGATTTCACAATACCCTTTTCCATTCTTCGTGCGCGGCGATGACACTGACTTCAGTCTTGCCAACAATCTGAGAATAGCGACGATGAATGGGATTGCCACTTGGTGTGAGAATTTTGGATACAAAGTTACACCTCCTGTTATTTATCTTGCTCACCGTAGCTGGCTTGCTTTGGTGCTAATGCATGGAGACCGCGAAAAGATTAAAAGTGCTTATAAGCATTGCTTGAAAGAAGCCATGCTTATGGCTCTTCGGTTCCAGTACGCGTGCGCTTTTGCGGCTCTTGATGCAATAGATGATGTATCAAAAGGTCCGGGTTATTTTGCAGACAACCCAGCACCTATTGAAAAGCTCGGCTCCTTCAAAAACTTGTACCCGCCACAAAAACTATCCGCTGAAGATTTTGATAAACTCGTCCCAGTCCCCAGAACTTCACCTCGTATGCGTCGTATAATTGGCATTCTGACAATCGGTGGGCTCTTACTTCCAACCTCGAGAATCCGAGACAAATACGCTCATACCAGAATACCGTGGGAGGCAGGCACATGGGATCTTTTGCGACTCAGAGGAGCCGTTTATGGAGTTGGAGAAAATCTTTCGTTATTCAAGCGTGACCGCAAAGCACTGGCCAACATTATTCGCCGCATATGCAAAACAAGAGTGAGCATTTTTAAGGATTTGCAAATTCTCGAGGCGGAATACAAAGCGGCCTCCACAAACATCCGCACACAAGAATACTGGAAAAATCTGTTCACACAGAAAAAAGGTTAATCATGAAGAATACAAAGCTCGCGATATTGATGCTGGCCTGTAAAGATTATGAAGCTACAGAGCTAGCTCTGGCTTGTCACATGTCTTACGGAAACCCTAATATTCCATTTTTTATACTTCAGAATTGCCGGGGAAGCTATGACGCAGAGCGAACTCTACAAGTCGCAAAGCGCTATCAAACGCTATATCCCAATCAAGTAAAAGTAATTGATAGTATAGGCCCCGACTACCCTTACAAATCAATATCAGAATTATTGGATTCTGATATATTCAAAGAATTTGATCTTGTGTGCAAGGTCGATGACGATGCGTTTCCGGTTTCGCCTGGATGGATAGATAGCCTTCTTTCTCTATGGAATAAGAAAGTTAAGGACCACGGTGATCGCCTCGCCTATGTCACGCCACTAATCAACAATAACTGCTGGGGATTTTCAGAGACCTTAAAGGCCATGGGTCTTGAGAAAACCTATTTTGAAAAGTATGCCCGAGACCATTATGCTGGAGCAGGAGCCAACAGGAAGCTCTACCCTGCTAATACTATTGCAACCGGATCAGATGGGACCGTTTGGCAGCTACCTTACCTTGCGAGATGGATACATGAAGAAACAACACTTCAGCCAGATCGCTTCGTTGCAGCTACCAAGGAACTGACCCCCGCTGAAGTTCCTTCACAAGAGCGCTATTCCATTGGCTGTATATTGTTCAGAAAAGAGTTCTGGAGTGCAATAAACGATGGCGGGCGTGATGATGAGCACATGATGCATCAACATTGCAAAAAGAACAATTTGTTGATCTTTTGCCAGAGATCCGTTCCCTTTGCACATATGGCATATTTTGTTCAACGCGAAGAAAATCGCGATATAGTCGAGGCTGCCCAAAAGATATATCAAGAGAGGCTGTCTCTACCATACCCTATTGGCCTGCGTAAGACACGCGCATTGGAAATCGAGGCACGCTTACGCTGGATTGAATCGAGCAACGCAGCAAGCAATGATCCAAATCAGATAGCGGCAACTTGTGGCGGGGGAAACCCTAACCTGTCGCCAGAAGAATTTGGCGTACGCGCATTCAAGGGCGTTGTCCGCGCTATTCTATATAAGCTGAAGCTGTCTTCAAGACGGCCATAATTTTCCTGTTGATTAAGATCTTCCATACCCCCAGTTGTCTTGCGCAGCTGGGGGTACATGCAGGCTAGAGCGCCTACCTAAATCTTGAGAAAAGCCATCTTAAAGGCGCTGTCATCCGCCAAATGCGACTATTCACAATCAAATTTTTCTCGGTCTTCTCTTGCTCAAGACACTCACTAATCTGGGTAATATTTAAAAGCGCGGCATCGAGCTGAGATTGAATACCGGTTAGCTGACTCTCCAAGCTTGAGTTCGCTTCAATTTGATTGCTGTACAAGGCCTGGGACTCTTGCAACTGAGCTAAAAGTCCTGCACTTTTCTCGTCTGATAATGCCAGTGAGTGCAGGTTATTCGACCAGATATCGATAAATTGAAATGGTAGTGCGGCTGGCTTTTCAAACTCCTTCAATACTGCACGAGCTTGCTCGTGCTTTTTTTTCACAAAAGAACCGCTAGCAACTTTATTAAAGGTCGTTGTTCGCTTTTTAAGTTCTCCCTCCATGACCTTATGAAAATTCTCGTCAATATCGTTTTTATGCAGCACCGGCCATTTACTACCCATATTACGAACAGCTTGGTGCTTTGTATCGTAATAACCCGTGGAACTGAGTGCTATCCCTCTAAAACCGGATAATGCCGCCAATAAGTGCGGATGATATCGAGACGTAATAGTTAAACCGCCGATACTTACGGGAAAACCATCTTCAGTAAGCTGCTTGGGGTCTAACAATGAAATGCAGAAGCCATTGCTTTCCAGTTGACACCGTAGCGCCTCACTTGGCTCCCTCACGTCCGCCGCCATAGCTGCAGCATAAATGATGTTCTTAATTCCATACGACTTCAGCAACTCCATTGCTGATGTACTGAACAAACCGGCAGCGGCAGCATCGCCGGGAAACAAATCGTTCTGCAGACATATCACCAGTGTAGGAACATCCATGATTTGAAGTGGATAATCTACCTGGTCACTATTGACGAATAGAAGCGCGTCATCGCCTGAAAAACTAATCTGTCCAGGCGCGAGGCGCTTCAATAGATCGTAAGATTCGACGTCCCGCACATCAACAGAATCGAACGTCGATAAAATGCCAACCAGCCCAGAAACGTCATCCTGTTTTGTAGGTATAAGTCCAAGGCCTGTTGCAATAATACGCGCCCCAGATTGCCATGCGACGATTCGCGCTAATAATAAAATTATGTAGTTTGCTGGCCACAATGCATTGAGATATCCACCGCCGATTATATGGATCTGATCTATATTATGACGTTTGACTGCTTCCAAACATTTTACTACATTCCAAGCATTGCTTGGATCATGAAAGCCGGCCTGTATTTCATCCCACGAGTTGGGCGCATCTTGAACCTGCTCTGAAACTCCAGAATATGTACAAGCCCACAGACTCTCATCGGGCTTTAATGTATAAACATCACCGTCGACAAATTTTGCAACGTTATCGGAATTATACCCATCACATAGTATTACAGCACAGCTATCGGTTTCCCTTATTACTTTTATCCAAGAAGCAAGTATAACTTCATCGCCAAAATTTGGCCCTCCGACTGCACCAATCAATAAATATTTAGCCATTGGAGGTTTTACTTTCTATTTCAAGCCAAACAGATTACTGTCTGCTCATAAAGTTTCTAAAAGGTTCATTTTTACCCATCTTACTTTAGTATCAATCATATTAGAAAGACCAAATAAAAAAGAAAATACAATCTCTATCTTCCCCATGATTGCCCATCCATTTTTTACGGTTCCTTAATGGAAGAGACAAAAGAGGAAATATAAGGTTTCAGATCATATCTTCCTTCCGACAAGACCTCTCATGAGGCTCGGAAGACCTTTAGCACTCTTCTCAACAAAAAGCATCCTGATAAACTCCTTGAGAAAAACAAGTAAAGATCCAAACTCAAAAAAAACAGGCCTGTAACTGTTGTGTTTTTTATAATATTCTTTGATCAACCTTCTATTTCTCATCGCGTAATATCTAGAAATGTTACTTGAGTCATTCAAATGCCTCAAACCAAGACTTACTTTCTTCTGCTTTCTAACTTTCTGGAGGCACTCGTCGGCAATGAATGCGACCTCAGTGTGCTTCGACGCGAGCCAACCATAAATGGCATCATCCCAAACGATAAAGAATCGTGGGTCAGGTATACCAATCTTGTTCACTATGCTGCGATGAACCATCATTCCTTCAAAACAACCATAATTAGTAAGAAAATATCCTTTTTCTTCATAAGGATCTTTGAGAAAAGGCAGTTGAACCGCGAGGTAATCGCTGACCCACTGCTCACAAAAGAAATGATCTCCATTTGGATCCTGCCTGCCGGCATGAAAACATTTGAACTGGTCTGTCCAGCGCATCATTTTCTCTAAGCCATGAGGAAGAACGACAACGTCATCATCCATAAGCCAGAACCAATCCGCAGCTGTTTGCAAAGCCTCTTGCACACCCACAGAAAAACCGCCGGCTCCACCAATGTTCGTGTCTAACGTTTTTACTATGAGTTCAAAGCCCAATTCTCTTGAGGAAAAATCCCGAAGAGTATTTTTGGTCAAATCGCTGCTATTGTTGTCTACAACAATCACAAAATTCGGTTTACGTTCAAGCGACGCTATGCTCGTTAAGAGACCACCTAACAGAATATGCCTGTTATACGTTACTATAACGATGGCCACATTTTGATCGTCTTTTTTTTCTGCTACCACCATGGTATTCGCTTTCAGTCAGGCAGTTAGGGCTTTCGGTCAAATCGATAGCGAATTCCATCGAAAAATGCGCGCCACCATTCCTTAAAGCCGTGCCAGTCTAGCTTTTTCATTATTAAGAAATAATAGGGATATAGGATAATATCCGCAAAGAAACTCAAAGGTCGGCGATGTCGACGCGCGAGATACCCCCTGTTGCGAAAGAAGTAATATTTCTTGAAACTAGTTTCTGGGATCAACAGTTGAATTCGGTCTTCAATGATCGAAGCAATCTCTCCCCAAACAGGCGGATGACTTACCAAGGCCGTTGTTAGGGTGCCGAAACGTATACCGTTTCGCCTCAGGCGCAGTAGAAAATCAACTTCGTCGCCACGAATGAACAAACGAATATCTGGAATACCGACTTTAAAGAAAACGTCGCGACGGACAAGCGCGCCATTAAAAAAATGGGCCAGATTTGGAATAAGCTCGTGTTCCTGAACTGCCTTACGATCTATCGTTAGTCGTCCGTCAATTTTGAATGGAAAGGCTGTTTTGAGGTCGTCCTGAGGCGAAACAATCAAAGGAGAGATCACATCGAGGTTGTACTTCTCAGCACCGTCCAGAAGCGTTGTGAGACAATCTACGCCAATAGGGCAAGCATCATCATCCATGATCCATACCCACTCAGCGCCGGATGCGAGCGCGGATAGAATTGCAAATGAGAAGCCCCCAGCACCACCTAGGTTGATTGCCGACTGATGATAAGTCAGGTCAAGACCGTCATAATCCGGTTTTCCACTCTGACCAGCATCAACGAGATGAATCGACACCAATTCCGGCTTTAATCTTTTGGATGCATTCAGAAGACGGTTAATGTCATCTGGGCGGTTGCACGTCAATACAGCCATTGCGACAGACAAATCAAACCCTTCCTTTAAAATCCCACGCTTACATAAAACACAGCGATTGAATGTTTCCACTCAATCGCCCTGCTAAATCTTTCTGATATTCAAGTTCAATTGGCGCTCAAACGTGGCTCGATGGTTGTTTCATAGCATTTCAGCGCCGCCCCGATCGCCTGATGCATATCAAGATAACGATATGTACCCAGACGGCCACCGAAAATTACGTCGCGTTCGGCATCTGCCATTTCCTTATAATCAAGATAAGTCTTCTTATCTTTCTGTGTATCGATAGGATAATAGGGCTCGTCGCCGCGCTGAGCAAAACGTGAGTACTCACGAACGATAATCGTTTTTTCTTTCTGATAATCACGTTCCGGGTTGAAGTGTCTGAACTCGAGGATACGCGTAAATGGAATATTTTCATCGGCGTAGTTCATGACGGCTGTACCCTGAAAATCCCCCACTTGCAGAACTTCTGGCTCGAAATCGATGGTGCGCCATCCAAGCTCACCCGCTTTATAATCAAAGAATTTATCAATAGGCCCCGTATAAACCACCGGTTTGCCAGCAGGAATCTGATCTTTCACTTCAAAATAATCGACACCAGTTTGGATATGAATCAATGGATTAGACAGCATCCTCTCAAAGATTGCCGTATAACCGTCGACTGGAAGACCTTCGTAGGCATCGTTAAAGTAGCGATTATCGAAATTATAGCGAACAGGTAAACGAGTAATAATGTGTTCTGAGAGTTCGCGCGGATCGGTCTGCCATTGTTTGGCTGTATAGCCGCGAATAAACGCTTCATAGAGCGGGCGGCCAATCAGCGAGATGGCTTTTTCTTCAAGGTTTGCTGGCTTCTTATCACCCAGCTCACGCGACTGCTCCAACACTAATTGTTGAGCCTCCAGCGGCGACATACGGCGACCAAAGAACTGACACACAGTGCCAAGATTGATCGGCATCGAGTAAACCTGATCCTTATAAGACGTGTATACGCGGTGCTTGTAATCAGTAAACTTGGTAAAATTGTTCAGATAGTCCCAAACTAGCTTGTTAGGCGTATGAAACAGATGTGCGCCATACTTGTGCACTTCAATACCAGTCTGAGCATCGTTCTCACTATAGGCATTCCCGCCGATATGATCTCTGCGATCTAAAATGAGAACCTTCCGCTTCAATTCATTGGCGACACGCTCTGCTATGGTAGCCCCGAAGAAGCCAGCACCAACAATTACAATATCATAGTTCTCAAAATTCACGGCGAGTCATCCAGAGTTCGTTGAAGTTAGACATATCGGTTCATCAATAGTCGAACTTTGTGGTCAGCTCAAGGTCGGAGGCGCAGAGTCAGACCGTCTGACGTACTTCCGTTAATTAGGCCATTCAGAACTAAAGCTTTTCACTTGCTATCCCGTCTTCGGGAGAGGGAGTGGTCTTTGAAAGCATTGAAGTTCTCGGAGGCGCAATTTGCAAGCGTTTTTCAAGCAAGCCGAGGACGGGACGCCAATCCGCGAGATTCGCCGGAAAGCAGGTGTTTCGGATGCCACGCTAAACCGGATCGTTGCCAACCTGCGTCTGGGCAAAGCAATGCTTCAGGGCATTTTGGCAAATAGGCTCTTAAGCCTGTTCGGCATCCAGAATTGATCGGTCGCTTTATGTCTCAAAGTTAAAGCGCGGCGAGCAGACTCAACCGAAGTTCAGGATCAAAAACATTTGTCAGAGGCGTGTTCGCTACAGCTATCGGCGCGTCCATAAGCTTCTCAAGTGTGATAGCTGGCCAGTGAATCCGAAACGAGCCTAACTGCTTTACAAAGAGACGGGGTTTCAGCTGCGGAAAAAGCTCATCAAACGGCACGTTAAGGAAAGCTGTGTATTGATCGTACCCAGGCGACCCTTTCCGACCATGTTTGGGCAATGGATTTCATCCATAACCAGTTGGCGACTGGGCAAAAGATCCAAATACTGACGGTGGTCGATACGTTCTCACGCTTCTTGCCAGTAGTCAGTGCACGCTTCAGCTATCGCATTGAAGACGCATAGAGCCCCTGGAACTGCTCAGTCGTAATGCCGGCTATCCCGCAGTTATTCGTGTGAATAATAAAAGTGAATTTTTCTCTCGTGACCTGAATTCGTGGGCTTACCATAAGAGTGTGGTGCTCGACTTCTCACGACCTGCAGGCCGACAGATATCAGCTACATCAAGAGTTTCAATGGCAAGCGCAGAGCCGAGTGTCTGAACGCCCCCTGGCTCATGAGCCTTGACGATACGCGTGTTAAGATGGAGGATTGGCGTAGTCACTATAATGAATTCCGGCCACACAGCGCCATTGGCAACAAGGTGCCAATTTCGCTTTTGAACGGTTCATCGGCATCCCCGCCGCCTTGAGCCCAAACCCGGAAAATTCCAGTTCTCCGTGGTCCAAATTCGGGGAGTCCCCCCGGAACCGCGGATGGGTTCGACGGAGGAACGTTCATGACGCTTAAAACACTGATAGGTAATCTAGCAAGCAATAATCAATTAGAGAACAATCAAGCCAAAGAACAATTAACCAACGATGGTAGGGGGATAGATTATTCTTACGATATTCAGAAAGGAGTGGAGGTTTGCAAGTCCATTCTTAGCTCAGCTGATGGATTGGTATTTGATAGAGATTGGATACTAGATCGAATAAAAGCGTTTGGCCTAGCCTATCAAGATTGGAGCTTAATGGAGAATTTCAATGACTGGAGAAACACTAGTCATTTCGGACTACAGCAATTTCCTACAGAATTTGCAGATTTTCTAGTCCTCCTTGCAAAAACAATTCCCAAAAATGGCGTAGAAATCGGCGTTTGGAGGGGCGCCTCATCTTATTTTATGTGCGCCGTTTTACAGAGAATAACGCGGGATTACGAACATACAATGATCGATATTTCCGATTATGTTTTTGGTTTCGATGACTTCAACTCTATTTTAAACTTGAATAAGAAAATTCCAAATACATCAACTGATTTTCGGGGAACCGAATTTGATTTCGTATTCATTGATGCTGACCACTCTTATGATGGAGCGAGCACCGACTACTTAAACCTCGGGCGATATGCTAAGAAAATTGTTGCTTATCACGATATTCATGCTCACGAATATGACCATTTGAATGGAGGCACAGTTAGAGCATGGCGTGAATTCAAAGCGGCAAATGCTAATAAAATGTCGATTATGGAGTTTGCACATTCTCCCACACCTTGGATGGGTATAGGCGTTGGCTTAAAGAATTCAAAAATCTAGTTGTTTTGGATTTGACCAGCCAATGTGTAGCGTCCCAAGGCATTGCGCTGGCCTGCTGCTAGTCTGAGGGCCACTGCAGACACTGCGTAAGCGGGTCAGAGAATACGACGCTGACCCAGTGTAATCTGATTTATGCGCTTGAGTTTTTGCTATGTATATGAAAATCGCTTCCTTGAAACACAATGGTTTCAATGCTTTGATAGCACAACGCTGTTTGTAACAAATCGAGGAGACGAATGAGTTCGATCCGCAAAATCCGTAAGGCAGTATTCCCGGTCGCCGGTCTTGGGACCCGCTTTCTTC
>Ga0256791_1000022_pt1 | contig 109561 bp, 117 predicted proteins | sample MC6MC0942MT_FD_190188 | JGI IMG/M metagenome (GOLD analysis project Ga0256791, IMG submission 190188) | Metatranscriptome of enriched soil aggregate microbial communities from Iowa State University, Ames, United States - MC6-MC0942-MT... | ecosystem: Environmental > Terrestrial > Soil >...
CTGATATGTATCGAAACAATAAAGATTACTTTCAATCGGTTTTTAAAAAGAAGAATTTTTCGTTTGCAGCAAAATATGAAATTGGAACCGAAATAACAGATAAAACCGATTTGGATTGCTTTTTAACCGAGCGATATTGTTTGTATGTTGATGCCGATGAAAATTTGTATCGATACGATATTCATCATATTCCTTGGCCGCTACACCAACTAACACTTTATGAATTGCAGACAGATTATGTTTTGGGCGATTTAAATTTGAACGAACTTCCTTTAAAAGTTCAGTATTCTAGCGGTGTACAAGTTATTGCATGGAATAAAATACAAGTATAGTTTTTATGGAAGATTTGTATAACAGCATTATGCAGCAACAAGTTGATGCCGGCTTACTGATTGGCGCGCTGGTGGTTTCGCTTATTGTGTCGTTTTTTCATTACATGATATTTACCGGATTGTATAAAATTAATCTTGGGAAATATTTTTTTGCAGTGTATCCGCTACTGTTAGTGGTTCTTTATTTTATTCAACCGCAGTTTATGTTAATTGGGATTGGCAGTTTGTTTGTGCTCACTTTTCCAATGGCATTTTTAGGAATCGTAATTATAGCGCCCGTTTTAGGTATTAGGGAACGCGTAAATTATCAAAACAAACAGCAGGAATTAGCTCGAATCACCAATAAAAATGCACAATATCTTAAACCTGCAAAAAAGAAAAACTGGATTTGGGAGTTACTTAAAAGTCTGTTTTTTATCGCATGCTTTTTTGGATCTTTTGCTGTTTTAGGATTTTTCGGACCCATTTTATTAATTGTTCTAACAGCAGTAATCAGTAAAAAAAGATCGGGAAGTAGTTTAATGAAGCTGCAAAAATCGTTGCCTACATCAAAAATACGGTCTGTTGCAATGGGATTGGCAGAAATTCAGGGTAAAATTGTAATTGATGAAGCCTTAACAAGCCGAGTTAAAAGCAAGCGTTGTGCGGGATATTATTATTTGATACAGGAAATAAGTCACGACGATGACGGTAAAGAACAATTGTCAACCATACATACCGATTTTTTGTATAATCCATTTTTTTTGGAAGATGAAACCGGTAGAATTAAAGTAATTCCCGATAAATTGCAGTTGCTTCATTTTAATGAATATTCGTACCGAAGCAACGGTAAAAAATATACCGAATACGTTTTGGAAGAAGACGATAAACTGTATTTGATGATCGGAAAAGCTTCAAGAGAAAACAACGAACCTGTTTTTGCATACGATGAAAACAAACGAATTTTATCTATTACGCCTACAACTGCCGTAGAAAAACACGATCAGGCAATGTATTATCTGGCAAAAGCACGTCCGTACATCATTGCATTTTTGTTGTGGGCAGCATTTATACTTTCGTCGGATATTCGAGTTTCATCTTCGGGAGTTTCGGTTAGTCCACACAGATATTTAAACAAAAATTTTGGTATTTTTAAAAATAATAAATCAGAAAAAGAAGAGCAGGTAACCAATGAAAATAGCGATGAGGCTATTTATGCGGAACCTGTTGAAAATTAAATAAAACAAATTATGGAAAATTTATTGGCACTTTTAATTGTTGTAGTTCTTGTGGTTGCTTTAGTGGGTGGCGCAATTGCCATTTACAACCGCTTGGTTTTTTTAAACAATAATGCCGACAAGGCTTTTGCTAATATCGATGTGTTGTTGAAACAGCGTGCCGATGAAATTCCCAACCTTATTGAAGTTGTGAAACAGCACACCGGTTTTGAACAATCGGTTTTAGAAAAACTGACAAAACTGCGTACCGATTTTCTGAATGCAACACAAAGCGATGAAAAAGTTGCTATTGCAAACGAAACGGCGGGTGCGTTGAAAACGGTTTTTGCGGTAAGCGAGAATTATCCCGAATTACAGTCAAGCCAAGCGTTTAATAATTTACAAAACCGTGTTTCAGGAATCGAAGATGCCATTGCCGACCGTCGCGAATTGTTTAACGAAACAGTAGCTTTGTACAATACCGGCATTCAGGAATTTCCAAATGTAATTTTTGCAGGAATGCTGCGTTACAACAAGCGTAATTTTTTACAGATTACCGAACAGGAAAAAGTGTATAACGGCATTAAATTCTAACAGAATGATTGTTGATTTTTTAAGATATTTAGAATCCGAACCGGGCATTTTGGTGTTTATAGTCGCCTTTGGAATCATTCCCTTGGCAATTGTTATTTATTTGGTCGATACATTTCTAAAAGCAATTGGTCTGAGGGTTTTTGCCGAAAAAATGGGCACTTTGTTTGCCTTGCCCATTGGTGTTACCTGGTTGGCGGGTTTTGTGCTGTCTATGCTGTTTTTTGCATCGGGCGTAAGCAGTTTAAAAGTACTGTTTATTTTAATTGGGTTGTTTATTATCTGTTTGATTTATTCTGCAGTAAATTTCACCGAAATGAGCGGTTTTATTGGTGAAAAGAGTAATTCGATACAAAAATTAAAGAAAAAGGTTTGATTTATGAAGAAATTTTGTGCTCTATTATTGTTTCGTTTTTTGATCTTATTATTAATGATTAAATGTGAAGGATATGATTTAGAAGAGATAATTATAAAAAACAATTCTGATCATTCGATATACTATAGTATGACGATAGAAGATGAGATGTTTGATATAGAGAAATATCGAATTAGCGAACGAATGAAAAAAGGAGAGCAATTTACTGTAATTGATATAACGGGATTATTCATGAGTGATGAGATTGTTCAACACAGTACAATTGAAATATCAAGACGTCCAAGAGAATGGTATAGATATGCTAACTCTGCAAAGGATAAGAAATTACATCTTTATATTATTCAGAAAGATAGTGTTGATAAATATGGTTGGGAAGGAATACATGCCAAAAATGTTTATAACAGAAAATATAATTTAGATGTTGATGATTTAGATAGTTTAAATTGGACAATTGAATATGATGGGAATTGATATAGTATAGTTTTATGTTTAATATCAAAAAAAAACAGACAGGTTTTAAACCTGTCTGTTTTTATTTCAAAGCCTTTCTAACTTCCGGAGCCACTTTAGTTCCAAACAATTCAATCGATTTCATAAGCATATTGTGATCTGCGTCGCCAACATCCATCTGACCTACAAAACGGGTATGACCAAACCATTCGTGCTGTTGCAGAATTTTATCGACAACTGCATTTGGTTCGTCCATAAAATACGCACCTTCTGGTCGGGTTGTGTTTAAAAACACCTCTTTGCTAAAAGGTGCCCAACCGCGATCTTTCCCTATATGATCCATCTGTGCAGCATAAAACGGAAAATATTCGTCTTTTATACTGCTGGTAGCTCCTACAAAAGTGTGCGAATTAATTCCCAACTGCATTTTTGTTGCATCGTGACCTGCCGCCAGATAATTCTCTTTGTAATAATCAACCAAAGGTTTAAAGTTAATCGGCATTCCGCCAATAATGGCAAACATGATCGGCAATCCCAATCGAGCTGCACGAAGAACCGATGCCGGTGTACCGCCAACCGCAATCCAAACAGGTAATTTGTCCTGAAATGGTTTCGGATACAGATTTACATTCTGCAGGTTTTGAGTCAAACGCCCGTTCCAGTTAATATCGGTGCCGTTTTTATCAATCAAATCCAATAAAAGCATCAGTTTGTCTTCAAACAACGCATCGTAATTATCCAAACTAAAACCAAAAAGTGGAAACGATTCTATAAAACTGCCGCGACCCGCCATAATATGCGCTCGACCTTTAGATATTTGATCCAACATACTGAAATCTTCGAACAAACGCACCGGATCGCTCGAACTTAAAACCGTTACTGCCGATCCTAATTTTATATTTTTTGTAACTGCCGCTGCTGCGCTTAAAAACAACTGCGGATTGGTTACGCTGTAGTCTGCACGGTGGTGTTCACCCATTTCAAAAACATCCAAACCAACTTCGTCTGCCAGTTTAACTTGTTCCAGCATTTCGGTAAATCGTTGATGAGGTGCTTTGCGTTGTTGCGTTTGCGGATCTAACCTTAAATCGCCAAACATCGATATTCCTAGTTCCATATGTTCTAATTTTTAGTAAAGTTCGTAAAATAGTTGTGGTTTCTGCTTAATGTAGTGCAAGAAGTTTATTTATGGTAATATCAAAAGAAAATAGTATATTCGGCTCATAAACATTTATTAACATTTAAAATACTACTTATGAAAAAAGTTATAATACTGTTGGCAGTTTGTGCTTTTGGATCGGCAAATGCGCAGGTTTCTTTTAAACCGGGAGTTAAAGCCGGATATTCTGCCTCTACAATTACAGGTTTCGGTGCAGATTATCGCAACAATTTTTATTTGGGTGCTTATGGTAATTTGGCATTGGGTAAAGTGTATAATATGCAGTTTGAGCTGATGTATCTGCGTCAGGGAGCCGAAAATATAAGCATTATTAATTATGATTTTAATCAGAGTAAAGAAACAGTTCGAACAGGCGGACTGTATTTAGAGTATGTTTCGTTAAATTTAATCAATAAATTTAATTTTGATAAATTCAGTTTGCATATAGGTCCGGGATTGGATATTCTTGTCGCAGATAACGAAAGCTCTAATTATCCGGGCGGTTTAAACGGAGGTTCATATGTTGGAGATGCTGCTTATTCTATAGAGAATGAAGTTGATTTAACGTTTAATATAGGTTTAGGATACAATATTACAGATAAATTAGGAGTAGAAGCACGTATGCGTCAAGGAATTATTGAACCAATTTATGCAAGAAGTAATGATTATTCATACTCATTATCAAACTTAAACCGTTCGTTTATGGTTGGTTTAACATATACTTTTAAATAAAAACACATGCGAAAAATTATTTTTTTAGGGTTGATGGTATTTGGTTTTACTGCTGCCCAAGCGCAAACAGAATTTAGAACAGGATTACGTGGCGGCTTGAATATTTCTACAATTGAAGATATTGAAGCATCACCCAAAACTGGTTTTTATGTTGGTGCATTCGGAAACATTAAGTTTACAAAGTTTTATTCGTTACAGCCCGAACTAAATTTTTCTATGCAAGGTGCAAACGATGTTCTTTTAAGCGATCGATATTTTCCTGAAACTAACGGAGGAAAAGCCGATGTTCCTTTGAATTATTTAGGTTTAACCGTAATGAACAAGTTTAACTTAAGATCGTTCTTTTTACAGGTAGGTCCGTCGTTAGATTTGCTGTTAACAGAAAGCAAGTACAATAACAACAGAGCCGATTTATCGCTTAACCTTGGTTTAGGTTACGATATTACCGAGAATTTATCGGTTGAAGGTAGATACAAAGTTGGGGTTGCCGATGTAATAGAGGATGATGTTTATTGGCTTTTTTATTTTGGCGATATAAATTACAACAGTGTTTTTCAGGTTGGTTTAACGTATAAGTTTAATAAATAAAAGATGCTTTAAGCATCTTTTGTTTTTTATATTGGTGTTTGATCTGTCAGGTCGAACGGAGTCGAGACCTTTTTACCTCTTCTCTTTTCGATACAAATTCCAAACGTCTTCCTGTTGTTTTCGGCCTCTTAAACCAACTTTTGCGTATGTTTTTGAATTGCTTTTCGCTTTGTTGTCGAAGTATTGGTTGACGTTGTTCAACAATAAAATCCAGTATTTACCTTTAGAGTAGGGAAGTCCCAATGCAGATCTACTTTCAGTTCCCAACAAAACTTCGTTATAACCAATGTTTGTTTTTTGTACAAACCATTTCATAAACGAATTGTTGGTAAACGTAACCAGTTTAGGTTCTTCATACAACGCATAAGCCAGATCTTTTGAATCTTGATCGATGCCTTTTTGGGTTTTACTCCACAAATAAAGCTGTTTTGCGGCTTCTTCGCCTGTATCAGGCAATAATTCCAACGGAATACCTAAAAGGTAGCCTACATATTTCCAAAGGTGTAAAACGGCGGGAAGTTCTTCATTGGTCGGCGGCAATTTTAATTTCGATAATCCGTCCATAAAAGCAATCGAAAAACCTAAATTTGTTGCCAGCATATCCCATAAATTAATAGGTCTGCCCCAAAGTTCCGGTTTCCAATCAGTCGATTGTTCAATCTGTAAACGAGAATACGAATGAATTAGTCGGGTAGTCAGTATCGAATAAATACCTTTTTGTTGAGGTTTTAGTCCGTCTATAGTTGTAGCATTCATCCAGAAATCAACCGTATCAGCCAAACGTTTTACAGCACCTTTGTGCAATGCCTTTGTAAAAATAAGCGGTTTGTTAATTGCCGATGATTCGTAACCACCCATTAAGCAATAGTTGCGCAAAACCGACAATGCCGATGTACCGCAACGATTACAGTATGTCGCCGCCAGATTAATCAAATCGAAATTTACCCAAGCTGGAATATTGGTTAGTTGTTTGAAAAGTATTTGAGTAGCTTCAGAAAGATTTTCTTGATTTGAAGGATATATAGAAAAATCGCGATGCAAGTTTCCAATAGCTTCACCGAATTGTTTATTGGTGAAATATTCTTTTGCTACAGCATCGCCTAATTCATCTACCTGAAAATACAACGGAATAAGCTGTTCGCTTTCTTCCAAAGAAACATTCGGAAGCAATTTTGGAAGTAAATTATCGTTGGTAGGTTTCCAGTAACTAGAAAAAGAATGGTTGTTTTCGGGCTGATATCTTTCGGGAAATTTCATAGTTTAAAGATATAAAAAAAGGTTGATTCGAAATTCAAATCAACCTTTAGTAAAGTAATCAATTAACTAAAATTAAAATAAATCTATTATTATTGACGGGCAAAATCCGATAATTAGATTAATGATGATGGCTACAACTGCAACCGCCGAATACATAAAGTTTTTTTGATAAACCGTATGTGCATCGGCATTTTTATAAGTGAACATTACAATAATTACTTTTATGTAATAGTAAATACTGATGATTGATGTAATTACTGCTGTGATAACCGTAATGTAGAAACCTTGTTTTAAAGCTTCGGTAAACAAGAACAGTTTTCCAAAAAATCCTGCTAAAATTGGTATTCCTGCCATTGATAATAAAGCTAATGACAAGGTAACTGCCAACACCGGTTTGTGTTTTGCAAACCCGCGGAAATGAATAACCAATTCTTCTTTTTTATCCTGACATACGTATAAAATAACACTGAACGCTGCAATACCTGCAATAGCATACGCTGCCATGTAATAGAATAGATAAGGTTCTGCCGTTTTACCTAATAAAATTGCCATTAACATGAAACCTGCATGTGATATACCCGAATATGCCATAAGGCGTTTGATGTTGTTTTGTTTTAATGCCATTACGTTACCAATTATCAATGTGGCAACAATTAAGAAGGCAATTAAGTTTACAAAGTTTGTTGGCATTGCCGGGAAAAATACTACGCTTAATTTATAAAATGCAGCAACGGCAGCAACTTTTGCCAAGGTACTCATGGTAGTTGTTGTAAGTAATGGCGATCCTTGGTAAACATCGGGCGCCCAGAAATGGAACGGGAATGCTGCTATTTTAAACAGTAAACCAACTAACATTAATGTAAAACCAACCGTGAACCATTTTGGCATTGCCAACTGTGTGTTTGCCAAAACAATCTGATGCATATCAAATGTAGCTGTTGCTCCGTAAATTAAGGCAATTCCGAACAAAATAAATCCTGAAGCAAAAGATCCCATTAAGAAATACTTCATTCCGGCTTCGTTGCTTTTTATGTTTGTTCTGTCGCTTCCTGCTAAAATGTATAGAGTGATCGATAATATTTCCAAACCTAAAAAGAACATTACCAGATTTCCGAATGAAACCATACAGTAAGCGCCAATCAATAAAAATATTTTTAAAGAAGTGTAGTCAGATATTTTATCGTACTGTTCTTTGTAGAACGACTGCCCTAAAGCAACAATGAAAAACGTTAAAACAATAAAAAGCGAATTAAATAAAACCGTTGATTTGTTCACCACAATCATGTTGTTGTAGAACGAATCAACCGAATTAAAATCGCATATATTTAAACCCAACGCAACCAATAATCCAACCAAAGTTAGTGGCACAATGGTTTTGCGCAGGTTAAAAATTTCTAATACTAATATAAGAACCGCTAAAGATGCTAAAGCTATTAATGTACTCATAGTTTAATTTTTCTATGTTCTATTGAATAAATAAATCGGTTAGTAATTTTGGATAGATTCCCAAACCAATTAAAACCACACAAATAACCGCTAAAACAAAATATTCTTTTGTAGTTACTTCGGCAAAAACCTTGTTTTCTGTGCTTCCTAAAACGGCATTCTGAAACATTTTAAGCATGTAATACGCTCCAAGAATGATTGATGTTCCTGCAAAAACCGCATACAGCAATTCTTTTTCTGATAATGCGAACAACAAGGTAAATTCTCCGATGAATCCGAAAGTTCCCGGTAAACCGATTGATGCAAACATAATGATTAAAAAGAATGTTGTGAATTTAGGAGCTTGTGAACGAATACCGCCCATGTCTTTAATTTCGTATGTATCGTATCGTTTGTAAATGATATCGGCAAGATAAAACAAACCAACCACTACAAAACCGTGAGCAACCATTTGAATAATTGCACCTTGATATCCTGTGCTATTGCCAACATACGCACCTGCAGCAACCAAACCAACGTGCGCCATTGACGAATATGCCAATAAACGTTTTAAGTTGTTAGATCGTAATGCAATTAACGATGCGTAAATAATTCCGACAACACAAAGAACGATAACTGTTTTTAATATGTTTTCTGATACATTTCCTGCAATTGGCATTTGCCAACGTAAAATAGAATAAATCCCCATTTTTAGCATGATACCCGAAAGTAACATCGTTCCGATAGTTGGAGATTTCTCATAGGTGTTTGCCTGCCACGTGTGTAATGGGAAAACCGGAATCTTGATTCCGTATGCCAAGAAAAACGCCAAGAAAATATAGTTTGCTTCTTTGGTTGATAAAATAACTTTAGAAAGATCGCTCCAAGCAAAACTTCCGGTTAATGTGTATAGGTAAGCAAAAGCTGCCAACATAAACAACGATCCTGCGAAAGTGTACATGAAAAAGGTTACCATTACGCGTTTACGTATTTTCCATTCGTCGCTTCCCCATAATAATCCAATAAAGAAAATTGGTAATAAAGCTAATTCCCAGAAAATATAGTAAACCAAACCGTCTTGCGCCAAAAATGTTCCTGCCATAGCGAATGCCATGAACAAAACCAATGAATACAATTGGTTTGCTTTTGAATATAAGGTGTTGAACGATGCCAAAATAATAATCGGCAATAACAACGTTGTAAGCAATAACATAGTTAAGCTTAATCCATCAACCACAAAAGATAAAGATATATTCGGGTTGTTGATCCATTGCTGTGTAAACGAAATATCGCCACCGTTTAAATATTCGCCTGTTAAAATTAAAGCAATTACGGCATTAATCAAACTGGTTACTAAAGCTATTTTAGCTGCATTTTTAGAGTTTGATGCCAATGTAGCAACAGCTCCCAAAATATAAATAAGTAAAATAATAATACAATTCATTGCCATAATTTTAGTAACACATAAATAAATAATACAACAAGCCACAAACACCAATTACAAAGGCAAATAAATACAGACCAATGTTTCCGTTTTGTGCTTTTTTACCCTGATATGAAAGTTCTGAAGGAACGCGTCCGAAACTTAAAACAATACCGTTGATTAATCCGTCGATTTGATTTTTAAAGAAAGATCCAAAGAAATTCAACGGATGAACAATTAAAGACTGATAGATATCGTCTAAATAATATTTGTTTGCAAACAATTTCTGCAAGCCCGAAACATTGTTATCGTTAACCGGAACCTGTTTGTTTTTAATGTACTTAAAGTAAGCAACCATTAAACCAACCAATGCACCAACAACTGCCAAGCCCATTAACATGTATTCGGTTGTGCCTAATACGTGCGGATGCGATGCTGCGTTGTTTTTAATTACCGGTTTTAAAAATTCGTTCAACCAACTGTTCCCCGGAATACTGATTAATCCGCCAACTGCTGCCAATACTGCTAAAATGATCAAAGGCATGGTCATTGCAGACGGACTTTCGTGTAAATGATCTTCTTGTTCTTTGGTTCCTCTGAATTTGTTAGAGAAGGTTAAGAACAACAAACGGAACATATAAAATGCAGTTAATATCGATGCTAAACTTGCAACAACCCATAATACGATGTTATGGTGGAATGCAGTCAATAAAATTTCGTCTTTAGAGAAGAAACCTGATAATGGTGGAAATCCTGAAATTGCAATAGTTGCTATAAAAAACGTAGCATACGTTATTTTCATGTGTTTCTTTAATCCACCCATGTGACGCATGTCTTGTTCGCCGCCAATTGCGTGAATAACCGATCCCGATCCCAAGAACAAACATGCTTTAAAGAAAGCGTGTGTAATTACGTGGAAAACCGCAACTTCGTACGCACCTAAACCTAATGCCAAAAACATTAAACCTAATTGCGATACGGTAGAATATGCCAATACTTTTTTAATATCGTTTTGAACCAAAGCAATCGTAGCCGCCATTAAAGCAGTTGCTGCCCCGATTATTGCAATGATGTGTTGAATATCCGGAGTTAGATCGAACAAAAAGTTTAAGCGGGTAATCATAAAAATACCTGCAGTAACCATTGTTGCCGCGTGGATTAATGCCGATACAGGCGTTGGACCCGCCATTGCATCTGGTAACCAAGTGTAAAGTGGTAATTGCGCACTTTTACCTGTTGCTGCAATAAAGAATGCCATAGTTGCAATGCCTAAAGTAGGTGCAAGGAAACTTTGTTCTTTTAATTCAACAAAATCTAATGTGTGAAATAAATATCCTGTTACGAAAATTCCGACTAAAAAGCCTAAATCACCAATACGGTTCATTATGAATGCTTTTTTTGCGGCGTTGTTGTAATCTTGGTTTTTATACCAGAAACCAATTAATAGGTATGAGCATAAACCAACACCTTCCCATCCAATGAACATCATTGCCAAGTTGCTTCCTGTTACTAAAATCAACATAAAGAAAACAAAGAAATTCAGATACGTGAAGAATTTAGAAAAATTCTCGTCATGGCTCATGTAACTTGTTGAATACAGATGGATCAATGTTCCGATACCTGTAATGAACAACAGCCATAAAGCAGCTAATTGATCAAAATAAAATCCGAAATCAATAGAAAAATAATTGAATTTCATCCATTCGAACAAAACCACTTTTACTGGTTCAGAATCTTGAATGTAAGCGAAAAAGATACATGACGTTACAAACGATGCTGCAATAGCCAGTGTTGCAATAGTACCCGATACTTTTTTGCTTAAATGTTTGCCCCAAAATCCGTTGATTAATGTACCAACCAAAGGGAAAATCAATGTAAGTAGTAATATAGTTGTACTCATGCTATCCTTTTAATTTTTTAAGTTTATCAATATCAATCGATCCTATATTTCTATAAATCGCTACCAAAATTGCCAGTCCAATTGCTACCTCGGCAGCAGCAACAGCCATTGTAAAGAACACAAATACTTGTCCGTTTGCATCTTCGTGATACGTTGAAAAAGCAACTAAAAGCAAGTTTGCAGCGTTCAGCATAATTTCGATCGACATGAACATAACAATTGCGTTTCTGCGGTATAAAATACCAAATGCACCAATACAGAACAGTAATATGGCTAGATAAATGTATTGGTCTATTCCAATTTGTTGTAAAACTTGTTCCATATTATGCTGTTTTTTTCTCTTTTTTAGAAATTAATACGGCACCAATCATCGCCATTAACAATAAAATTGCCGCCATTTCAAAAGGTACTACAAATTCGTTCAATAAAACTTTTCCTAACACCTGAATGGTTTGAAAATCAACACCAGTACTTGTGTAAGTTTCTAATGCCGGAGCCGTTTGTGCCAATGAACTCACTAAAAAGAATCCGATTAAACAAAAACAAACCGTTGCAACTATTTTTGTTACAATAGGTTTTGCAATTTCATCGCTAATGTTCAAATTCATTAACATGATGGTGAACAACATTAAAATCATAATGGCTCCAGAATATACGATAATGTGAACCATTGCCAAAAACTGTGAGTTTAATAAGGCGTAATGACCTGCAATACTAAAGAAACAGATAACCAACCAAATGGCACTATGTATAGGGTTTTTAGAAAGAATGGTTAAAAACGCGCTTCCTAAAGTAACAGCCGAAAGAATGTAAAATAAAATCTCTATCATTTTTATTCTGATTTTGCTGTGTTGTTAATAGCTTGTTCTAAAGGCATAACCAATTGTTCTTTTCCGAAAATGAAATGCTCACGATTAGTATCAGCCTTTACAATTTTTTTAGATGTTGTAAGATAAATTGCCTGCTTTGGGCAAGCTTCTTCGCACAAACCACAGTAAATACAACGCAGCATATTAATCTCGTAAATTTCTGCGTATTTTTCTTCGCGGTATAAGTGCAGTTCGTCTGCAGTACGTTCACCAGCTTTCATAGTAATAGCTTCGGCAGGGCACGATAACGCACACAAACCACAAGCTGTACAACGTTCTCTTCCTTCTTCATCGCGCATTAGCATGTGCTGACCACGATAAACCGGACTGAACGGACGTGTTTCTTCCGGGTAACTAATGGTAACTTTCTTTTTGAACAAGTGCTTAAAAGTAGTTGCCATACCGCCTGCAATTGCACCAATATACAAACGTTCGCCAAGTGTCATTTCTTTATTAGAAACTTGTTTTTTTCTTCCCGATAAGGATGTATTTTGAATTGACATAATTTCTGTTTTTTAGCGATTTAATAATAATACAACCGCAGTAACCACAATGTTTAATATTGCTAACGGAATCAACGTTTTCCAACCTAAATTCATTAACTGGTCGTAACGGAAACGTGGAATAGTCCAACGTACCCACATGTACAAGAAAATAAAGAAACAGATTTTACCAAACAGTACCGCAATACCAATAATGTTGGCTATGTTCTCGCCCCAGTTTTCGGCAGCCCACGTCATACCCGGATAATTGTAAGCTCCTAAATAAAGAACCGCCAATAGGGTAGAAGAGATAAACATTGCCGCGTATTCTGCAAACAGGAAGAATCCCATTCTCATAGACGAATATTCTGTGTGGTATCCACCAATTAACTCTTGTTCACATTCTGCCAAATCAAAAGGAGTTCTGTTTGTTTCTGCAAACGAACAAATCAAGAATATGAAAAAGCCTAATGGTTGATAAAAGATGTTCCAATGCATTTCGTGCTGACCTGCTGCAATTTCACGCAAACTCATAGAGCTGTGCATCATTAAAATAGCAACGATAGACAATCCCATGGCAATTTCGTACGAAATCATTTGAGATGCCACACGCATAGCACTTATTAGCGAATATTTGTTGTTAGATGCCCAACCACCAATCATAACGCCGTAAACACTTACCGATAATACCGCAAAAACATAAAGCATTGCCACGTTAATATCAGCCGCCTGTAATACTACTTTTCTACCGCCAATTTCTAATGTATCGCCCCACGGAATTACCGCCGACGTCATTAATGCCATGGTCATAGATATAAACGGACCAAATACGAATAAGAACGTATTAGGTGTGTTTGGCATAAATTCTTCTTTTGCAAAAAGTTTTAAACCGTCTGCCAAAGGTTGTAAAATTCCACCCGGACCTGCACGGTTAGGACCTCTTCGGTCTTGAATCCACGCAGCAATTTTACGTTCTGCCAAAGTACAATACATGGCAAAAAGCATGGTAATTGCGAAAACGGCTACAATGATTACGCCTTTTTCTATAATAATTGCTTCTTCCATAATTAACTATTTTCTGTGTTTTTATATGGAACTTCTGTCATACTAATTTTCTTACGATCTTGATCTCGACCTTCTAAAATCTGCTTTTCGGTATGGATGGTAACATTATCCATTTTACGGGTATAGTTATTTTGATTGATAACCGAAAATTTTTCGAATTTTCTTGGACCTTCAATAACCCAGTCAGATACTTCTTTATGATCGAAACGACATTCGTTGCAGATAAATTCTTCTACCTCATGATACTCATCTTTACGAGCCGTAACACGTTGAATTTCGTTACCAAACATCCAAACAGTAGTTTTTCCGCAACATTTGTCACAGTTTCTGTGTGCATTAAATGGTTTGTTAAACCAAACACGCGATTTAAAACGGAAAGTTTTATCTGTTAACGCACCAACTGGACAAACGTCAATCATGTTTCCAGACATTTCATGATCTATAGAAGCCGAAATGTAAGTTGAAATCTGTGCATGATCGCCACGATTCATAACCCCATGATTTCTACTGCCACAAACTTGCTCTGCCGTATGTACACAACGATAACACAAAATACAACGGTTCATGTGAAGCTGTATTTTATCGCCGATATTTTCAGGTTCGAACGTTCTTTTTTCTTCTTTAAAACGAGTTTTGCCTAAACCGTGTTTAAAAGATAAATTTTGTAAATCACACTCACCAGCCTGATCGCAAACAGGGCAGTCTAACGGGTGGTTGATCAATAAAAATTCTGTAACTGCTTTACGGGCATCTAATGCTCTGTCTGAAGTCTTCACTTTAACCTCCATTCCGTCCATAACACCCGTTTTACACGATGGCATCATTTTAGGCATTGGGCGCGGATCTGCTTCGCTACCTTTTGATACTTCTACCAAACAGGCACGGCAGTTACCGCCGGTGTCTTTTAATTTTGAATAGTAGCACATTGCAGGCGGTACCACATCGCCGCCAATCATACGGGCAGCCTGTAGTACAGTTGTACCTGGTTCTACTTCTATTTCTATTCCGTCTATTGTAACTTTCATTTTCTATCAGTCTTAATGTCGAAAGTCTTAAAGTCGAAAGTCCACGCGGACTTTACAATTTTATGACTTCTGACTTTTATCCAAATACTTTATAAGTCCACTTATTAATTTTGATATATCAGTTATATTTGATAACAACTCTTCAAATTCATTATTAGTAATATAATTCAAATCGAATGCTAAATATAATTGAGAGCGTATTTCTGCGGAAGAGCCTTTTGCAACATACAAAAAGTACATAAACTCTTTATCTGTATTTCTTTCAAAACCTTCTGATATATTGGAGGTGATTGAAATAGATGCTCTTCTTAATTGTTTAACAAGTTCAAAATCTCTTTTGAAAATGTCTTTATTCGTTATTTCATAAATTCGTTTGTTAAAGACTCGTGCCTTTTGCCAAGCTATAATTTCTTCAAACGTACTGAAATTACCCATAGTTTATCTTTTGACGTTACGACTTTCATCGTTATGACATTACAGACATTTTTATTTTTGACATAGGTTCATTTACAAAATGATCTCTGTTTTTAATTTTTTCAGGGAAACGAATGTGGTATTCAAACTCGTCTCTAAAATGACGAATGGCAGCAGCAACTGGCCAAGCAGCAGCGTCGCCTAACGGACAAATGGTGTTTCCTTCAATTTTAGCCTGAATGCTCCACAATACATCGATATCTTCTTCTGTACCCTGACCGTTTTCTATTCTCCACAAGATTTTTTCCATCCAACCGGTTCCTTCACGGCAAGGTGAACATTGCCCACAGCTTTCATGGTGATAGAATCTTGAGAAATTCCAAGTATTTCGAACGATACAAGCGGTGTCATTATAAACGATAAATCCACCAGATCCTAATGACGATCCTGTCGCAAAACCACCATCTGCCAGCGATTCATACGTCATTAAACGATCTTCGTTGTTAGCTGTCTTGAAAATTAAATGTTGCGGAAGAATTGGCACTGACGATCCACCAGGAATTAATCCTTTTATCGGACGATCATCAATCATTCCACCACAATATTCATCAGAATTCATGAATTCATCAACGGTCATACCCATTTCGATTTCATAAACTCCCGGTTTTTTAACGTGACCAGAAACAGAAAATAATTTTGTTCCGGTAGATCTGCCTAAACCAATTTTAGAGTAATCTTCACCAGAATTCAATAAAATCCAAGGCACCGACGCAATAGATTCTACGTTATTTACAACCGTTGGGTTTTGCCACAAACCTTTAACAGCCGGGAAAGGCGGTTTAATACGTGGGTTTCCACGCTTACCTTCTAAAGATTCTATTAAAGCCGTTTCTTCTCCGCAGATATACGCACCACCTCCACAATGAACATGAAGATCTAAATCGAACCCTGATCCTTTTATATTTTTACCCAACCAACCGGCAGCGTATGCTTCTTTAATAGCGCGTTCCAAGGTTTTAAAAACCCACATGTATTCGCCACGAATGTAGATGTACGAAAGGTTTGCACCTAAAGCAAACGACGAGGTAATCATTCCTTCGATCAATAAATGCGGAATGTATTCCATTAAATATCGATCTTTAAATGTACCTGGTTCAGATTCATCGGCATTACAAACCAAATGGCGTGGATTTCCTGATTTTTTATCGATAAAACTCCACTTTAAACCAACAGGGAAACCTGCACCACCACGACCACGCAGACCAGAAGTTTTTACTTCTTCGGTAATATCGTCGGGGTTCATTTTTAATGCTTTTTCTACAGAAGCATATCCGCCATTTTCACGATAAACATCGTAAGTTTTAATACCCGGAATATGGATTTTTTCAAATAATATTTTTTGTCCCATAGTTTTTCAGTCTGTCAGTTATTCCGTCCAAACGGCAATTTCATAGCCGTCTAAATCTGTAAATTGAAAACGTTTACCTCCCGGAAAACTGAAAATATCTTTTACGATAGTACCGCCGGCACTTATCACTTTATTTTTACTTGCTTCAATATCTTTTGAATAAAGAACGATTAAAACAGTTCCTTTAACCGGTTTGCCTGTGGTAAATCCACCATCGACGTAATCCCCTTCAAAGGCTGTATAATGTTCTCCATAATCTGTGAATTTCCAGCCAAAACATTCTGTGTAAAAACTCTTGGCTTTAACAATATCTTTTGAAAGAAATTCAATGTATTGTATTTGCTCGTGTTTTAGCTTTGAATCCATAGTAACTTTACTTTTAAAATGTTATTTATCGTGTAAAGTTATTTTTCCTTCTTTACAATCGGCGATTAGCTGATCTACTTTTTGTGTGGTTAAATGTTCGTGGTAAAAATCGCCCAACTGTAACATTGGAGCATAACCGCAAGCACCTAAACATTGTACACCAACAACAGAAAACATTCCGTCTGCTGTTACCTGACCTGGTTTTACGCCTAATTTTTCGCAGGCATAATCCATAACATCTTCGGCTTTATTAATGGCACAACAAGATGTTACACAAAATTCTAACATATATTTTCCTACCGGTTTTTGGTTGAACATGGTATAAAAAGTAACCACTTCGTAAACTTCGATAGGCGTAATGTTTAAAAATTCGGCAGCTTTGTTTTGCAATTCAACACTTAACCAATTGTCGTGTGCATCTTGCAATTCGTGCAATACCGGAAGTAATGCCGATTTTTGTCTTCCTTCGGGATAATGACTTATTAACTCGTTGATACGTTCTGTTAACGCCGGAGTTATATTAATATCTTGATGGTATCTTTGTAATGTTTCCATAGGTTAACAATCTAATTCGCCTGCAATAACGTTCATACTTGAAAGGGTAATAATAGCATCAGACAAGCTGCGCCCTTTAACAATTTCGTTATATGCCTGATAATAAATAAAACAAGGTCTGCGGAAGTGTAAACGGTAAGGCACACGACTACCGTTGGTAATAAGGTAAAAACCTAATTCGCCGTTTCCGCCTTCAACAGAGTGATAAACTTCTGTGTTTGGAACTGGAATTTCGCCCATAACAATTTTGAAATGGTAAATTAAGGCTTCCATATTGTTGTAAACATCTTCTTTTGGTGGAAGGTAATAATCGGGAACATCGGCATGAAATCCACCTTCTGCGGGCATTTTATCCAACGCCTGACGGATGATTTTCATACTTTCCCAGATTTCTGCATTACGAACACAAAAACGATCATAACAATCGCCGTTTTGCCCAACAGGAATATCAAATTCAAAATCTTCGTACGAACAGTAAGGACTAGCCACACGAATATCGTAATCAACTCCGGCAGCACGTAAATTAGGACCAGTAAATCCGTAGCTCACAGCCATATCGGCATCAATAGCACCAGCACCAATAGTACGATCCATAAAGATACGGTTACGTGACAGCATGTTTTCAAACTCTGTCCAAACAGCTGGGAATTCAGCTAAAAATTCATCGATTTTTCTCCAGGCAGCTTCGCTCCAATCACGTTCAAAACCACCGATTCTTCCCATGTTTGTTGTCAAACGTGCACCACAGATTTCTTCGTAGATTTCGTAGATTTTTTCGCGGTACTGCATTACGTATAAGAAACCAGTTAATGCACCGGTATCAACACCCATTACAGAACTACAGATAATATGATCGGCAATACGGGCTAATTCCATAATAATAACACGCATGTATTGTACGCGTTTTGGAATTTCGATACCCAACATTTTTTCAACCGTCATCCACCAACCTGTATTGTTGATAGGTGATGAACAGTAATTTAAACGATCGGTTAAAACGTTGATTTGATAAAACGGACGGTTTTCTGCAATTTTTTCAAAGGCACGGTGAATATATCCAACGGTTCCTTCGCCATCGATTATTTTTTCTCCGTCCATTAAAAGGATGTTCTGAAAAATTCCGTGGGTTGCTGGGTGTGTAGGACCTAAATTTAATATAGATAATTCTACACCATCTTTTTCTTTTGTTTCCAGGATTTGTTTTTCAAATCGCTTTTCCGGAACTAATAATAAATCTGACATAGTTTTCGTATTAACAATTAGGACCAGTTCTACCAAAGAAGCGGTCGTCTTTATCGGTTCTACCTTGATCTTCTAAAGGAAATTCTTTTCTTAAAGGGAAAGATTCCATTTCATCCATATTTAAAATACGTTTTAACTGCGGATGATTTTTAAATACAATTCCATAAAAATCGTATGTTTCGCGTTCTTGCCAGTTTGCGGCAGGATATAATGGAACAATACTTTCTGCTTCGGGATTGTTTGCCGGTAAAAATACTTTTACGCGAACACGTATATTATTGAACCAATTGTGTAAATGATATACTACACAAAACTGGCGGTCTTCTTCGTAATCTGGGTAATGTACACCACAAACATCGGTTAAAAAGTTGAAGTTCATTGAAGGATCTTCTTTTAAGAATTTAATCACTTCGAACGATGCTTCTTTTTTAACTTCAAACGCCAACATATCGTGTAAAATATGGAAGTTTTCTACTTTTGGAGTAAACTGCTGGCTTAAGGTTTGCTGAATGATTTCGTTTGTTAAGCTCATGTTATTTAATGTTATATGAGTTTAATAAATCTTTGTATTCATCGCTGCTTCTACGGCGAACCGATTCGTTTTTAACGATGTTTTGCAGTTCAATGATTCCGTCTAAAATCTGCTCCGGACGTGGTGGACAACCAGGTACGTAAACATCAACGGGAATTACTTTATCAATACCCTGTAAAACCGAATACGTATCAAAAACACCACCTGTACTTGCACATGCACCAACGGCGATAACCCATTTAGGTTCTGCCATTTGTTCGTACACCTGACGTAAGATCGGAGCCATTTTTTTAGCAATGGTTCCCATAACCAAAAGCATATCTGCCTGGCGTGGAGAGAAACTCATACGTTCTGATCCGAACCTGCCTATATCGTAAGTAGCAGCCATTGTTGCCATATATTCGATACCGCAGCATGATGTTGCAAAAGGTAACGGCCACATAGAATTGGCACGAGCCAAACCTACAACTTCGCTTAATTTTGTTGCAAAAAAACCTTCGCCAGAAAAACCATCGGGCGGAGCAACTTGTTTTATGTTTGATGGATTACTCATAATTAATTCTGCATTTATTCAAACTCTAATCCCTTTTTCTTAAACTCATAAAGTAAGCCTACAATTAAAAGGAACATAAAAATGCCCATTTTATATAAGCCTTCCCAACCTAGTTCCATGAAATTTACTGCCCAAGGATACATGAAGATCACTTCTACATCGAACAAAACAAAGAGAATTGCCACTAAAAAGTAGCGAACGTTGAAAGGAACGCGGGCATTACCGAACGATTCTATACCACATTCAAAATTTACGTCTTTATTTTTCGATGCTTTTTTAGGGCCTAAAAAACCTGAAACAATAATGGTAACAAAAACAAAACCCGCTGCCAGACCAAGCTGCATAAGGATCGGGATTAAATCTAACTGATTTGATTGCATGTTGTTTGGTGCATTAAATTTTCAAACCTCAAATATAATTTTTTCGGCTCGTATAAAAAACCCAATTGTTTTTAATTGTTAGGCATTTTAACGGTTTAAGGTTAATTTATAATGGTTTTAAATAATTGTAAGTTAATATCAATCGTAGCTTGTTAGGTAAAAGATGCATTTGCTATACCCAATTACCAATTTTGTTAATTTGTGTGTTTTTATATGGCGTCTTTTACTTATTTTTAATTATGATAAAGTTAATTGCGTGTGTATGTTTCTTCATACTTGTTTTTACCGGTAACGCACAAACTATAAATAGTAAGCTGTATAATTATTTCGATGGAATGCCATCGGACGATTTAACCTATGTCTGTTATTCTGAACAGTCGGGGATTGAATTGTGTTCCAGAAAAGGAATTATTCAGTTTGATGGTAATAGATTTTATCTGAAAGATCAAACACAGCAAAACATATTAAATGCGTATTTTTTTAAAAATGCGCTGTATTATGAAGACGGAAAGGCATTACACAGAAAAAATTACAGCAATAATGGTAAGATAGAAATTGTTCAATCTAAAAATTATATGGACGAGGATCCTAATAATGATCATTTTGAAAATTTATTTATCGATAGTCAAGAACGCATTTGGTGTTCAGATTTTAATCATATAAAATACCTGCACAAACAAAAAACAGTTTCTTTTCCCGTTTTTTCATATAATAAAGATTTAAATATCGATATACATTTTGTTGAAAAAAGTACCGGAGAAATCTGGGTTTTTACGCCTAATGGCTTGTACGAATGGAATGAAACTACCAATTTACTTTTAGCGTCAACAAATAAATATCTGAAAAAACTACAGGTTACAGCTATTGCAAAAAATAACAATCAGCTTATCATCGCAACCAAGCAAGGTAATTTGCATTTTTATGATCTTACCCAAAATAAAATAGTAAAGTCAGTTAAAACACCCAATTCTTTAATTCTGAATCAGTTGGTTTTGGCGAAAGATAATTTGTATGGTATTAGTGCAAATGAAATATTCAGTATTAAAAATAATCAGTTTACACCTGTTTTTGCTTCGCAGAATTTTACTATAAAGCATTTTATAGTTAACGAAAAAACCAACAATTTTTGGGCAGCAACTTCAAAAGGATTGTTACAACTGCATTTACCCAAAAAAGGTTTAACTTTTTTAGATTTTCCTGCCGAATATTCTAAAAATGGAAATTTTGTTTTAGATGTTATTGAACCTTTACCAAATGAATTCTGGGTTTTAACCAATCATAATCAAGTGTTGCAGTATAAAAACCAGAATTGGAGTTTGTTAGAGCAGTTTCCGGAAAATTTAAAAATTAAAAGTTTTACGCATCATAAAGATATTTACCTTACCACAACGCATGGTATTTTTGTTTGGAAGGGTAATCTGTTTCAAAAATTGAATTTAGATGGATTCGTTGCTGATGAAGACATTGTAAAATCTATAATTTTTGATAAAGAGTTATGGATTTTATCAGCCAGCAGTGAAATAGTTAGATACAATTTACAAACCAATAAAAAGATAAAATCAACCTTTAAAAATACGGTCGATTTTTGGAAACTAAACAAATGGAACGATCTTACAATAGATCATGCGCAAAATGTTTGGCTGGTTGGTTGGATGCCTAAAGGCTTTGGTATTTGCAAGTACGATGAAAACCAACAAATGTTTATTGATATATCGCATAAATCATTTAACAATCATCGTGATTTGTTCGTGGGAGATTATTACAACCAAATTTATACAGACAATAAAAACAATGTACTGTTTTCGGCATACGGCGGTTTTTCTATGGGAAAAAATACAGGAAAACTTACCAAAAAAATAGATGTTCATTCATACCCCATAGACGATACTTATGTTACAGGATTAATGCAAGATGCTCACGAAAATGTGTTTTTTGCAACAAATGCCGGTTTGCACGTGTATTTAAAAAATAAAGACAGAGTAATAAAACTTAACTCAACCGATGGTTTAACGACCAATACCTTACAATATGCGTTTAAAGAAGTGAGTAACCACCGTTTGTTGTTGGGAGGCGAAAATCAATTGTCCATTGTAATGTATAACGATTTATTACAAAGTCCGTTACAAAACACAATCAAAATAACAAAATTATTAATTAACGGTAAAACTTATAATAACGCTGAAGAGTTGATTCTGAATTATAAACAAAACAATATAACCTTACAGTTTTCTACCTTTTCGTATCTGGAAGCAAACAAAATTTTTTACGAATACAGTGTAAACAACAATGAATGGATTTCTTTAGGAAACCAGGCAGAATTGGTGTTTAATCATTTGTCGCCTGGTTCATATCATATTAAAATTCGTGCGACAGATCATTTGCAAAATCAATTAGAAAAACAATTACATTATGTCATAAAAATTAATCCGCCCTTTACACAATCACCTTTGTTTTTTGCGTTGTTGGGCATTGCTCTTGTTATTTTGGTTTACGGTTGGTTTCGCTATTCGCTACATCGAAAAATGAAAGAGAAAAGATACGAGCTTCAGGTAAAAGATGCCGAAATGCGAATGTTGCGTGCACAAATGAATCCGCATTTTATGTTCAATACCCTTAATTCAATCAACAGTTATATTATTCAGCATAAAACAGCCGATGCCAGTAAATATCTAACATCGTTTTCTAAACTAATGCGGAATATATTAGAAAGTTCTAAACAACAATGGATTACATTGGCGCAAGAAGTAAAAACTACCGAACTTTATTTGCAATTAGAAGCCGTTCGTCTTGAAAATAGTTTTACCTACGAAATTGTTGTAGATAACGATATAGATGAAACCGATGTTTTTGTTCCGCCACTTATTGTACAGCCTTTTGCAGAAAATGCTATTTGGCACGGTTTAAGGCATAAAGCAAATGGAAACGGAAAACTATATGTGCGTTTTATTTTAGAAAATAAAGACAAACTGCGTATTGAAATTGAAGATAACGGTATTGGTAGAGAAGGAAGCGTGCTATTGAAAACAGCTAAAAAACACACTTCATACGGTGTGAAAATTACCGAAGAACGCCTTGTTAAATTAAATGCTGCTAATTATTTGGAAATTTTAGATTTATACGACAGCAATAACAAACCAGCAGGAACAAAAGTAATTCTGCACTTAAACATGGAAGAAAATGATTAAAGTACTATTAATAGACGACGAAAAACATGCTTTGGTTACCTTGGCACATTACTTACAAGATTTTAAAGAAATTGAAATTTTAGAAAGTATTCAGGATAGTAGATTGGCGAAAGATAGAATCACGGCATTGAAGCCCGATATTGTATTTTTAGATATTGAAATGCCTTTTTTAAACGGATTTGAAGTGTTACAGCAATTTGAAACTTTGCCCTTTAAAGTAGTTTTTACAACCGCGTACGATCAATATGCCATAAAAGCATTAAAATTAAATGCGTTAGATTATATTTTAAAACCAATAGAGATTGATGAATTAAACCAGGCGATAGATAAATACCATCAACAGGAATTGCTTACAACAAACGAGCAGGTTTCTAATCTGGCGAAATTTACGCTGACACAAATGTCTGATACACTAGCATTATCAACCTTAAAAGGATTGATTTTTATAAAAATTGAAGATATTATGTATTTTTCTGCCAGCAATGCGTACACATTTGTAGTAATGAATAATGGCGACAAGCATTTGGTAAGTAAATCGTTAGTTGTTTTTGAAGAAGTTTTATCAGACAACCCAATTTTTTTCAGAGTTCACAAATCGTATTTAATAAACTTAAAATTCATAAGCCAATACATTCGTGGCGAGGGTGGCGAAATTATTATGCAAGACAGAACATCGGTTGTTTTAAGCCGCAATAAAAAACAAGATTTTTTAAATCTATTTAAAAAGATATAAAAAAAGCTGCTTTTTTTGAAGCAGCTTTTTTTGAAGCAGCTTTTTGATTACAAAAAGTTTATATTTCTAATTAATTAAAATATTTGTATTGTGCAACAGTTGAAATGTTCCCGTTGGCCAACAACATTTTTACACTGGTATCACCTTTCCATGAGGGTACAAAGATTCCCATTAAAATATCGCTATTGCTTTTAAAGCCTATGCTGTTTTCAAGTACATAGCAAGACATGTCAGGTTCTGTATTGGCAGTTGTACTGTTGGAATAAAGTGTTTTATTTGCCGAAAAGCTATAGTATTTAAAGAAACCAGATACACCTGCAGTTCGTTCAAAGGTAAAACCGCCCCAACTTGGTGTTTGTGATGCAGAAAACATTTCGTAATGTATTAATGTAATATCGGAACTGCCTGTTCGTGTTAAGTTTGTTAACGATATTTTTCCGGAATTGTCAGTAGAAAAACTAAAATTAAATAGTACGCTTCCATCAGCATTCGAATCGAATATAAATTTATTGTCATTTATAACTAATGGTGCTATTCTTCGTGTTCCCTGACCGTCTAAATAAGCTTTCATAGTTCCGTCTTCTTTTACAAAGTAAATTACCCTGTATCTTTGGTTGCCCTCTTGGGTTTCATCCTGATAAGGAACATAATATCCGTTTAAACTTTCTGCTGTAATATTTTTTGTAGTAGGCGTTGGGTTGCTGTCGTCACTTGAGTCGCACGCATTCAAGCCGATAAAAACACTTATTACTATAAGTATTTTTGCAATGTTCTGTAATTTTTTCATAATTTTCATCTTAACAATTATTCTTTAATATTTAATTTTAAACTCATTTCTTTATAACTCATAGCTTTTAAATCATCTAATGTATAAAGGTGATTGTTCAACCTATATAGGGGCTGTGAATTATTATTGCTACTGCCTTTAGACGCTGTGCCTTGAGGAATAATTACATATTTATAAAGAATATGACTACCAAGAGACATTGTATTTCCGTTGTCATAAACAATTCGCATGGGTCTTATTTTTCTTTGTTTTGGGAAGAAGCTAATAGTGCTCATCCTACCTCCTGCATTGGAAGTATAAGGCAAAGGAAAGATGCCACCGCCATAATCTAAATACACCAATATTGCTGATTTTTGAATTACTTCGTCAGTTAATTCAGGTGCAGCTACAGTTGCTACTTTTATTTCAGTAATATCTATTATGGTATCTTTCTGTCCGGTAGCTAATTTCCATTCCGATACAATTACGTTGGCGTTTCCATCTGCTCCGCCTGGACCTTGGGGTCCTTGAGCTCCCGGTTGCCCTTCTGGGCCCTGCGGTCCTTGCTGCCCTTCCGGACCTTGTAATCCGTCGTCGCCCTTTAACTGTTCGCGTGTAATAATGTCTGCATCGGCTTCACAACTGTTTAATAAAACAGCTGATGTACTTATTAAAATAAGCCCGATAAAAAATTTTCCTTTTGCCTTCATGATAATTATTTTTTTAATTGATAATCAAATGTATCGTAAAGGTCTATTGCCTTTATGTGACAATTTAGTAATGACTGGGTTGAGTTTGTAAAGTGCGGTTTTAAATATTTAGATTTTCTTTAAAACAAAGCAGCTTACCTTAAAAAGATAAGCTGCAAAATAATAGAGAATCAAATAACTGTGGTAATTTTTACTATTTACTAAGTTTAATTTCAAAACAGGTTGTCCTAAGAATAGATTTTTATTCAGCCAAAATAAATTCCCATTTAAAATTTTTATTGTCTTCCAAAGGTTCAAATCTAATTTCGTTGAAATAATCATGATAAGCCTTCATTGCATCTCCTCTTAAAGTTTTGCTTTTAATGTTCCAGTAAGTTTCTGCGCCTTTTGCAGCAACAAGTGTAAATGAACTTTTCTCGTCGATGTAAGGCGTGTGATCACGGTTTGGTGGATAAGGTTGTAAATAGTGTTCGCTTTCGTAAAATTTAAAGAGATAACTTCCGTCTTTTTGCGGAATAACTTCCCATTTCTGCATTCCGCTTCTATTAAATTTCTTCAAAAAAACATTGCTTCTTACCGAAGGATTATTAGGTTCAAGTGCCAATCCATCCGCATTTACAATGTGATAAATTCCTTTTTTAAGCGTTGTTGTGTTTTTTACTTGCGCATTCAATTCATTGCATAAAAAGATCGAAAATAATATTATTGTGATTAATTTAGATGTTTTCATAATTATTTTAATTAGTGTAAGAGAATAATTTGTTTTCTGCGACTTCAATTTCATTGCTAATATCGCATTGCAAAACTCTGCCTTTTGCATCTTTGCTGTAAGTATAGCTTTTGATTTGAGCATTACCGCCAAGAGATGAGGTTTTTACAGATTTTCCTGGCATTAGTTTTCCCGCAAAAACTTGAAAGTTTATGTTTGAATAGGTGATGATGTCTTCTGGAATTCCACCTTTTCCGAAATAATCAAAGCCATAATTTTTGATGCCAATGGTGTTGATGTTTTCAGGTAAAAATTCGCTAAAATTAGTTTGATTATCAGCATACAAGCTTCCGTCTGTATTGTATGTCATTTCGTTCCATTGGGTCAGGTTTCCGTTTTGCCATTGTAAAGTATTTATCTCCGTGTTTTTATATTCTGTGGTTAACTGCCCAGTATCATATGATCGAGAACGTTTAAACTCTTCAATTTTTACTAAATAATTTTCTGAATTATACGTAAAAACCAATTTATACAAATGACCACTTAAAATACCCGAAATAATGCCCGTAATTCTTTTGTTACTGTCTAATTGATAATTCACAAAAATTTTTGGTTGTCCATTTGGGAAGTTTCCTGCTGTGACATTTATATATTCAATTTCATAATCATTGACGTAAGCTAGCTTATAATCAGTTAAATTATTGTAATTGAAAAGGTTAAGTTTTTCGTTGTCTAAGTAACTAAAAGCATAAGTTGGTGTACTCGAATCATGGGCATAACGCATAGAATAAGTTTTTACTTTTGAATTGGAAATGTCTGTGTTTACCCCAGTGTTGCTATCAGATCCATCGTCGTTATTGCAGCCTAAAATAAAAATTAAGCTACAAAGAATTATAGGTTTTTTCATGATTTTAAAATTTTAACGTTATTATTTTGATGTAATTTTAAGGTGAAATTATTTTAAAATTCAATGATTTGTTCATGTGATTTAACCAGTGGTATATTTGCGTTTATAAACTGCTTATTGATAAGAAAAATCGTAAATAACAGAACCATTGCCAGCCTTGTCTTTATGGTCTATGCGAGTAATTAAGTTTTGTTCGTTTTTCTGGTATGTAACTTCATATTCTGTTGTTGTCGTATTTAAGTAACCTTCTTTGATTTTGCTTGGTAGTAGTTTGCCAGAAAAAGCTGGGCGTAAAAATTGTAAACTAGAACCGTCTGCAGTTGGTGTAAAGAGTGTAGGATAAGAATATAAACCAAAATAGTTAAATCCAAAATTTGAAGCTGCAACAGTATTCACATTTTTAGCATCAAATTCAGAGTATTTAGTAACAAAAGTGCTTTCTACAGTGCCATCATCTTTTCTGCTAAATTCTATTTTCTCTTCTGTAAGATTGTCGTTATCATCCCAAGTATATACGTAATTATGTATCCAAGCATATCCATTAGGTAAATTCAATTCTTTATTGAAGATTCTAGCCAATCTTCCTTTATCATCATAATAAAAAGTAGAAAGAAATTCTGTTCTAGTTGTTCCTTGTTGCCTAATATATTTTATAGTGTTTACGTTGCCATTGCTAAAACTAAACTGAATTGCCAAATGATAATCAGTATCGTCATAACTAATTAAAAGTCCTCCAGCATTATAGCTAAAATTATAATGCCCGTCACCGTAACCAATTAACCTTTTGTCATTGTCGTAAATATAATCTGTTACATATCTATTTCCATTAAATGCGTAAGTAGTAACAGCTTGTTTTACAAGATATTTTTTTTGATCGACTACCAAAGAGTCGTTACCATCATCAGTATTGCAACTGGTATAAAATGCTATTCCTAAAAGTAATGTTATACTTAATAAGGTCTTAATTAAATATGTTTTCATAATACGTTTATTTACTATTTATAAATTGCTTCTTGTGAATTTTGAAATATGTAGTTGGATTGGTTGGTGAAATTGATAAAATCGTTTTTTAGCGTATTGTTGTTGAAGCTTTGATAAGGAATATAAAAACCTTCACCACCGCCATTTGAAACGGTTCCAGTGTAATTAGCCCAGAACATCATGTATGATAATTGAATATTGTTTGTAGTTATAAATTGGGTTAATTCTGTAAAATAATTATTAGAAGTTAAATTTTGCTGACCTGTCTCTGCCCAAGCAATAGGTTTGTTTTTTGATAGACCTACTTGTTTTAAAACGTTTAACTTTTGTAAATTATAATTCCAATTAGCGCCGTTGTTGCTATTGGGATCGGCACTTAAATGGTAGGCATCAATTCCTAAAATATCAACATATTTATCGCCCGGGTATCTTTTTAAGTAACCAGCTTGTGTAGTTTCATATCCTGGCGAATAACAAACCAGCATATTGTTTAAGCCGTTGTTGCGCATGTAATCAATGGTGAATTTAAATAAATCGATATATTCTGCATCGGTGCATGCGGTAGCTCCCCACCAAAACCAACCACCATCCATTTCATGATAAGGTCTAAAAATAAAAGGGATAGGTTCACCTTTCGTGTTTTTAAGCTTTTTAAAGTGCACAATTAATTTATCTAGCCACGCTTTGTACTGATTGTGCATTGTACCATTAGGTAGTATTTTAGTTATGTAACCTGGAGTTGTATTCCAAGAACTCTGATTATTATCTAAACGATACGGATGCATTGAAAACGTGTTTACGGCATTGTTTTCGTACGCTTTAATTGCCAAGCTCATCGTTTCATCAAACGTTATCCCATCGAAGGTAGTGGTAAATGATTCGTTGTTTGGAGCAATTTCCCAGCCAAATACAGCAGGTGTTTTTCCTGAAACATCTTTAAAATCGCTTTTATCACCATTTGGAAAATTGTTTAATCGCCAGCCAACACCTGCAATATTTGTACCTTGATGCCCAATTAAAATCTTTGAACTATTTTGAATTTGTTGCAGATTACTTAAAAGTTTTGATTTCTGTGGATTTTCAATAGGATTTGGATCAGGTGTTTGATTGTCGTTGCCTGAATCGTCGCTACCACAACCTACCATTCCAATAGCGATAAGTAAAAATAAAATAGTTTTCATAAAATAAAATTTTAAGAAGTAAAGTTGCTGTAAAAAAAACTAAAAAAGGATTGTGATTTTTTGAACTGCGAGTTTTAATTTATGAACGGTAGTAAAAAGTTTATAAAACAAAAAAACACCTGCACAATGCAGGTGTTTTTACTTGGAACTAAATATATGTTGTTAACTAACGTATATTATAAAACAACAACGTCAGTTGCGATTTTCCCTTTTTTTCCATCAGATTCAACGTAGTTTACTACATCTCCATCTTTTAATTCTCTTGATTTAAGTCCAGAGATGTGAACGAAAATGTCTTGACCTGTTGTTTCGTCTGTAATAAATCCAAATCCTTTTGATTCATTGAAGAACTTTACTGTACCTGTTCTCATTGTAATAATAATAAAATAAATTAATAATGGTCAAAGATAAACTTTTTATTCTGTTTTCAAAGTTTTTGAGGTTTAATTTTATAAAAAAATAAAGTCGAGTTAAAAACTCGACTTTATCAATTATTCCTCTACAGGTTTTTGTATTTTAAATGTTTCCATAAACGCTGTTGTGTAGTTTCCGGCAACATAATCCGGATTGTCCATTAACTGGCGGTGGAAAGGAATGGTAGTTTTAATACCTTCAATAACAAACTCGTCTAAAGCGCGTTTCATTTTACTGATAGCTTCTTCGCGTGTTTGTGCCGTTGTGATTAACTTGGCAATCATTGAATCGTAATTTGGCGGAATGGTATAACCCGAATAAACGTGCGTGTCTAAACGAACACCATGTCCACCTGGTGCGTGCAAGGTAGTAATTTTACCTGGCGACGGACGAAAATCGTTAAAAGGATCTTCGGCATTGATACGGCATTCAATAGAGTGTAATTGTGGTAAATAGTTTTTCCCCGAAATTGGCACACCTGCAGCTACTAATATTTGCTCACGAATTAAATCGTAATCAATTACTTGTTCTGTAATCGGGTGTTCTACCTGAATACGTGTGTTCATTTCCATAAAATAGAAATTACGGTCTTTATCAACTAAAAATTCAATAGTTCCCGCGCCTTCGTATTTAATATATTCGGCAGCTTTAACAGCAGCTTCGCCCATTTTTAAACGCAATTCATCGGTCATAAACGGCGACGGAGTTTCCTCTGTCAGTTTTTGGTGACGACGCTGAATAGAACAATCACGTTCTGATAAGTGGCATGCTTTTCCGTAAGAATCACCTACAACCTGGATTTCGATATGGCGTGGATCAACAATCAATTTTTCCATGTACATACCGTCGTTTCCGAAAGATGCAGCAGCTTCCTGACGTGCACTTTCCCAAGCTTTTTCTAGTTCGTCTTCTTTAAAGATTTCGCGCATACCTTTGCCACCACCACCAGCAGTTGCTTTCATCATGACCGGATAGCCGATTTCTTTGGCAACTTTACGTGCGTGTTCTAAAGATTCCAATAATCCGTCTGAACCCGGTACACAAGGTACGCCTGCAGCTTTCATGGTTTCTTTAGCGGTAGCTTTATCTCCCATTTTATCGATCATATCTGGAGATGCACCAATAAATTTAATACCGTGTTTCTGACATAATTCAGAAAATTTTGAATTTTCTGACAAGAAACCGTATCCAGGGTGAATAGCATCGGCATTTGTAATTTCGGCAGCAGCAATAATATTCTGCATTTTTAAGTATGATTGCGCACTTGGAGCCGGACCAATACAAACTGCTTCGTCTGCAAAGCGAACGTGTAAACTGTCTGCATCGGCAGTAGAATATACGGCAACGGTTTTAATACCCATTTCTCTACAAGTTCTTATAACTCGTAAAGCAATTTCACCACGATTTGCAATTAATATTTTTTTAAACATCTTTTTAATTTGAAAATTAAACAATTTGAAAATCTGAAAATTTTTAAAGTGTGCCAATCTTTTTCAAATCAACACCTCTTCAAATAATCAAATTAAGATGGATCTACTAAAAATAATGGTTGATCAAATTCTACCGGAGAAGAATCGTCTACTAAAACTTTAACGATTTTTCCTGATACTTCTGATTCAATTTCGTTGAATAATTTCATTGCTTCGATCACACATAAAACATCGCCTGTTTTTATAGTAGAACCAACTTCTACAAACATTGGTTTGTCTGGTGATGGTTTGCGGTAGAATGTTCCAATGATCGGAGATTTTACCGTGATGTATTTAGCATCGTCATTTGCAGCAGCGGCTGGTGCAGCAGCAGTTTCTACAGCTTGTGCAACAGCAGCAGCAGCCTGCATTTGAGGCATTGCAGCAGGAATATGCTGAACAAAAGTTCCGTTTTCTACCGTAGCGTTTTCTGAAGTTGTTTTAATGGTGATTTTAATATCGTCCATTTCTAATTTTACTTCGGTAGCTCCAGATTTTGCTACAAATTTGATTAAATTTTGAATTTCTCTGATATCCATATCAAGCTAAATTTATTGTTCGTTTATGTTAATTTTTTATTTTTTTGTGTAAGCCCATTTAAGGTAAATGGCACCCCAAGTAAATCCGCCACCAAAAGAAGCCAGAATTAAATTGTCGCCTTTTTTTAATTGATCTTCAAAATCGGCTAAAAGTAAAGGTAGTGTTGCCGATGTAGTGTTGCCGTATCTGTGTATGTTTACCATAACTTTTTCTTCGTTAAGATCCATACGATTTGCAGTAGCATCGATAATTCGTTTGTTTGCCTGATGAGGAACCAGCCAGTTTATATCGTCGTGCGTTAAATTATTGCGTTTCATAATTTGTTCGCTAACGTCTGCCATACCAGAAACGGCATATTTAAAAACCGTTTTTCCGTCTTGATGTACGAAATGTTGTTTGTTTTTAACTGTTTCTTCTGAAGGAGGAAGTAAAGATCCACCAGCTTCGATCTTTAAAAATTCACGACCAATACCGTCGCTTTTTAAAATTTCGTCTTGAAAACCTAAACCTTCTGTGTTAGCTTCTACAAGTACCGCACCGGCACCATCGCCAAAAATAATACAGGTAGCACGATCGGTATAATCAATGATCGAAGACATTTTGTCTGCACCTATTAAAAGTACTTTTTTGTATCTACCCGATTCTACATAAGAAGTTGCTGTAGACAAGCCGTATAAAAAGCTTGAACAGGCTGCCTGCAAATCGTAAGCAAAAGCATTTGTTGCACCAATTTGCGTAGCTACAAATACACCTGTTGCCGCAACGGGCATGTCTGGTGTGGTAGTTGCCATTAAAACCAAATCTATTTCTTTAGGGTCTAAACCTGTTTTAGAAATAAGATCTTGCGCGGCTTTAATTGCCATAAAAGAAGTGCCTTTATCTTTGTCTTTTAAAATTCGGCGTTCTTTGATACCTGTGCGCGAGGTAATCCATTCATCGTTTGTATCAACCATTGTTTCTAATACTTGATTAGATAACACAAAATCTGGTACGTATTTACCAACCGCTGTTATGGCTGCTGTAATTTTTGTCATAAGGGATTACTTTATGTTCAAAAAAGTTGAAAAAGTGGTGAAAATTACAAAAAAAATAGCAAATAGCAGCTTTTTTTATTTAAAAAAAAGCAGTTTTGCCGTTTGTTTGAATTTACGCTAAACTAAAAAACTCTCGCATTGCGAGAGCTTTTTTTATTCTTTAAGAATTAAGCTACAGCTTCTGTTTTGTCTACTAAAACTTGTCCTCTGTAATATAATTTACCTTCATGCCAGTAAGCTCTGTGCATTAAGTGTGCTTCACCAGTTATTGCGCAAGTTCCGATTGTTGGAGCTACAGCTTTATAATGTGTTCTTCTTTTATCTCTTCTTGTTTTCGAGATTTTTCTTTTAGGATGTGCCATCTTAAAATATTATTTATCCGTTAATAGTTGTTTTAATTTGTCCCAACGTGGGTCTGTATCATTATTGTTGTCCGAATTTTCGTCGGTTTCATTATCGTCTAATTCGTCGTCGTCAGCATCATCTTCGTTTATCATTTCCAAATCATAGCTGTCTAGAAAATCGAATTCATCGTCTGATTCTTCCTCTTCATAATCTGCTGCAATATCGGGATGTATCCTTTTGTAAGGAACCGATAAGGCAATCATTTCGTAAATGTACTGCATTACATTGAACTGAAATTCAGCAAACGGCAAAATTAATAAATCATCATTATCATTATTAAATTCTTCGCCGAATTTCACTAACAAGTTTAAATTTCCTTCAATAGGTAAATCAAAATCTTCATTAGTCACATCGCAGGGTACATTAATTGTGCCTTTGTGTGAAAGCTGTAATTCTAACATGGTGGTTTTTTTTAGCATTGCAATGTTAACCTGTATGTTAGAGCTGTTGAATTCACTGTAATCAAACATATCAAAAAAATCATTTTCGATATGATATTCAAATTGATGTTCGCCTAACTTTAATCCGGTGAACTGGATTAAAAAATCTTTTTCACTTACCATAACCATCTATTTGAGCGTGCAAAGATATAAAAATTATTTAATTACAAATAGTTATCACTATTTTTTTGTTGTTAAACATTTGAAACCTTTAAAGGGTTTGCTGTGCTTTGCAAATACTCGTTTTTATTTTTATAAATATCTAAAGCTGCGTAAACTGCATTTTTAAATGAGGTAAAATCTGCAATGCCTTTACCTGCAATGTCGTACGCGGTGCCGTGATCGGGCGATGTGCGAATTTTATCTAACCCTGCGGTATAGTTCACGCCATTGCCAAAACTTAAGGTTTTAAACGGAATTAATCCCTGATCGTGGTAACATGCAACAACGGCATCGAAATTCTTGTATTGTTCCGAACCAAAAAAAGCATCGGCAGAATAAGGTCCGTAAATAATAATGTTTTCATCAAACAATTCTTTTACCGTGTTATTAATAAAAGTTTGTTCTTCGTTGCCGATAATTCCGTTATCGCCACTGTGCGGATTTAATCCCAACAAAGCAATACGTGGTTTAATTACATTAAAATCTTGTACAAGCGATTTGTTTATAGTGCGTACTTTTTGTTTGATTAATTCGGGCGTAAGGTTTTGTGATACTTGTTGCAAGGGAACGTGATCGGTAACCAAACCAACTTTAAGGTCTTCGCTAATCATGAACATTAACGCATTACCGTCTAATTCTTTATCAAGATAATCGGTATGACCAGGAAATTGAAATTCTTCGGACTGAATATTGTATTTGTTTATTGGTGCAGTTACCAAAGCATCAATCTCGTTGTTTTTTAAAGCCTGGGTTGCAGCTACGAACGATTTTATGGCGTATTGCCCAACAGCATCGTTCAAAGTTCCAAAATCTACATTAACACCTTCTTTCCAAAGATTTAAAACATTGAATTTACCTTTCTGGATCTGATCTAACGAATCAATTCCGTGTATGTTGGTTGTACAGTTGATAATCTTTTTAATAAACGATAACAACTTGGCATTTCCAAAAACCACCGGTGTGCATAATTCCATCATTCGCTGATCCTCAAAGGTCTTTAAAATAACCTCCGGACCAACGCCGTTCATGTCACCTATTGAAATACCTAATATAATATTTTCACCTTTTTTAAACATGCGTTGCGCTAATTATTGCTAATTTTGTTACAAATTTAGTAAAATTATTCTACTTATGTTTACTGGTATTGTTGAAACTCTTGGAGTTATACGAAAAATAGCGCATGATCAAACAAACGTACACCTGTTTATAGAAAGTTCGTTCGCCTCTTTATTAAAGATCGATCAAAGTGTGGCGCATAACGGAGTGTGTTTAACGGTGGTGGAAATTAACGACGGTTTTTACAAGGTTACTGCCATAAAAGAAACCATTGATGTTACTACGATTGGTTTATGGAACGTGGGTGATATTGTTAATTTGGAACGCGGAATGCCTTTGAACGATCGTTTAGACGGACATATTGTTCAGGGACATGTTGATGAAACGGCGGTTATTACAAAAGTTGATGAAGTTGGAGGGAGTACGTATTTTAGTTTTGAATACAGTGACAAATCGAAACATGTTACCATTGATAAAGGATCGATTACGGTTGATGGAACCAGTTTAACTGTTGTGAATTCTGGGATTAACACCTTTAGCGTAGCAATAATTCCTTATACGTTGGAACACACGCTTTTTAAAACCTATAAAGTTGGTACTAAAGTGAATCTGGAATTTGATGTGATAGGAAAATATGTAACCAAGCTAATGCAGGTGCATTTAAAATAAAAAATCAGGTTAAAAACCTGATTTTTTATTTATAAGAAAAAACATCGCTTAAATTGTCGTTGTTTGTGTATGTGCAGTTCTGGTTGATTAATTCGCCAGAACCAATATTAATCACCATACCGTGTACTGCCAATTGCTGACCATTTTTCCATGCGTTTTGCACGATAGATGTTCGGCTTAAATTAGAAACCTGCTCTTGAACGTTAAGTTCAACCAAACGATCTTCTTTCTGAGTTTTGTCTGTAATAGCATCAATTTCTGCAGCGTTTAATCGGTACACATCTTTAATATGTTGCAGCCAGTTGTCTATAATACCGAATTGCGAACTGCTTAACGATGCCGCTACACCACCGCAACCGTAATGTCCTGCTACAATAATGTGTTTTACTTTTAAAACGTTTACGGCGTAATCTAAAACCGAAAGCATGTTCATGTCTGAATGTACACAAACGTTGGCAATATTTCTGTGAACAAACACTTCGCCGGGTTTTGTTCCGGTTAGTTCGTTTGCCGGTACGCGACTGTCGGCACAGCCAATCCATAATATTTCAGGATTTTGACCTTTTGAAAGTTGTTGAAATCGACCCGAAGTATCGTTCTTAACAAAATCCATCCATTCTTTGTTGCCGTCTATAATTTTATCGAAACTTTTCTTTAAATCGTTGCACATTTTAATCTGTTTTATTTAAGCTAAATTACAATTTTCTTGTTTTTGGAATTAAAATCAGATCAAAAAAAATCGACAAAATAACTTTGCCGATTTTCCTTTCCAACTATTTAAATGTAATCTGATAATATTAATTTCTATAAAAAATCAACAACTCCGGTTTCAACATCGTAGTTTGCACCAACGATTTTAATTTTTCCTTCTTGTTCCATTTTTCTTAAAGTAGAACTTTGTTTGCGAATGTTTTCTATCGCATTCAATACGTTGTGATGATTTAAACGCTCTAAAAGATCGGTATTTCCAGAAGATCTTTCTTCGCCTTCTTTGATGATGTTTTTAATGATCGGATCAAAATGACCAACCAAATGGTTCAGATTGTCCATTCCAAGCGGCTCAATTGATGCTGAATCTAATCCGCCTTTTAAAGCGCCACATTTTGTATGTCCTAGTACAACAACTAGTTTTGAACCTGCAACGTTACAGCCAAATTCCATAGATCCTAAAATATCCTGATTTACGAAATTTCCTGCAATTCTAACGCTAAATACATCGCCCAAACCTTGATCGAAAATTAATTCTGCAGAAGTACGGCTGTCTATACAGCTTAAAATTACGGCAAACGGCCACTGACCGGCGCGCGTATCGTTAACTTGTGCTAATAAATCGCGGTTTGCTTTTAAGTTGTTTACAAAACGTTGGTTTCCTTCTTTTAGAATTTCTAATGCTCTTTCCGGTGAAATGGTTGCTTGTGTTTCAGATGTATGTGCTTTCATGATAGTCTTTGTTTATTAAATTATTTGATATTATTACATTGCCCTTTTGTGGGTGATTGATACGTGAGAGTCCTGATCGTTTTCGTAATCGCGGTACGATGTTCTAAAACCGATTAATTCTACGTCGATGTTTTCTTCTTTGGCTCTTACATTCGCGAAATCCTGAATCATTTCCAAAACATCGGTTGTTATGTAAGATGTTGTGCGGGCATCGATAATTACTTTTGATCCCGGTTGAATGTTTTTAAGTGTTTTTTTAATGGCAGCTTTGTTTAAAAACGAAACTTCTTCTGCTAGTTTAATCGTAAGCTCGTCGGCATCGTTCAATTTTTCACGACTTAAATAGTAGGCTCTTTTCATATTTCCTTGTAGAATATAGAAAATTGAAATTGCCAAACCAATACCAACGCCAATTAATAAATCGGTAAAAACAACTGCTAAAACGGTTGCTACAAATGGTATAAACTGATATTTTCCGTTATGCCAGAAATGCTTGAATGTTGCAGGTTTTGCCAGTTTGTATCCAACTAAAATTAAAACTGCAGCCAATGTTGCTAACGGAATTAAATTTAAAATGAACGGAATTGACAATACACAAACCAACAATAAAACTCCGTGAATAATTGCCGATGATTTAGATGTTGCACCCGCGTTTGCGTTTGCAGAACTACGAACAACAACCGATGTCATTGGTAAACCACCGATTAACGAACTGAATAAATTACCGATTCCTTGTGCTTTAAGCTCTAAATTGGTGTCGGTAATACGGCGTTTTGTATCTAAACGATCTGATGCTTCGATACACAATAATGTTTCAATAGATGCTACAATCGCAATAGTTCCTCCAATAATCCAGACTTTTGGGTTTGTAAAGCCATTAAAGTTAGGTAATGTAATCAGGTTTTTAAAATCTTCGGCACTTTTTGGCACTGGTAACGGTACTAAATGTTCGGAACTGATAGCTAAAACACTACCTGTTGAAATAAAAAGTTGGTTTAACAAAATACCTGCAACTACAGCAACCAACGCACCCGGTAGCATTTTTAATTTTCTTAATGCCGGAACATTTTCCCATGTAAGTAAAATTGCTATTGAAACAAGGGTTACAACAACTGCTCCTGGATGAATATCCTGTATTAATGTTTTAAAATATATGATTAATTCCTTGAAATATTCCAAATTAAGTCCGCCATTAAAAAGTTTTTCATTTCCTTCATAATCGGTATCAATTCCAAACGCGTGTGGGATCTGTTTTAAAACAATAATGATTCCGATACCAGCTAACATTCCTTCGATTACGTTGTTTGGGAAGTAGTTTGAGATACTTCCTGCACGGATAAATCCTAAAACCAACTGTAAAATTCCGGCAATTAATCCGGCACAAAGAAATAGTTCAAAGGCTTTTAAATCGCCTCCTAAATCGGTAATTGCAGTTAAAACAATTGCGGTTAAACCTGCTGCCGGACCCGATACAGAAATATTGGAGTTACTTAATGCGCCAACAACAATTCCACCGATGATTCCTGCGATAACTCCCGATAAGGGCGGTGCGCCCGAAGCTAGTGCGATACCCAAACATAGTGGTAATGCTACTAAAAACACCACCAAACCAGATGCAAAGTTGTGAGACAACTCTGCCTTAATATTTTTTTTCATAAAAATCTATAATTAATAAACATGTAAGTTTATAGCAGTTTATAAATAAATGCTACAATAGTTTGTTATTATAGGTTTTGTTCGGGAGGTGGTAAAGGAATTTTAAAGACCAGATCGTCTTTTATACTGTGATTTAAGAAGGTACGGTTTGAACTAGCAATAGCAGTATTACGTATTAAACGGTTAAAGTTGTTAAAGAAATGATATTGCACTTCTTTTTCTTCTTCCTCGTTAATGTTGTTATTGCTTGCTTTCGATTTTGTTTTGGTAGGAACTTCCTCTTCTTCGTTTATGATTAATGAAGAATTTACGACGTCTTTATTTAATGCATACGTTATTGTTGGTGCAAATAAAAAGCACACAAACAATAAAAGCGTAGTTATGTTAAAAATCTTTAGCATCGTATAACCGCAAATTTAATCGAAACTTTTTTAAATGCGCACTAAAGCTTGTCAAATAAATGTTAAAGAATTTGAATTCAGTGCAAAAAAAAACATTCCTTATTCAGGAATGTTTGTTGGTCCACAAGGACTCGAACCTTGAATGACTGCACCAAAAACAGTAGTGTTACCATTACACCATGGACCAATGGTGATTTTATGTTAAATAAGCATTTTGTTGGTCCACAAGGACTCGAACCTTGAACGACTGCACCAAAAACAGTAGTGTTACCATTACACCATAGACCAATGGTTGCTTATTTTGTTAAGTTTTATTTGTTGGTCCACAAGGACTCGAACCTTGAACGACTGCACCAAAAACAGTAGTGTTACCATTACACCATAGACCAATAAAACTTGCAATAATAAAACGTATTTGCTTAAATATTGCGAGTGCAAATGTAGAACAAAAAAATAAAAGCACAAGAATTTCAGCTAAAATTTTTAAAAAAAATCTAAAAGATTTTATCAGTAAAAAAAAAACGCTTTCTTTGTAGTTCTTTCGTAAAAAGATCAAAAATAGCTATTATGTTGACAATCAATTTTAAAAAATGGAATACCATCACCGGATGGCTTGCATTTTTAATTGCTCTTACAGTTTATACTTTAACTTTAGAACCTACCGTTAGTTTTTGGGACGCAGGTGAATACATTGCTACGTCGGCAAAGTTAGAAGTTGGTCACCCGCCGGGCGCACCGCTTTTCCAGATGTTGGGCGCATTCGCAGCTATATTTGCTACAGCACCCGATAAAATTGCAGCAATGGTAAACTGGGTTTCGGCACTTTCAAGCGCCTTTGCCGTGTTGTTCATGTTTTGGTCGGCGACTAATATTTTAATGAAAGTAGTTAAAATAGGAACCGAAAAACTATCAAACCATACTGTAATTGCTGTTTTAGGAAGTTGTTTAATTGGTGCGTTAACTTTTACTTTTTCTGATACTTTTTGGTTCAGTGCAGTAGAAACTGAGGTTTATGCAATGGCAACTTTTATGTTGGCTTTATTGCTATGGCTAGGTTTACGTTGGATTGATGCTATTGATGAACCGCGAGGGAACAAATGGTTATTGCTTATTTCATTAGTTGTCGGAATGTCTTTCGGTGTGCATTTCATGGCATTATTGGCAATTCCGTCAATTGGTTATTTGTATTTCTTTAAAAAATATCCAAAGGTTACCGTTAAAAACTTCATTATTGCAAACATTGCAGTAGTTGCAGTTTTATTGGTTGTTTTCGGATTTTTACTACCATATACCATGATTTTCTTCGGAAAGTCAGAAATTTTCTTTGTCAATTCAATTGGCTTGCCGTTTAATTCAGGAACCATCATCGCTTTTGCATTGTTGGTTTCGTTCTTTGTTTTCGGATTAAAATATACGCGCGAAAAGAAAAAACAATTTGCAAATACGCTGATTCTATCGGTATTATTCATTTTTATTGGATTTTCTTGTTGGTTAATGTTGCCAATACGTGCTAACACTCAAATTCCAATCAATGAAAATAAACCATCGGATACTGCCGAATTATTAGATTACTACAATCGTAAACAATATGGTTCGCGATCGTTGTTTTATGATACATTTTTCACGGTTAAATACGGTAGCGCGTTAGATCCATCACAGCCTTATAAAGATGGTAAAGTTGATTACGAAAGAGATTATGCTACTGGAAAATACAGCATTATTAACGACGGAAAAAATTCTGAACCTAATTATGCAAATCGTTTTAAAGGATTTTTACCGCGTTTGTGGGAGCCTGATATGGCTGCAAACTACATGAGTTTTACAAAACCTGTCGATTTTAAACTAAAACCTGATTACGCATCAGAACCTGAAGCTATTGAAATGGCTACGCAATTAAAAGCGCAGGTACAGTCAGGTAGAATGTCTATGCGCGAATATGATGGCGTTTTACGACAAATGGGCGAGTATATCGAAGTAGAAAAGCCAAGTTTTTCAGACAATATCGGGTTTATGTTCAACTACCAGTTTGGCTACATGTACACCCGTTATTTACTATGGAATTTCGCTGGAAGACAAAGCGATATTCAAGGTGAAAACGATCGTATGAACGGAAATTGGATTTCGGGTATCAAATTTTTAGACGAAATTCGTTTGGGATCGCAAGAAAACCTAACTAGTGATATGTTGAACAATAAAGGACGAAACGTGTATTTTATGTTGCCGTTTATTTTGGGCTTGGTTGGATTTATCTTTCATTACCGCAAAGATCCAAAAACATTCTATGTACTGTTGGCATTGTTCCTGTTTACAAGTTTTGCATTAAAAATCTTCTTAAACGAACGTCCGTTTGAACCTCGCGAACGCGATTATGCGGTAGTTGGCTCGTTCATGGTTTTTGCTATGTGGGTTGGCTATGGTGTGTATGCGATCTACGAATTTTTATCTAGCAAAGTAAATGCGAAAATAGCCTTGCCATTGGTATTGGGTGTTACATTTTTAGCATCACCAGTGCTGTTGGCAAAAGAAAACTGGGACGATCACGACCGTTCAGAGAAATATACGGCTTTGGCATTAGGTAGAGCCTATTTGGATTCGTTAGAACCAAACGCGATTATTTTTACGATTGGCGATAATGATACCTTCCCGCTTTGGTATTTGCAGGAAGTTGAAGGTTACCGTACCGATGTCCGCGTGGTTTGTACCACTTTATTGCAGGCAGAATGGTACATCGACCAAATGAAAGTGAAATCGTATGAATCAGATCCACTAAAAATACGTTTTAATCATAAGCAATATTCTGGCGAAAATCTGTATTATGCTGCAATGGCTCCAACAGTTGATGAACGTTTCGATATAAACACGATATTAGAATTCATAGCATCAGATCGTCCGGAATCTAAAATGGAAACCGAAAGCGGAATGCTTTTAACTCGTATTCCTACCAATAAATTCAGTATACCGGTTAACAAAGAAAAAGTGTTGAAAAACGGAACGGTATCGCAGAAGTTTGCTAACGATATTGTTTCTGAAATTCCTATCGATGTAAAAGCGAATGCCTTATACCGTATGCGAATTATTATGTTCGATATTATTGCGAATAACAATTGGGATCGTCCTGTATATTTTACAGCCGGCGATATTTCAGACGAAGCATTGTTGTGGTTAAAAGATTATTTACAGTTGAATGGTTTAGTCTATAAGTTGGTTCCCGTAAAAGCGAAAGTTGATAGAGTTAACGCCAATCATCCTTATTATATTGGTTCGATCGATGCTGATAAAATGTATAAAACAGTGAACAGCTGGTATTGGGGTAATTTTGGAAGTCCGAATATTTATCACGATCAACAAACAAGAAAAGAATCAAGAATGTACCTGATAAACTTTGCGCGTTTGGCTGAACAGTTTATTACAGATGGAAACATGGAAAAAGCCAAGAGCGTACTTGATTTAACTATGAAAAACTTCCCGATAGATTATTATATTCCGCATGATAATCATTTAAAGTATGAGTTTTTTGAGCCTTATGCAGATTTGTACTATATGGTTGGCGATAACAAAAAAGCAGCGGAACTTGCAACCAAATTGTTTATAAAAGCAGAAGAGAATCTGAATTTTTATAAAGGAATGAAGGTTACAGAACAGCGCGAGTTTGTTTATGATATTATAGATAATTTTAATACCGCTTACCGCATTATTGATAATTCTAAAAGGCATAAAGACGCTGCTACCGTAGCGACTTTAAACAAACGAATAGCTCCGTTTGAGAAGTATTTCCAACGTTACTTGAATGCTTATAAACAACAACAAGAAGAACAAGCAGAAATGATGCAGCAGGAAGAACAAATGTTACAAGATTCTACCTCACAAACAAAAGATTCTGTAAACCAATAAATTTAGTAAAGACGGTATTTTTACCGTCTTTGCCTATTAAATGAAACAATAATTATGTTAGAAAATAAAGATCAAAGCAAAACCTCATTGGCACAATTGGGCGAATTCGGTTTAATCAATCATATCACAAAAAACTTTTCAATTCAGCAACAATCAACTGTAAAAGCAATAGGAGACGATGCTGCCGTTTTAGATTTTAAATCGAAAAAAGCCGTGGTTTCAACCGATTTACTGGTAGAAGGCGTGCATTTCGATTTAAGTTACATGCCGTTAAAACATTTGGGGTACAAAGCGGTTGTAGTTAATGTGTCCGACATTTGTGCTATGAACGCAACACCAACACAGGTTACGGTTTCTATTGCGGTTTCAAACAGATTTCCGTTAGAAGCAATCGAAGAATTGTATGAAGGTATTCGTTTGGCATGTGATTTTTATAAGGTTGATTTAATTGGTGGCGATACTACATCAAGTACCACCGGATTGCTGATTAGTGTTACCGCATTGGGCGAAGCAACAGAAGAAGAAATTACGTACCGTTCAGGTGCACAAGAAAACGATTTGTTGGTTGTAAGTGGAGATATTGGATCAGCTTACATGGGCTTGCAGATTTTAGAACGCGAAAAGCAAGTGTTTTTGGTAAATCCGCAGAATCAGCCTAATTTAGAAGATTATTCTTACATTATTGAACGACAGTTAAAACCTGAAGCTCGTAACGATATTAAAGATCTTTTACAGAAATTAGATGTAAAACCAACTTCGATGATTGATGTTTCTGACGGAATTTCCTCTGAAATTATGCACATTTGTAAAGCATCAAACGTAGGTTGTAATTTGTATGAAGACAAATTGCCATTAGATCCACAGTTGATAAACGTATGCGAAGAATTTAATTTAGACAGTACAACCATTGCTATTAACGGCGGCGAAGACTATGAATTGTTGTTCACTGTTTCAATGAACGATTTTGAGAAAATTAAAGGAAATCCACATTTATCAATCATTGGTCACATGACAGCCGAAAAAGAAGGGATACACTTAATAACTCGCGAAAATACCAAACTTCCGCTAAAAGCTCGAGGCTGGAATGCTTTAAATAATGAAGAAGAATAAACAAAAAACCAGAGCTTTCAAAGGCTCTGGTTTTGTTTTTTAATGTGAACTCAACATATTTTTTGGATCTAAATAAGTATCCAATTGTTCTTTTGTTAAAATATTGTGTTCTAAAATTAAATCGTATACACTGCGGTTTTCTTCTAGTGCCTGTTTGGCAATTTTGGTGCTGTTTTTATAGCCAATGATCGGGTTTAATGCGGTAACAATACCAATACTATTGTAAACTTCGTTTCTTAAATGATCGGTGTTTGCTGTAATTCCGTCAACGCATTCAATTCGTAAGGTATCAATAGCATTTGTAAGTATTTCAATAGAATCAAATAAAGTCAACGCAATAATTGGTTCCATAACGTTTAACTGTAATTGCCCAGCTTCAGCAGCCAAACTCACGGTCAATTCATTTCCGATTATCTTAAAACAAACCTGATTTACAACTTCGGGAATTACCGGATTTACTTTACCTGGCATAATTGACGATCCCGGTTGCTTTGGGGGCAAGTTGATCTCATACAAACCGGTACGCGGACCAGATGCTAATAAACGCAAATCGTTACAAATTTTAGACAATTTTATAGCTAACTTTTTCAATGCACCTGCATAAGCCACAAAACTACTGGTATCTGATGTTGCTTCAACGAGATTTTCAGCTAACTTTACCGGCTCGTTTAAAAGTGTGGCTAATTTATCTGCACAAAGCTGTGCATAACCTTTTGGAGCGTTCAATCCTGTGCCGATTGCTGTTGCGCCCATATTCACTTCTAAAAACTGAAAAGCCTGATCTTGCAAATAAGGAATTTCTTTCTTCAGGGTAAATGCAAACGCTTCAAATTCCTGACCTAAAGTCATTGGAACAGCATCTTGCAATTGCGTTCGTCCCATTTTAATCACATTTTCAAATTCTTTCGCTTTTCTATCCAAAGCAAAAAATAATTTTTCTAACGCATTGGTAACTTGTTTCGATGATTGAAATAATGCCAGTTTTAATGCCGAAGGATATGCATCGTTAGTAGATTGCGATAAATTAACATGATCGTTCGGTGAACAATGTTGATAATCACCTTTTTTATGTCCCAATTTTTCCAAAGCAATATTTGCAATTACTTCGTTGGCATTCATGTTTACCGAAGTTCCTGCACCACCCTGAATCATATCAATAGGAAACTGTTCAAAATACTGATCTTTTAAAAGATCTAAACACGCTTGCGAAATAGCATCTTTCAATGTTTCGTTGATCAATCCCAATTCAAAATTTGTTTCAACAGCAGCTAATTTCACAACCGCTAACGATTTTATAAAAATGGGATACTGATATAATTTATGGTTTGATATTTTAAAGTTGTTAATCGCGCGTTGGGTTTGCACGCCGTAGTAGGCATTTTCGGGTATCTGTAAATCGCCTAATAAATCAGTTTCTGTCCGAAAAGAGTTCATGCTTTTTGTTTAAAATTACAAAAAATCTTTCAATGGACTTTTAATTTAAACGGAATATTAACAAATAAATAATTTAGCGGTTAAAAGAAATAATAGGCATTTGGAATGTGATTTATCTCGTTTTCTTTGCCTATAATAACAGAAATAATATCCAGACTTACTTCTAAATCTAAATCTTTTTCAATGATGTACGCGTTGGTTGCTTCTAAAATAAGTTTGATCTTTTTATTGTTTACAAAACTTTCAGGCTCGCCAAAATGAGTCGATGTTCTAGTTTTGACTTCTATAATTGCCAAAATATTTTCTTTGGTAGCAATAATATCAATTTCGGCTTTTTTGTAACGATAATTCGTTTCAAGAATAACATAATTATTGGTTTCTAAAAATTCTTTAGCCAATTGTTCACCTTGTTTTCCGATATCGTTATGCGTTGCCATTTTAAATGTATTTTAAAGATGTAGATTCGTTATTGATGTTCAAAGAAACTTTTGTTCCTAGTTTTAAAGCACGATTATCAGGAATGTGTCCGGCAGGAAAATCAAAACAAATTGGAAAATCATATTCCTTGCAAAGATCCAAAATAATCTGTTTCACATCGTATCCAAACGGAATCTGATTGTCGTGTATATCGGTCATTCCGCCAATAATCAATCCGTTTAAATCATCGAAATATCCGTTGCGTTTCAGGTTGTAAAACATTCGGTCGATATGATATAGGTATTCGTCTAAATCTTCCAAATACAATATTTTATTTTTGGTATCTACAGATGATTTCGATCCCAACAAACTATAAATAATCGATAAATTTCCGCCAATTAGCAAACCTTCTGCGTCGCCTGTTTTATTACTTGAATTAGATGGAATTTCTATCGTGTAATCTTCATTAAACAAAGCCTGGCGTAATGTTTCTTTAGCTTCGGTCAACGCTTTTGGTACAGAATAGGGCATAATGGCGTGCACAGTCGCAATGCCCAAATTGTGAATATGGCTGTGTAAAACGGTAATGTCGCTAAAACCAATCACCCATTTTGGATTTTTTATGAATTTAGAAAAATCGAGTTTATCAATAATTCGAACCGTTCCATAACCACCACGGGCAATCCAAATGGCTTTAATGGTGTCGTCGTCCATCATTCTCTGTAAATCATTAGTGCGTTGTTCGTCGGTTCCGCCCAACTGATTGGCGTTAATATCAATGGTCGATCCAAATACAATGTTCAATCCCCACGATTCAAAAAGTGAAACGGCTTCTTGCGCTTCATCTCTGGTAAAACTTCTGGCGGTACAAACCATAGCTACGGTATCGCCTTTTTGTAAATATGTGGGAATTTTCATGATGATAATTTTAAACAAAAATAGTTTTTAATTGATATTTAGAAAACTATGTTGGTTTTATTTTACCACAGATTCACAGATTTTTTTATCAGATCGATATGTTTTGATTGTGATAAATTATTTGAAAACTTGAAGTAGATCTTATTAACTTAAAAATATCAACAGCATATTGTTGTTGTTAATCCTGCAAGGTCTTTTTTAGACCTTGTAGGTATAATATATGTGCAAATTACATATCTACAAGGTTTTTAAAACCTTGCAGAATTTAAAGACTAATGAAAATATCAAACAATAAATAACATTTCTTTAAGTTTTCATGTATTTAAACGTATTCAAAAAATGATTAAATTTGTAAACAATTTTAATTTAAGCAGATCATGTATCCAGAAGAAATAGTAAAACCAATGCAGGCTGAATTAACTTCGGCAGGTTTTGAAGCATTATATACAGCAGATGAAGTTAACGACGCTTTATCTAAACAAGGAACAACATTAGTTGTAGTAAATTCGGTTTGTGGTTGTGCAGCAAGAAATGCACGTCCGGGAGCAGTTATGAGCTTAATAAACGAAAAAAAACCAGAAAATATTGTAACAGTTTTTGCAGGTGTAAACAAAGAAGCAGTTGATACAGCACGCGAAAAAATGTTTCCATTTCCACCATCATCGCCCTCTATGGCATTGTTTAAAAACGGAGAATTGGTGCACATGCTAGAGCGTCATCACATCGAAGGAAATCCGGCAGAAATTATTGCTGAAAATCTTAAAGAAGCTTACAACGAACATTGTTAATTCTTTATCGTAAAAAATACATAAAAATCTACTGAATTTCGGTAGATTTTTTTATTTGTCGTATATTTGAACATAAATTACGTAAAGTGCACAAAATATTATCGTATCCGTTAAGTATTGTATATTATTTTTTATTAAGCTTAAGTTTATTAATTTTTCATCCGATACAGTGGATTTGTTTTAATTTATTTGGATATCAGGCACATACTCGCAGTGTTGTTATATTACAATGGTTTTTAATGCGAAGTGCCAATGTTTTAGGGACAACCTTTAATGTAAAAGGTCGTGAAAAATTACCCGTAAACAAACCAATTATTTATGTGTCTAACCACCAATCAATGTTTGATATTGTTTCAATGATTTGGTTTTTAAGAAAAACACATCCAAAATTTGTAAGTAAAAAAGAATTAGGAAAGGGTATACCAAGTGTTTCTTATAATTTAAAACACGGCGGGTCGGTTTTAATAGATCGTAACGATCCTAAACAGGCACTGCCAGCAATAAAAGGTTTAGGAGAATACATACAGAAATACAACCGTTCTGCAGTAATTTTTCCAGAAGGTACCCGATCTAAAAACGGAGCGCCAAAACGTTTTTCAGAAAACGGCGTAAAAATGCTGTGTAAATTTGCACCCGATGCCTATTTAGTGCCTTTAACAATTAACAATTCGTGGAAAATGTTTCGTTTTGGAATGTTTCCAATGGGGTTGGGAAGCGCAATAACTTTAGAAGTTCACGAAGCAATGAAAGTTTCCGATTATGATTTTAAAACATTATTCGAAAAAACAGAGCAAGCAATCGTTTCGTCAATAAAATAACACAACAGAAGTTGTAAAAAAAAGAATAAAAATGTCAATTCAGAATGTTCGATTAGAAGTGATGCAGTTCTTGGAGAAGAACATAGATACTTTTGTAGAGAATTACTTGATTCCTGTAGAAAAGATCTGGCAGCCTTCAGATATGTTACCCGATTCGCGAAACGAAAACTTTTTTGAAGAAGTTCGTGAACTACAAGCTTATGCCAAAGAATTACCTTACGATTTCTGGGTTGTTTTAGTAGGCGATACCATTACCGAAGAAGCGTTACCAACGTACGAATCTTGGTTAATGGATGTAGAAGGTGTGGATCAAAAAGGTGGCGAAGATGGTGGTGGAAACGGATGGGCAAAATGGTTGCGCCACTGGACAGGTGAAGAAAACCGTCACGGCGATTTATTAAACAAATACCTGTACCTTTCAGGACGTGTAAATATGCGCGAGGTTGAAATTACCACACAATATTTAATTAACGATGGTTTTGATCCGGGAACAGACCGTGATCCATATAAAAACTTCGTCTTTACAAGTTTTCAAGAACTGGCAACGTATGTTTCGCACAACCGCGTGGCACAATTGGCTAAAAAACACGGCGATCATAAATTATCAAAAATATGTAAGTTAATTGCAGGCGATGAAATGCGTCACCATCATGCATATTCAGAATTTGTTGAGCGTATTTTTCAGGTAGATCCTTCGGAAATGATGAAAGCTTTTCATTATATGATGAAGAAAAAGATTACCATGCCGGCGAATCTAATTCGTGAATCGGGCGGAGCAATTGGCGATGCGTTTCATAATTTCTCAGAATCGGCACAACGTATCGGCGTTTACACCGCTATGGATTATGTTGATATTTTAAATAAATTGATCAAACGTTGGGAAATCGACAAGATTAACAACCTGACAGATGAAGCTGAAAAAGCTAGAGATTACCTGATGAAATTACCAGACCGTATGGCAAGGTTAGCCGACCGTATGAAGATTTCAGATGAGTCGCACATTTTTAAATGGGTAACACCAGCAATTATAAAATAATATAAAGCCGATAGAAATATCGGCTTTTTTAATCTTTTTAAAATGAATTACATAGATCAAACCATAACTTTTGTAAAAAAAGAATTAGAAGGAGCTGAAGCCGGTCACGACTGGTTTCACATTCAACGCGTGTACAACAATGTGTTGAATCTGTTAAAAACTGAACAAGCAAATGAGCAAGTGGTTGTTTTAGGAGCTTTACTACATGATATTGCCGACAGTAAATTCCATAACGGCGATGAAACCATAGGTCCTAAAAAAGCAATGGATTTTATGACATCGATTGATATTAATGATGATGTTAAGCAACATGTTGTAAAAATCATTGAAAACATTTCTTTTAAAGGTGGTAATTTCAACAAAACGTTTCATTCTAAAGAATTAGAAATTGTTCAAGATGCAGATCGTTTAGATGCTATTGGAGCTATTGGTATTGCCCGAACTTTTAATTACGGCGGATATAAAAATAATGGACTGTATGATCCGGAAATTCAGCCAAAATTAAAAATGACCAAAGAAGAATACAAAAAACATAAAGGCACAACCATTAATCATTTTTATGAAAAATTATTGCTGCTTAAAGATTTAATGAATACCGGAACCGGTAAAAAAATCGCAGAAAACCGCCACCAATACATGGAAGGTTTTTTAGAACAATTTTATAACGAATGGGAAGGAAAAGCGTAAAAAATTACGCTTTTTTTATTTCACGACACGTTTTGTCCATCGCTCTGTTTATTTTTGAATAGAAATAAAAGAGTTATGGCAAAATCAGATGTAATGAAACGGCAAATGCTTATTGTAGAATATCTTCGAAAGCATCCAACTACTTTTTCAGAAATCAATTCGTATCTTCAAAAAAAAGAAGAAGAGAATCATTTTGAATTAACAATAAGTCAACGGACATTTCAGCGAGATTGTGATGAAATTGATAAGTTGTGGGGTATTGATATTAAATTCAACAAACGAGAAAATTATTACGAAATAGTAGATGATAACGATGATTACTTTGATCGGGTTATGGAAGCCTTTGATACTGTCGCAGTTTTACAAAAGGCAAAAACAATTGGCGGTTATTTACATTTAGAAAAAAGAAAATCAAAAGGAACAGAATATTTCAATGGAATTCTTCATGCCATAGAAAACCAATTAGCAATAACTTTCCAATTAAACAGTTATTGGCAGGCAGCATCGTTTCGCCGTTGCGTTCCCAAAGCCATTAAAGAATCTCAAAACCGATACTATTTAATTGCCTACGATTTAGATAAAAACGACTTTAGAAATTACGGTTTAGATCGTATCAGCAATTTTACCATTACATCAGAAAAGCCAAAAACTCCGGAAATTAACGTAGAAGAATTTTATCAACATGCTTTTGGAATTGAGTGTTACCATGATCCTGTGAAAATTATATTAGAATTCGCAAACGATCAAAAGCAGTATATACAATCACTACCGTTACACACTTCCCAGAAAATTATAAAAGAAAATAACGAAACATTTACGATTGAACTCTTTATACATGCAACTAATGATTTTGTTATGGAAATTATGCGTTATGGAGCTATTTGTGAGATAAAAGAACCTGCTTTTTTAAGAAACCGAATTAAAGATGAAATAAAGCAGTTACAAGAAAAATATCAGTTGTCAATGTGGAAACTCGTAAATGGTTCTCAATAGCATTTTGCAAATTTGTTAAATTTAAAATATGGAATCTAAAAATTCTAAAAATCGGTATTACAATTATTTAAATTACCAGGCGTGTTACGAATATCTTTATTTGGAGCCAAAGTTTTGTGAAGCTTTAGCTTACTTATTAACTTTTAAAAAGATTTACGATTTTAAAGTAATACCGCATACTTCAAGTATTGAAATATCTAATAATGTTATACAAATATTTATTGTTTTAACAGGAGCTTTTCAGTTTGATAAATACGATGAGGTTAAAAAACTAAAGAATGTTCATTTTGTTTCTTTTGATAGAGCAATAGATGAGCGTCATGAGTTTTTTGTAATGAAGAATAAAATTAAGTTTATCAGTATTGGTACGTTAATGGAAACAGTATCGGCTTTAACCAAAAATGGGTTAGTAAATAAAATGCAAAATTTTAAAGAAATAGATTTTTAGATTAAATTAAAAAAATAATAAAAACATGGAAACATTAGAAAACTACTTTGAAAAACAATTAGAAAAACAACAAGAGATTAAGTTTAATATCTTTTCTGCATTACATAAGAAAACTGATGAGGTAAGATTACATTCTCGTTTTATTTCTTACTTATTATCTGCAGATTCTAATCACGGGATGGGAGATACTTATCTTAAATTATTTACAAATAATATTCTTGATATTGATTTTGATTCAACAGAATATACAGTGAAAACAGAAGATAAAAATATTGATATCGTTATATATAATCATAGAAAGGAAATAATTATTGAAAATAAAATTTACGCTGGAGATCAACCTCAACAGTTAGTGAAATACTATGATTTGAGGACGGCAGAAAATATAGAAAAAGAAATTGTAAGAATTGTTTATTTAACTTTAGGACGACACAAACCATCGGAAAATAGCCGTGGAAATATACCTTGCGAAAAATTAGTTTGTATTGATTACACACAAGAAATAAATAAATGGTTAACAGACTGCATTAAAATCACTGAAGGAAGAAATCAACTTTTGGCTAATACCATTTTCCAGTATAAAGAATTGATAACTGAATTAACAAGTGATGTTAATCAAGCTAAAGAGAGTCAAAATATAATCTCTGAAAATATTGAAGAAGCTTGGGAATTAGAGAAAAAAACTAGGTTTTTTACTCAACGATGTAATAAAGTTTTTAATCACGTAAAATGGCATACTGTTGCTGATTTTATTAATGAATTAGAAAATGCTTTGGTTGAAAAAGAAGCTATTACAATTGAAAAGCCATCAGCAAAAACCATCACTTCAATAACTCACAATAATAACAAAAAGGAAAAATTGATTATTAAATTTAAATTTAATAATCAAGAAGTGCAAATTGTAAATGATTCTAAAGGGTTTACATTAGGTAATTTAACAAAAGGAAAATGGGATTACTTTTCAGACGATTTAAAGAATATAAAGTTTTGTGATTTTTCAGACAAACAAACTTTTGATATTATTAGCATTATTAAGAGAAAAGAAGTAATAAGCACGATTATTGAATTTGTAGAAAAGGATTATCAAAATTTAAATAACACCTTTGTAATTAAATAAAAACCTATGAAAACCTTTGCAGCATTAGATTTTGAAACCGCCAATCAGCACCGTACAAGTGTATGTAGTATAGGTTTGGTGTTTGTAGAAAATGGTTTGGTAGTTGATAAATACTACGAACTTATAAAACCAGTGCCTAATTTTTACAGTTATTGGAACACGAAAGTACACGGTCTGGTTTTTAGCGATACTGAATACGCACAACAGTTTTCTGATTTATGGGTTGATATTTCAAAAAGAATTAAAAATATGCCTTTGGTAACACACAACAGTATGTTTGATGAAGGTTGTTTAAAAGCGGTTTTGCAGGCTTACCAATTACCGATACATCAAAATAAGTTTTTTTGTACTTACAGAGTATCAAAAAAAATGTTTTCTAATTTACCCAATCATAAATTGCCGACTGTTTCAAAGTATTTAGGATTTAATTTGGATAGCCACCACAACGCATTAGCAGATGCTGAAGCTTGTGCACACATTGCGCTTAAAGTCTTTTAAAGTTTGATAGATTGATGTTGAAATAAACGATAAATAAAATGCTCCTTATTTTAAGGAGCATTTTATTTATTTCTTTTCAGGTGTTTCGTTAATAACACGGATAGGTGATGCAGCAAACGGATTACTGAATCCGCCTTCGTAAATGGCATTTTTAATTTCGTCTTGTATTTCAAAGTTTAACGAACCAAAATCTGCTTTTCCAGCCCATGCACGAACAGTTAAAACAACACCGCTTGCAGCTAATTCTTTTACAAAAATCTCTGGTTTTGGATCTTGTAAAACTCGGGTATCTGTAGCTAATTTTGCTTCTATTGCCTGTTGTACTTTCTGAATATTATCTGCATAGCTTACTGTTAAAGCAAATTCAATTCTTCGTTTTGATATTTTTGAGAAATTTCTGATCACAGAATTTGCTAAAGCACCATTGGGACTAAAAACTTTTATTCCTTGTGCGTTGTTTAAAGTGGTGTACAACAAATCGATTTTTTCAACGGTTCCATCGGTTCCGGCAGAGTTTTCTATATAATCGCCTACTTCAAACGGACGGAATAATAAAATCAGCACGCCGCCTGCAAAATTTGATAATGATCCTTGTAATGCCAAACCAGCTGCCAATACCAAACCTGATAATGCTCCTAAAATAGCTGTTGTTTGAAAACCAAGATTTCCTGCTACCGATAAAATCAATAAAGCATACAAAACAAATTTGATGATCGACAGTAAGAAACCTCTTAACGACATATCCACGTTTCGCTTTTCAAATCGTTTTTTTACAAGTCTTAAAACGGTTCGTATAATGAATAATCCAATGATTAAAACTAATATCGCAGCAATTATTGATGGAATAGCATCAATAAACTTAACGATTAATAATTCAAAATAATCGGAAATTTTTGTTACAGAACCTACAACACCTTCTTTTACATTTTCTGGATTAACGGCATTTAGCAATTCTTCTTTTTCTTTTGCCAACGAAATCGTGTCTTTTGTAACGGCAATTAGAGAGTCTTTTTTCATGTTCTAAATTTTTTACAAAAATAAAAAAGAGATGCTTATCACATCTCTCTTTATAAAATATTTATGGTTTTTTTAGATTGCTAATTTTTTAGCAATTGCTTTTGGAACCGCGTTTTTATGTAACATAATTCCTGTTGCTTTGTATTTCATAAACTCTTTGGTCATATACATGTATCCTTTGTAATCGTTAGATAATCCCCAAGAATTTTTTACAATATAGTATTCTTTTCCGTTTTGATCTTTCGCAACACCTGTAATGTGCATTCCGTGATCATCGGTAGTTTCGTAATTGTCAAACGCTTTTTGGCGGTCGTCTTCCGTAACTTTTTTCTCTGCTTTTGGTCCGTTGAACATTTCAGCTTTTTGTTCTGTTGTCATTTGAGCAAAATCAATTTCAGGAACAAAAGCTACACCGTTTTTCCAGCTGAATCCTTTTTCAGAAACATCTCCAGCCCAAGCAACAGTATATCCGTTTTTCAAAGCATTATCAACCGTTTCAACCAATTCGTCCATTTTTACGTTGTAAACCTGATCGAACGACCAGTTGTCCGGAACCAATAAAGTGAATTTAGTGTAATAAGGATATTCTTTTAAAGAAGAAATTTCTACGTAATCTTCCGCTTTTACACCAACAACCTGGTCTGCAAACGTTTTAGGCGTGTATTTTTTACCTTCGTACGTGAATTCTGTCGGAGCTTCTCCTAAATACGTATCAATAACCGAAGTATAAGCTTTTACCCAGTTTTCTGACAATTTATCGTTTTTGATAACCGATGCCAAAACAGATTCGCTCATTTTACTCATTTCAGAGAAATTGTTACGAGTTTGTCCTTCTTGTAAACCTGTGTAAGCAGATCTTGGAACCGTACCGTATTTTTTGTACATATTCATTACATCGTGGAAAGCACCGCCTTCGCCCAACGTAACCGCACCGTGCATTTTTACATACATTTTACCTTTTTCTACATACGCGTTACGCGCCGTGAAGATTTGAGCCAATTCGACAGGTTTTTTACCCATACGGATCATTTCAGATTCAATGAATGAATTTCCTGAATAACTCCAGCAAGTTCCAGATGAACCTTGATCTTTAACCGAAGTGTTTTCTAGATTAATTACATCGGTAAACGTAAAATGATCTTTACTGTTGGCACTTTGGTTTGCCTTTACCTTATTCATTAAATCGTCTTGTGCCGATACATTTGAAGTTGCAGCTAAAGCAATTAATACCGCCGCAAATAATGGTTTTAATTTTAAACGAAACATATTGTTATTTGAATATTTTTAATAGTAAGTACGAATTTATGGAATTTGTTACAGTTATTGATTGATAATTTTGATTTATTGTAAGCACCTTTTTCAAAGTTCTAAACTTTGAAAAAGGTTTTGTACTAAAATAAACTGAAAAATCGTTATATTACAAATGAATTTTAAAACACTCTAGATATGAAAAAATACATTTTATTATTATTCGTTTTTATAGGTTTTGTTTCTCATTCACAAGAGTGGGAAGATAAAGTAAAAAGTGATCCTGCTTATGAAAAATATAAAGAAGAAGCTTTAAAGTTTTATTGTTCTGAAGATTACATAAAGAAAATGTATCTGGGAGGTTTTTTCAGAGAGAAAATGGGCAAATCTTTACAGAATTATAATTATAATAATTTTGAAAAGTGGATTGATGAAAATTTAGATAAAACCACATTTGCAAGCAAAGAAGAAGGTTTGAAAGTATTTAATGAACGAAGAGCGTTAAGAAGTAAAAATGACTCTGAATTTAGCAGACTTTTGAAAGAATTTGATAAGTTAGGTGAAAAATACGGTTATGATGAATTTCTGGAATTCGAAAAAAAAGAAGTCCGAAATACAGCCTTTGAAAAGTATTATTCTTATAAACAGAAACAAAAAACCTTCAATTAATATTGAAGGTTTTTTCTATACTTAAGCAACTTTGACAAAGTTCCAAACTTTGTCAAAGTTCTTGTTTACAACTTACAACTTACAACGTTTCTTTTAACCATTTAAAAAATTCGGTTTGCCAAACCATTGCATTTTGTGGTTTAAGCACCCAGTGGTTTTCATCGGGTAAATAAACAAATCGGCTTTTAATACCTTGCAACTGTGCAGCTGCAAATGCTTCCTGACCTTGACCAATCGGCACACGGTAATCTTTACCACCGTGGAAAATCAAGATAGGTGTGTTCCAGTTTTTAACCAACAAAATAGGGTTGTGCTGGTAGTAGGTTTTTGCTACATCTTTATTTGTTTCGGCATCCCAATACGCACCGCCTGCATCCCAGTTAGGGAAAAAGGTTTCTTCGGTAGTTCCGTACATACTGTGTAAGTTAAAAACACCGCAATGTGCAATAAAACTTTTAAAACGATTTTGGTGGATTCCTGCCAAATAGTAAACCGAATAGCCGCCGTAACTTGCACCAACTGCACCACGACGAGCCGTATCTACATATTTTTCTTTAGAAACATCGTCGATAGCCGAAAGATAGTCGTTCATTGCCTGTCCGCCCCAATCTTTAGAAATAGCTTCGTTCCATTCCACACCAAAACCGGGTAAACCTCTGCGGTTTGGTGCTACAATTACATAACCTTCTGCTGCCATTAACTGAAAATTCCAACGGAACGAATAAAAAGGCGATACTATAGACTGTGGTCCGCCTTGGCAATACAACAGCGTTGGATATTTTTTATTAGGATCAAAATTTGGCGGAAGAATTACCCAAACCAGCATTTTTTTACCGTCGGTTGTAGTTACGTAACGTTTTTCAACCTTGCTTTTTGCAATTTTACTGTACGCAGAATCGTTTACATGCGTAATCTGATTCCACGTTTTTTTCTTTAAATCGTATGAATAAACTTCAGATGCCGTGTTAAAATCGGTACGGGTAACCAAAACTTTGTCTTTTACAAAGCCAACAATATCAGCTACATCAAAAATACCGTTGGTTAATTGTTTTACCTGTACGGCAATTCTTGTTACGCCCGGAAAGTTCACTTCAAACAACTGCGTAGTTCCATCAATCGGAGCAATAAAATAGACTTTTTTACCATCGTTACTCCAAACATAACTGTTCACAGTTCCGTCCCAACCGCCGGTTAAATTAATATCAATACCTTTATGACGCACAATAATGTCGTTTTTATCGGCTTCATATCCATCGTTTTTCATTTGCAGCCACGTTAAATCGCCGTTTGGAGAAAAAGTAGGGTGGGTATCGTAACCTAAATTCTTTTCGGTTAAATTAACGGTCTGTTTTGTATCTAAATTATATTCGTACAAATCGGTGTTTGTACTTGTAGCATAAGCTGTTCCTGCTTTCTTTTTTGATACATAAATAACCGATTTTCCGCTTGGATGCCAAATATAATCTTCTTCGCCACCAAACGGAGCCTGCGGACTATAATAAGGTTCATCTTTCAATAAATCGGTTTTTTCTTTAGTTTCCAAATTGGTAACAAAAACGTGGCTGAAAGATCCGTCGTTATCTTTATCCCAATGGCGGTAATCCAAACCATCGTACACATATACGTTTGCTTCTTTTAATTCAGGATAGCGGTCTTTTCCTAAAACTTTATTTACCTTAACTTCTTCGGCAGATAATTTAAATTTTCCGTCGGGCGAAAGGTTACGGTCTTTAATCAAACCATCGGTATTTTCAAGTTCTTTGATGCGTTTTCCGTCAACAGTAACCTGATATGTTTTGTATTCCACCGTGTTTTTATCCACATTCGGAATTCCAACCTTATAAATTAAAAAATCGCCTTTTTCTGTTATGCCAACCGGGTTTACACGCCCTAACTGCCAAAGTAATTCTTTTGTCATTACCTTATCTTGTGCACTAGCTTGTAGCGCAATTACCGATAAAGTAGCTAATAAAATACGTTTCATTTTTACACCTATTTTTAGTTGCGGCTAAATTTACGAAATATTAAATGATAAAAATTCCTTAAAGTTTTGTTTTATGTTTTTTGAAGGATCGAAAAATGAAAAATTATGACTAATTTCACGAACGAAAAAATACTACACAATTAATTTAGAATGGAAGATTTTAACTGGGGCGACTTAATCAATCCTGAATTCTACATAAATTTAGAAATTGCCGGGCATAAAATTGGATTATACGTTGTTTTGTTCATCGTATTTGCCGAAACAGGCTTGTTGGCAGGCTTCTTTTTACCGGGCGACAGCTTATTGTTTTTATCGGGAATTTACAGCAAGGCTTTAATGAGCGAAATTGTTGTAATTGAAAGCGATTTTTTAAACGTTTTAGGCGTAGCGTCATTAGTTGCCGTGGCAGGAATTATTGGTAATTTGTTCGGATACTGGTTTGGATCTAAAAGTGGAAACTACCTGTATCAGAAAGAAGACGGATTTTTGTTTAAAAAGAAATATCTGTTAGAATCGAAAGCCTTTTTTGAAAAACACGGAGGTCGTGCCATCATTTTTGCACGTTTTTTACCGGTTGTACGTACGTTTACACCAATTATCGCAGGTGTAGCAAATATGGAATTTAAAAAGTTTTTGTTCTATAACATTATAAGTTCTATTGCATGGGCATTTTCGCTGATATTTGCTGGTCATTATCTGTATCGATTTTTACTGGACAGCTACGGATTTGATCTTACCCATTACATTGAATACATTATTCTGGTAATCATCATCATAACAACGGTACCATTTGTTGTTAAACTGATAAATAATAAAAGAGCAAAAAATAAAAAATAAGGGAGTATATTTACATCCCTTTTTTTATGCATTATGGTTAAGAAAATTTTAAAATTCATAGGTAAAATAATTCTCTATTTTTTAGGAATAAGCATTGGTTTGGTCATCCTTTTTAAGTTTATACCCGTGCCGTTTACGCCGTTGATGTTTATCCGCACGTTTGAACAGATCGGAAGCAACGATAAAATTGTGTGGAAACGCGACTGGGTTTCTATTGATGGAATGGGAACATCGATACAAAAAGCGGTTATTGCCAGCGAAGACGGTAAGTTTACTACTCATAATGGTTTCGATGTGAAAGCGATCGAAAAAGCCTATAAAAATAATCAAAAAGGAAGAAAGGTTAAGGGTGGAAGTACCATTAGTCAGCAAACTGCCAAGAATGTTTTTCTTTGGCCGGGCAGAAGTTACTTAAGAAAAGGATTGGAAGCTTATTTTACGGTTTTGATTGAAGTTGTATGGGGGAAAGAGCGCATCATGGAAGTGTATCTGAACTCGATTGAAATGGGCAACGGAATTTACGGAATCGAAGCAGCATCGCAACATTGGTTTAATAAATCAGCAAAAAATCTTACAAAGGCTGAAGCTGCTGCAATTGCTGCAATTCTTCCAAATCCGAGAGTTTACAAGGCAAAGAACAGTTCGAGATATATCGAAAGAAGAAAAAATGCTATTAAACGACAAATGAATTTTTATAATAATCCAAACTATTCGGAATAATAATGAATGAAGATTTAAAAAAAGGATTGATCGGACTTGCTTTTGGAATTATATTATTAATTTTTGGATATTTTTCTAAGTATTTGAAAAATAAAGACAAAGAAGAACCCAAAACGAAAGATAAAAAAATACGAAAAGGGCTTTTAAATGTAACCTACGTAGGTTATTTTACCAAAGGCATACTCGGAATTATAATCATCTTTATCTCCATAATATTTTTTATCAAATATTTAATAACTGTACTATAAACTACAAGTTATCATATATTTATTTTTTTGTAACTTTACTAATAAATTAAAATTTAGAACTATGAAAAAGAACATGTTATTAATGGCTGTTGCTGCCGGATTATTATCGGTAACAGCTTGTAAAAAAGAAACAACCACAACCACAGAAACTACGGTTGATACATTAACCACAGAATCTACAACGGTTACTACAGAAGAAACTACTGTTGATCCTGCAGTTCAGGCTGATATTGATGCAGCTAAAGTAAAATACGATAAAGCTGAAGCTGATGTGAAAGCTGCAGTGGAAAAAGGCGACAAAAAAGCCGAAGCAGCTGCGGTAAAGGTTCGTGATGAAGCTAAAACTTCTTGGGACAAGTTAAAAGCCGGAGTTAACAACGCCGCTACCGATGTTAAAGACGGTATTAACAATGCCGCAGAAAAAGTAGAAGAAGGAGCTGATAAAGTTGGCGAAAAAGCTAAAAAAGTAGGTAAAGATGTTGAAGAAGGTTACAACAAAACCTTGGATAAAATGAAAACCAATAACTAATTAGTTTAGTTTGATAAAAAAATCCTGTATTGCAAAATACAGGATTTTTGTCTTTTATATGATCTTTAAGAATTGATAGGTTTGATAATATTTCAAATTCTCGTCAGTTCGAGCTTGTCGAGAACTTCAAATTTCTAATAAAAATTTACGGGTAAATTGGTTTTAGAGATTTTAGCTACACAAAATGGTTGAGTAGGCATTTGATGACCACCATTATTAACAATCTTTTTAATATAAACTTGCACTTCTGTTGAGGTGTATAATACTTTATCAACTACAATGGCATACTGTCCATCAAGACGAGGTTCGTCTCTCACAAATACTATGTTTTCTTGATTAAAGTTTATTGTTACACCACTTAAATCATGATGCTCTGTAGCAAGTAAACTTACTAAGCTATTCCAATCACTTTGATTTGTTATTACGTTGTTTTGTGCAGTTGTTGTAATGTTATCACCAGCAAAAGCACCAGCAGCTAAAATTTCAAAAATTTCTCTATCGTAAGTGATTTTTGTATTGTCATCACCTTTACAATTTGTTAAAAAGACAGAGAATATTGTGATTAAAATAATGTTTTTCATATAGTTTTTTTTTTTAATCAATTATATAAATATAACTAATTTATTTTATGAAAAGCAATATTATTAATTGATTGAACAATATCCTTCTAATTCCCTTTAAACTCCGCTTTGCGTTTTTCTAAAAAAGCAGTAGTACCTTCTTTAAAATCGGCAGTTCCAAAGCAATATCCAAAACGGTCAATTTCAGTGTTAAAACCATTAATTCCATCTTTAAAATTAGCATTTACCGCTTTAATTGCTTGTGTTATTGCAATCGGAGAATTTTTAGCGATTTTCAATGCCATTTCAGTCGCTTTGTCTAACAATTCAGGTTGAGCCACCATGTGGTTTATCAAACCAAAAGACAATGCTGTTGGTGCATCAATCATTTGTGCGGTCATAATTAGTTCGTTTGCACGTCCTTTACCAATAAGCTGAGGTAAACGCTGCGTTCCGCCATAACCTGGAATTACACCTAAAGTAACTTCTGGTAAGCCCATTTTAGCGTTGTCTGATGCAATTCTAATATGTGCAGCCATTGCTAATTCTAATCCGCCGCCTAAAGCAAATCCGTTTACTGCAGCAATTACAGGAGTTTGTAAATTCTCTACAAAATCAAACAATAATTCTTGTCCTTTTCTTGCTAATTCAGATCCTTCTGATACACTGAAACTTGCAAATTCCGAAATATCTGCACCTGCAACAAATGCTTTTTCGCCAGACCCTGTTATAATAATAGCACGCACTTCGTTATCGCTTTCGCATTCTTTAAAAGCATTGTGTAATTCCTCGATCGTAGCTTTGTTTAAAGCGTTTAATTTTGTTGGGCGGTTAATTGTAATAGTAGCTACTGCATTGTTTTTTTCTACTAAAATGTTTTCAAACGACATATTTTTATTTTTTAGTTACTAATTGGTAGTTTTACGTAAAACGTTGTTCCTTTATTCAAAACCGATTCAAAACGGATTCTTCCACCGTAGCTCTCGATCATATTTTTAATCATTGCCAAACCAAGTCCCATTCCGCTTGTTTTTGTTGTAAATTTTGGTTCGAATATCTTCTCTTTAATATCTTCTGGAATCCCGGATCCATTGTCGGAAACAGTTATTAAAACCGATTGACCTTCTCTTTTTACTTTGACCGAAATCCGAGGGAAAGGTTCATAATTCGGAATTCCTTCAATAGCATTTTTAACCAGATTGTTTATGATCCGAATAATTTGCGACTGATCAAATATAGCAATGATTTCTTCTTCGGTTGATTCAAAATTTATGAAATCTTCATTAAAAATATCCAAAGCCAGCTGAACTACTTTAACAACATTCAACGTTGTGTTTTGTTGTGCAGGCATCGATGCAAAGTTTGAAAAAGCCGATGCAACCGCACTCATAGTATCGATTTGCTGAACCATGGTTTCGCAGAAATCTTTTATTTTTTCGTTTACTTTTGGATCTTCGGGATTGAATTTTCGTTGGAAACTTTGCACGGTTAATTTCATTGGCGTTAACGGATTTTTAATCTCATGTGCCACTTGTTTTGCCATTTCGCGCCAAGCCAATTCACGCTGACTTTGAGCCAGTTTATCTGCCGATTCTTCCAGTTTGTCAACCATTTGGTTGTACGAATTTATCAGCGTTTCAATTTCGTAAGAAGCATTTTCAACCTTGATTTTTTCATTTCTTCGGTTGATGCTTGTCTTTTGAATACGTTCACTGATAAATTGTAATGTTTTGGTAATATAGCTCGATAAAATGAAGGCAAGAATAATTGCCAGAATAATGATAAAAAGATAAATCTGTGCAAAAAGGATGAAGAAACTGTTTACCTGTGCATCGTAATATGATGTTTCTTCGGCAACCGGCATGCTGATGATTCCAAGCGGTTTAAACTGATTGTCTTTAATGTAATTGTAGGCAGATCGGTACGTTACGCCGTCGATAATTCGTAAATCAATAAAACGTTTGGTACTTGTAGTTTCAATTATTTTCAGAATATTGGGCGATATAACTTCGTTGTTTATTTTATCGACAATAAAATTTCCTTTCGATGTTATTAAAAGATTTCCCTTTAAATCGTAAATGTTGATCTGTATGTTGTGAATGCTGGAAAGCTCGAAAATTTTATCCTTAAAAATCAGCGGTAAATTTTCTGTTGTCACAGGAATATCAGTGGTTTGCAAAACAAAGTTTAAATGCTCGTTAACGGCATCTTCCTTTCTAATCAATCGATCCTGATGGTAATTACGCGCTTCCTTTTTAAACTGATAAATGGTAACCATGGCAATTAAAACCGACGATGTTATGGTAAGAAAAATCATGGCAATGAAAATTCTTACACGTAACGAAGTGCTTTGTATGTTGAATGGTTTTGCCATAAATGCCTAATTTTTCTCGCGCATTTTTTTATAGAATTTAAAGCCTAAAGTTAACAATAGTGCTAATACAAAAATACCGACTACGCCAAAAATCCAATTGATGGCACTTTTTAAAATTACTAAAAATACTACAGAGAAAAGTATAATTGTGGCACCTTCGTTCCAAATTCTGAAAAATGAACTGGTTTTTGTAAGGTTTTTATTTTGGATTTGTTTTACAAACTGCTGACATTTAAAATGATACAGCCATAAAAGTACTACGAAAAGCAGTTTTACGTGCATCCAGGGCATTTGCAACAATGCAGGATTTTCCACCATCATCCAAACGCCAAAAATAGTTGCCAATGCAGCAGCCGGGAAAGTAATAATGTACCACAATCTGTTGGTCATTATCTGGTATTGGTTAGAAAGAATTTCTTTTTCAATATCCGATTTTAACTGCGCTTCGGCATAATAAACAAACAAACGCACAATGTAAAACAGTCCGGCAAACCAGCAAACAACAAAAATAATATGTAACGCCTTTAAGTATAAATACATAAATTAGTTTTTAGACCAATCTTTTACCCAATTTGCTACCACGTTGCACCATTCGTCTTCATCGTTCAAACACGGAACGGCAAAAAATTCTTCGCCACCATGCGATTTAAAATCGTCATTGGCACGCATGGCAATTTCTTCCAATGTTTCTAAACAATCGGCAACGAAAGCAGGCGTTACAACGGCTAATTTTTTAATTCCTTTGGCGGGCATTTTGTTAATTTCAACGTCGGTATAAGGAGTCAGCCATTTGTCGCCAGCCAATCTTGATTGAAAGGTTTGGCTGTATTTTTCTTCGGGAATTCCCAATAATTCAACCACTTTTTTGGTGGTTTCAAAACATTGATGACGATAGCAAAATTCGTGTGCAGGCGATGGTGTATTACAACATGAACCATCTATTTTACAATGCGATTTGGTTACATCGGTTTTACGGATATGGCGTTTTGGAATTCCGTGATACGAAAACAACAAATGGTCATAATCAAATCCTTCCAAATGTTTTTTAATGGAATTTGCCAATGCCTGAATAAAATCGGGTTTATTGTAAAATGCTGGAACTTTGGTTAATTTCATTTCAGGAAATTTAGTAGCAACCAATTCATCTGCCAACGCCCAGATTGTAGTGGTTGATGCCATAGCATACTGCGGATACAGAGCCAACAGCATTACATCTGTAACACCTTGATCTTTTAATTCCTGCAAACCTTTTTCAATGGTCATTGTTCCGTATCTCATTGCCAAAGCAACAGGAATATCCACTTGGTTTTTTACTTTTTCATGCATTCTTTTAGAGAACACAATCAAAGGAGAACCTTCGTCTGTCCAAATTTGTGCATAAGCATGAGCCGATTGTTCCGGACGTTTTCTTAAAATGATTCCACGAACTAACAAAGCACGTAAAAGATACGGAACATCTATCACGTATTTATCCATTAAAAATTCGTCTAAATATGGCTTTACATCTTTTGGTGTTGGACTTTCGGGCGAACCTAAATTAACTAATAAAACTCCTTTCATGTTTCGTGTGGTATTAATTTGCCGCTAACGACATTAAATATTTTTTAGGCGTTGTGCCGAATTTCTTTTTAAATGCTGCAATAAAATGGCTGGCGGTGCTGTAACCAATGCGGTTGCCTACTTCGTTTACGTTGTAAGTTCCGCTATCTAACAACTTACGGGCATATTCCATTTTGTAATCGAACAAAAAGCCGTAAACCGTATCGCCGTAAACCTGCTTAAAGCCTTGTTTCAGTTTTTTGATGTTCAAACCAATTTCATCTGCCAGTTCCTGAAGGGTAGGAGGTTCTGCCATATTTTTCAACAAAATATCTTTGGCATGTTTAATTTTCATGGTTTCCTCTTCATCGGTTTTAAACGGACAGCTTTCATCGTCGGTTCCTTCGGGTTTATTAAAAAGCAGACTTAATAATTCGTAAACTTTGGCTTTGTAATATAGTTTTTTGACGGATGAATGCAGATTGAAGTTCATTATCTGATACAAAACAACCGACATAGAAGGTGTAATGTTTGTTTGTGCGTAATGTTTCCTGTCGATTGCATCATTGTTTAAAAAAGGAATAAACTCGGCTTCGGTAGAAAATAGGTTGTGGAATTTTTTGATTGATATAATAACAGAAATAATCCACGAACTCGGTTGAACTTCCAAATGAATCGGCAAGCCACGCTGCGGATTGTAAAGCGTTAAACTACTTTCTTCGTTAACTGGTATAGAATATGCGCCACCGTTAAAAACAAAATTGCCTTTTCCCTTTAAAACAAAGTGAAACTGCATAACATCGTTACTTAAATCTTTTGTGATAACCTGCGCCATATCAGATTCGTTTTTTAAGCGAATGCAAATAAAATCATCTTCTAAAATAACATCTTCTTGAGTTCTCATAGCGTTGTTTTTATTTTTTGAATGAATCAAAATTTAACAATCAATCTATTTAGAATTGTTCTAAATATCAATTCAGTAAAAATCATTAATGTCAGCAAATATAAGGCTTTTTTGAAAAAACAACGCAAAGAAAATGTAAAATGTAACTTGGCGATATAATTAGTCCTTACAGCGTTATTTTAATTAAATTATTGACTTTAAATTTGTGAAGCTTTATTAGTGAAACTAAATAATGAAGAACAACAACAATACAAAACCATCGCATTTTTATGTAGTGGGATTAAATTACAAGAAAGCCGATGCGGAAACCCGTGGTAAATTCAGTTTGAGCGATCAAGCGAAATCGAATTTACTGGACGAGGCACGTTTGGAAGGAATCCCGTCTTTAATTGCTATTTCTACCTGTAACAGAACCGAATTGTATGGTTTTGCAGAACATCCTTTTCAATTGATTTCCTTACTTTGTAAGCACAGTAACGGAACTATAGAAGATTTTCAGCGGGTGGCTTACATTCATAAAAATAACGAAGCTATTTCTCATCTTTTTAAGGTAGGTACAGGAATGGACAGTCAGATTTTGGGCGATTTTGAAATTATAAGTCAGGTTAAAACCGGATTTATTGAGGCTCGCGAAAAAGGATTAACCAACAGTTATTTTGAACGATTGGTAAATTCGGTTATTCAGGCAAGCAAGCGTATCAAAAACGAAACCGAGATCAGCACCGGTGCTACTTCGGTATCGTTTGCTTCGGTTCATTACATCCTTCATAATGTAAAAGATATTAAAGAGAAGAATATTCTGCTTTTTGGAACAGGGAAGATTGGTAGAAATACCTGTGAAAACCTAGTGAAACATACAAAAAACAATCACATTACTTTAATAAATCGTACAAAAGACAAAGCGCGTAAAATTGCAGGTAAATTCAATTTAATCGTAAAAGATTATGCCGATTTACAAGCCGAACTTCAAAATGCCGATGTGCTGATTGTAGCAACCGGTGCGCAAAATCCTACCATTGACAAAGAGTTGCTGAATCTTAAAAAACCTTTGTTGATTTTAGATTTATCGATACCTAAAAATGTAAACGAAAATGTGTTGCATGTTACCGATGTTACGTTGGTGCATTTAGATCAATTGTCGCAAATGACCGATGATACCTTGGCAAAACGCAAAGAATACGTGCCGCAGGCAATGGCGATTATCGATGAGGTAAAGCATGAATTCATTACTTGGACACAAGCCAGAAAATTTGCACCGACGATCCACGCACTGAAAGCGAAGTTGGAAGAAATTAAAGAAACCGAATTAAAATACCACAAAAAGAAAATAGAAAACTTTGACGAAGATCACGCGAATTTAATCACTACGCGGCTTATTCAGAAAATCACTTCGCATTTTGCAAATCATCTAAAAAATGAAAATACCGAAGTTGACGAAAGTATAGAATGGATCGAAAAAGTTTTCCAAATAGAAACACTTACAAATGAATAAAATAATCAGAATTGGCACGCGCGACAGCGAATTAGCGTTGTGGCAAGCCAATACCGTATCAAAACAACTAAATAAATTAGGTTATAAAACAGAAATTATAGCTGTAAAGGCTGATGGCGATATTATTTTAGACAAACCTTTATACGAGTTAGGAATTACCGGAATATTTACTAAAACGCTCGATGTTGCTATGATTGCAGGCAAAGTTGATATTGCCGTGCATTCCATGAAAGACGTGCCAACGGTTTTGCCGCAAAGTATTGTGCAAGCTGCTGTTTTAAAACGGGGAAACGTGCATGATATTCTAGTTCACAAAGGATCTACCGATTTTTTGGAAACCAACGGAACCATTGCCAGCGGATCGTTGCGCAGAAAAGCGCAGTGGTTAAATAAATATCCGAGTCATAAAGTGGAAGATTTACGTGGAAATGTGAATACGCGTCTGCAAAAACTAAAAGATAATTCGTGGAATGCAGCCATTTTTGCTGCTGCTGGTTTAGAACGAATCAATTTAAAACCAACCGAATTTATTAATTTAGATTGGATGGTTCCTGCTCCGGCGCAAGGTGCCATGATGGTTGTTGCAATGGAAAACGATAATTATGTTTTAGAGGCCGTTGCACAGTTAAACGATATTGAAACAGAAATTTGCACGCATATTGAGCGACAGTTTTTACGCACATTAGAAGGCGGTTGTACTGCGCCGATTGGAGCTTTGGCAATTTATAATGAAAAAGATGATACCATTGTTTTTAAAGGAAATTTACTTTCGATTGATGGGAAACAGAAGTTTGAAATTGAAAAGAATGTCCCGATTAATGAATGGAAGAAATTAGGATTTTTTGCAGCAAAAGAAATTTTAGAAAACGGTGGAGCTGCTTTAATGACGGAACTTCGATCGCAATTAAAAAAGTAATTTATAGAGTTTGTTATTCCGAGGAAGGAGGAATCTCTTGAAAGTTTAGTTTTGAGATTCTTCTCTACATTACATTTCGTTCAGAATGAAAACATAAATCAGACAAAATGAAAACCAGAATCTGTGTTTTATCAACGAAAAAACTCAATAGCAATCAAAAACAATTTTTGCTAAATGCAGGTTTTTCGGTAATCGAAGCAGATTTTATCAAAATTACATTCGTTCCATTTCAGTTAAAAAATATTCCGACTTTATTACTGTTTACATCTCAAAATGCTGTGAAAAGCGTGATACAGAATGAAAATATCAAAACTTTAAAACAAATTCCCGCAGTTTGTGTAGGATCAAAAACCAAACAATTGTTACACGAGAATGGTTTTAATGTGTTGGAAACCCAAGAATATGCAGAAGATTTAGCTCCGATCATTCAGCAGAAATATCACTTGGAACAAATAGCTTTTTTTGCAGGAAATTTAAGACGAAATGTTCTGCCCGATGCCATGCAGAAAACTAATGTTTCTTTTGAAGAATATACGGTTTATCAAAACACAGCGAATCCTATAGAAATCAAAGCAGAAACCAGTGCATTGTTGTTTTTTAGTCCTTCGGGAATTCACAGTTATCTGCAACAAAATTCAATAAAAAACCAAACCTGTTTCTGTATTGGTACTACAACTGCTGCCGCTTTAAACGGAATTACGAACAATATTGTAATTGCAAATAAGCAAACGGTAGAAAATGTAATTATTCAGTGCATCAACTATTATAAAAAATAAGTTTGGCAATTTCAGCACAAACTAAAAACTAATAAAATGATAAAAAACGATTTATTTTTAAAAGTATTAAAGGGAGAATCAGTAGAACGTCCGCCGGTTTGGATGATGCGTCAGGCAGGAAGATATTTGCCGGAATTTAGAGCATTACGCGACAAATACGACTTTTTTACTCGTTGCGAAACCCCTGAATTAGCAGCCGAAATTACAGTCCAACCAATTAGAATTGTAAAACCCGATGCAGCCATTTTATTTTCGGATATTTTGGTGATTCCTCGAGCAATGGGAATTCATGTGGAATTAAAAGATAATTTAGGTCCGCAGATTCCGAATCCAATCCGAACAATGGAGCAGGTAAATCAGGTGATTGTTCCAAATATCGAAGAAACATTGGGTTACGTGATGAACGCGATTAAACTGACCAAAGAAATGTTGAACGATGAGGTTCCTTTGATTGGTTTTGCGGGCTCGCCGTGGACGATTTTTTGTTATGTGGTGGAAGGAAAAGGATCTAAAAGTTTTGACACCGCAAAAGGTTTCTGCTTTTCAAATCCGGTTGCAGCACACACTTTGCTACAAAAAATTACCGATACAACCATTTTGTATTTAAAGGAAAAAGTAAAAGCGGGTTGCAATGCCATTCAAATTTTTGATTCGTGGGGCGGAATGCTTTCTCCGACCGATTATAACGAATTTTCTTGGCAGTACATCAATCAGATTGTTGAAGCTTTAGCAGAAGAAACAAAAGTTATTGTTTTTGGAAAAGGCTGTTGGTTTGCTTTGAATCAAATGGGAAAAAGTAAAGCGTCGGCTTTAGGCGTTGATTGGACGTGTTCTGCAACAAATGCGCGCTATTTATCGGGCGGAAACATTACGTTGCAAGGAAATTTTGATCCGTCAAGATTGCTTTCTCCTATTCCGACCATCAAAAAAATGGTTCATGAAATGATTGATGAATTCGGTAAAGACAAATACATTGTAAATTTAGGTCACGGTATTTTGCCAAATATTCCGGTAGATCACGCCAAAGCATTTATTGATGCTGTGAAGGAGTATAACAGATAGTTTTTAGTTAATAGTTGTAAGTTTTTAGTTATGTATGATTATAAAAAATATACGGTTTGGCAAAAATCACATGAATTGGTTTTAAAAACGTATGCTGTTACAAATACTTTTCCAAAAAACGAACAATATAATTTAACTTCTCAAATCAATCGTGCAGCTTTGTCAATTCCGACAAACATTGCAGAAGGTTGTGGCAGAAACGGACAAAAAGAATTTATTAGGTTTTTAAATGTTTCTTCGGGATCTGCTACAGAATTAGATTATCTGTTTTTATTAGCTAAAGACTTAAAATTTATTTCAGAAGAAGATTATTTGAAGTTAAATGAAGAACTAATAGAAATTCGAAAGATGTTATTTGCTTTAATTCAGAAAATAGCGTCGACTTTAAACTAAAAACTCAAATCTAAAAACTATAATAATGCTTACAAGTAAAAAAGACGAAACCGAACAACGTTTAAATTCTATATTGCAAAAGCTTTCTGGAATTACGTTTGTGCCAGAAAATTGGAACGAAGCCGTATTTTGGACAACTTTAGAAGAAGCCGGATTATCTAAAAGCGATGTTTTTGATAAAGAAGAAAACTTGTTTTTTCAAAAAATGATCGATTTGCAGTTTCCATGGGAACACATGGAAAAACTGGCAGATATTTTAGTCGGTTTAGATCCAAAACTACCAAATCAATTATTAAAAGAACGTGCAAAACATCTGTATCAATTCATACAAAACGAAAGCAAAATGTTTTCGTTTGAAATTATGAATAAGATTGGAAAATTGTAATGATTAAAGTCTATAACAAATATAACTACCCGATATTGTTAGTCAATTTATTATGGCTGATATTCGTTGTTTTCTTTGTTATATTCAGAAAACAAGGTAACCTATGCGGAGAAGCTTTTGTTGATATAGTTCTGATTATTTCGGCTCTTCTATTAGCACCTGTTTGTTTGACCATTGTTGCAATTACAAACAAAATAGCAAAACATAAATATAATACCGATTTTGAGTTTATTGCAATTCCGTATATTTTATTAGGATTTCTTTTTGGAATATATATTTTGTATTTGACAATTTAAGCTAAAAACCAACAACAAAAAACTACAAACCATGAAAGATAAATTTTACACCTACATTCAAAATCTGCAAGATCAAATTTGTAAAGCATTAGAAGATGCCGATGATAACGCAAAATTTCGCGAAGACCTTTGGGAACGACCTGAAGGCGGTGGCGGAAGAACCCGAGTTATAGAAAACGGAAGCGTTTTTGAAAAAGGTGGTGTAAATATTTCGGCGGTTCATGGCAAATTGCCAGAAAGTATGCAACAGATGTTTAATGTAGGCGAAGCCGATTTTTTTGCCTGCGGATTAAGTATGGTAATTCATCCTAAAAGTCCTATGGTTCCTACGGTTCATGCAAACTGGCGCTATTTTGAAATGTATGATGATAATGGAAATATAATTAACAGTTGGTTTGGTGGCGGACAAGATTTAACGCCGTATTATTTGTTTGAAGAAGATGCTGAACATTTTCATCAAGTAAGTAAAATGGCTTGTGATAAGCATAATCCGGAGTTTTATCCTAAATACAAACAGCAATGCGATGATTATTTTTGGAATTCACACCGAAACGAAGCCCGCGGAATTGGTGGATTGTTCTTTGACTATTGTAAAGCAACCGAAAATCAATCAATGGAAGATTGGTACAATTTCGTAACCGAAGTCGGTAACAGTTTCACGCAGGCGTATGTGCCAATTGTCAATAAAAGAAAAGGATTATCTTATACCGATGAAAACAGAACCTGGCAGGAAATCCGTCGAGGTCGATATGTGGAATTCAATTTGGTGCACGATAAAGGAACGTTATTCGGATTAAAAACAAACGGTAGAATAGAAAGTATTTTAATGAGTTTGCCACCACATGTTCAGTGGATTTACGATCATAAACCCGAAGTTGGTTCAGAAGAAGAAAAATTAATAGAAGCATTAACCAAACCACGCCAATGGGTAAACTAATTCTGTTTTGTATCATCTGCCTTTGTTGCAACCGTGTTTCTGCTCAAAAAGACACGCTGCAGACTTATGTTGTTTCGTACAATGAAAAAATGGTTGGGAGTATTACGTATCAAAACAGTTCCAATACTTTTTTTATGACGTATGAAGACGGTGCAGATTCATACAAAGCCGAATTTATACCTAATACACAACAACGGCTGGTTGCAGGTTTGAGCTATAAAATGATCGATGTTTCGGTTGGATTTACGCCGAATTTCATGAAAAACGATGGATCAAAATTAGAATCGAATAATTTTAATCTGGGTTTCCGTTTTAATTACAAAAAATGGTATCAATCGGTAACATTCATCAATCAAAAAGGATTTTTTATTGATTTCGATCATTTGCAACGATTTTATCTTCCAAGATTTCGATCCACAAAACTGGGCGGAACCACATCGTATGTATTCAATGATAAATTTTCGTACAAAACCATTTTCAACCAAAACCAGTGGCAGCTAAAAAGTGCAGGCAGTTTCGTACCCAATTTCTCGGTTTTCTATACCAATTTAACATCTAAAGACACGCCAGATCACGTACATATCGATATGTACACATTTTCGCTGGCTCCGTCTTATCATTACAATTGGGTCATCAGTCAAAAGTTTTTGGTTTCGGCAGGTTTGCTGGTAGGTGCGGGGATAAACATTGCAGATAAAGACGTAACGCCTTTGTACGAAGTTTCTACAAACATTAAGCTGGGATACAACACGGAGTCGTTTTTTACCTATTTGGGCGTTAACAGTAACAGCTTTTTTCAAGAAGAAGGAAAAAATGAGTTCTACGATTCGTTCGCCGATGTTAAACTGGCAGTAGGTTACAGATTTGATCCACCAAAAAAATTTAAAAAATTATATAATGAAGTAACCCGAAGAATTGGGTTTTAAAAATAAAAATTATGTTTCCATTACACAGAGGTAGACGATTAAGACAAAACCAATCTATAAGAAGTTTAGTAAGCGAAACAACATTAAGTCCGAGCGATTTTATGTTTCCAATGTTTATTGCCGAAGGCGAAAACGTAAAGGTAGAAATACCGTCGATGCCCGGGATTTTTCGCAGATCTATTGATTTAACGGTAGAAGAAGTAAAAGAACTTTATGCATTGGGAATTCGTGCGGTGAATATTTATGTAAAGGTCGATGAATCTTTAAAAGATAACACCGGAAAAGAAGCCTGGAATCCAAACGGATTAATGCAGCAGGCTATTAAAGCCATTAAAAAAGCATGTCCCGAAATGATTGTAATGCCCGATGTAGCTTTAGATCCGTATTCAGTTTATGGTCACGATGGAATTATAAAGAACGGAGATATTGAAAACGATGCTACTGTTGATGCTTTGGTGAAAATGGCGGTTTCGCATGCACAAGCCGGAGCCGATTTTGTGGCACCAAGCGATATGATGGATGGTCGTGTGTTGCATTTACGTCAAGGTTTAGATGCTGCAGGTTTTACAAATGTGGGAATCATGAGTTATTCTGCTAAATACGCATCAGCATTCTACGGACCGTTTCGTGATGCATTAGATTCTGCACCAAAAGAAACAGGACAAGTAGTTCCAAAAGATAAAAAGACCTATCAAATGGATTACGCAAACCGAATTGAAGCTATTAAAGAAGCTGTTTGGGATGCCGAAGAAGGTGCCGACATGGTTATGATAAAACCTGGAATTGCTTATCTGGATATTGTGCGTGAAGTTAAGAATGCTGTGAATGTTCCGGTAACCGTTTTTCATGTATCAGGCGAATATGCTATGATTAAAGCCGCTGCCGAAAAAGGTTGGTTGGATCACGATAAAATTATGATGGAACAATTAATGTGTATTAAACGCGCCGGTGCAAGTTTAATTTCGACCTATTTTGCAAAAGAAGCGGCGATTTTGTTGAATAGTTCTAAATAGCATCTTTTCACAAAATTGTAACAAATAAAATGTTCACACTTTTTGGCGATGCCGTATTTTTGCATAAAATTTCAATCATGAAAAATCTTTTATTTATTGGGGTGTTATCTGTTGCTACGCTTGTTTCCTGCGGAAAGAAAGAAGATAAAAAAGAAGCATTGTATCCTGAAAATGTTGCAGAAAAGTTAAGTCCCGAAGATCAGTTGGTTGCAGAAGGAAAAGAGTTGTTTGAAAGTAACAAAGCAGCTTGTTTTTCTTGTCATAAAGTAGATAAAAAAGTAATTGGACCAAGTGTAAAAGATATTGCAAAAATTTACAAAGAACAAAACGGCGACATGGTCGCGTTTTTACGCAAAAAAACCGATCCTATTGTAGATCCGTCACAATATAACGTTATGGAAACGAATTTTGCTATTCTTAAAACAATGAGCGACGAAGAAATAAAATCATTGGAAGCTTACATGATGAGCACCATTAAATAACAAAAAGCATCTCAATTGAGATGCTTTTTTTATTCTTCCTTACTTTGAACAGATCTTGCAATGGCAATTTTATATTTCTTGCCTTTCATTTTCTGATCTTGTATATCTTTTAGTAACTGTTGAATTTTAGATCGCTTTACAGCTGCAAAAGAAATAAAATCTTTTACTTCAATCAATCCTAAATCACCTTTTTCTAAATTTCCTTTTTGTGATAAAAACCCTACAATATCAATTTTATTCAGTTTGTTTTTCTTGCCACCACTTAAATATAAAGTTTCAAACATAGGTTGTTTTGGAGTTGGAGCCGTTTTATCTACTTTAAAAACAGGTATTTCGTAATCTATATAATCCAGTTTTTTTTCGTCTTCGTGCAAAATCAAGTATGCTGTTCCTTCACTTTTCATACGGGCAGTTCTACCGTTTCTGTGGGTAAATTCTTCCTCTTTAAACGGTAAATGATAGTGAATAACGTGTTTAATATCCGGAATGTCCAATCCGCGTGCAGCCAAATCGGTCGTGATTAAATAAGGCACACTACCGTTTCTAAACTGAATCAACCCGCGTTCACGCTCGTCCTGATCCATTCCGCCGTGGTAATACGTTGCAACAATTCCTCTGTCGTTCAAGGTGTTCGATATACGTTCAACGGTATCTCTATGATTACAGAAAATAATTCCGGCTTCGGAATTTAAATTACAAATCAGGTGAAATAGCGTATTTAGCTTATCTTTTTCTTCGGATACTACTTTTTTAACCTCTAATAAAGAGAAACTTTCTTCATTTTTAGAGATGAAATTTAAAGTAGTAGGTTTTGATATTTTGGTGTATTTCGGAATTTCGATAGCATTGGTTGCTGATACCAAAACTCGCTTTTCAACATTCTTTAAACGAGATATAATGAACGACATTTGTTCGTGAAAACCTAATTGCAGCGATTTGTCGAATTCATCTAAAATCAATGTTTTAATGGTTTCAGGATCGATCGATTCTCTTTCCATGTGATCCATGATTCTTCCTGGAGTTCCAATTAAAACACTTGGTGGCGATGACAGATTTTTTATTTCGGTATCGATATTATGTCCGCCGTAACAAATGTTTACTTTATAATTAGTTCCCATTTTTTTCCAAACCTGTTCAATCTGCAAACCTAATTCTCTTGACGGAACTAAAATTAACGCCTGAATTCCTTTTGCATCCGGATCGATCAACTGATAAAGCGGATACAAAAACGCGAGTGTTTTTCCCGAACCTGTAGGCGATAATAATAAAGTTTCGTTTTTATTTAAGATCGTTTCGTTCGCTGCAAGCTGCATTTCGTTTAACTCTTCGATTCCTAAATTCAGTAATATATTGGTTGATTTTGAATGATAATTCATGTGGAAATAATATTAAAATGTGGGAAAATAAAAACTTGAACCTTCAAGGTTCAAGTTCCTTTTATAATTGTTCAATCACGTAATCTTTATAAAAATCTTCTATTTCATCAAAGATACGTAAAAGCTGGTTCGGATCATCTTCTGTAACCAATCGCTGACGATGTGCCTTAAAACCATGAATTCCTTTGAAATAATTGGTGTAATGTCTGCGCATTTCTACGATTCCCAAACGCTCGCCCTTCCATTCCATAGACCAGATCAAATGATTTTTTGCGGCTTCCAATCGATCTTTCATCGTTGGAGGAGTCAAAATTTCACCCGTATTCAGGTAATGCTTAATTTCATTAAAAATCCAAGGATAACCAATCGCCGCACGACCAATCATCATTCCGTCTAAACCAAAACGTTCTTTGTATTCTTTCGCTTTTTGAGGCGAATCGATATCTCCGTTTCCAAAAATTGGAATTTTAATACGCGGATTGTTGTGAATTCGTTCTATATGTGTCCAATCGCTATGTCCTTTGTACATCTGTGCGCGCGTACGTGCATGAATGGTCAGTGCCTGCACACCAACATCCTGCAAACGTTCGGCAACTTCATCAATATTAATCGATTCTTCGTCCCAACCCAAACGTGTTTTTACCGTAACGGGTAAACTGGTCCCACTGATAACCGCTTTTGTCAATCGAATCATTAAATCAACATCTTTTAAAACGCCGGCACCGGCACCTTTGCAGACTACTTTTTTAACGGGACATCCAAAATTAATATCAACCAAATCGGGCTGTACGGTTTCCACAATCTTTGCCGAAAGCTGCATGGCTTCTTCGTCACCGCCAAAAATCTGAATACCAACTGGGCGTTCGTAATCAAAAATATCCAATTTCATTTTGCTCTTCATTGCATCGCGAATCAACCCTTCCGACGAAATAAATTCCGAATACATCATATCGGCACCGTGCATTTTGCACAAACGGCGAAACGGCGGATCGCTTACATCTTCCATAGGCGCCAGTAAAAGCGGATGATCGGGTAATTCTATTTTTCCTATTTTAATCATTCAATGAAATTTTATGCAAAATTAATCTATTATTTTTAAAGAGAGAAATTCGATTTTAATCCTAATCAAACTTTAAAACAGGTAAATAGCGTTCTTTAATAATGTTTAAATGATGAATATTATGCCCAACAATTAATTTTCCAATGGTTTCTACTGATAGTTGATTCCCGTTTGCTTTTCCTTTTTGTACTAATTGTTCTGAAGTCAGTTTACTAAAAAATACAAGCGAAAGCAATCTGTTTAAATGGAATTCCTCAATAAGTTTAGGTAATTCCTGTTGATTTGCTGTTCCGTTTTCAGCATACTGATTTTCATCAAAAACCGCCAGATCGGTTGTGTCTTTCCTTGCAAAACGTAACGCTCTGTAATGAAATATTTTCTCTACATCGGTTAAATGTTCCAATAAAGTTTTCAATGTCCATTTTCCTTCCGCATAAGTAAAATTACTTTGCTCTTCGGTTAATGATTGATAAATTTCTAATGTTTGGTTACAAACAATTTTCATTTCTTCTAACCAGTTTTCAGAAGGAATCAAATTTAGATATCTCTGTATGTATTTTTCAAATTCGGTCATATTTCATAATTTTAAACTTAATGTAAATTAACGATGTTTCCTGATGTTTTTTATATCTTTAGAAACAATAATTAGTGAAACTTATGTCGAATATAGATTTTATTTTTGAGGAAAAAGCTGCCGATATCGGTAATTTTTTAGTAGGCAGATTGTTGCCTTTTAGACAAAAACGCAATATTGGTCCGTTTGTTTTTATCGATCACATGGGACCGGCTCACATGACTGCAGATGAAAATTTAGATGTTGGTCCGCATCCGCACATTGGTTTGTCAACGTTGACTTTTTTATTTGATGGTGCTGTTGTACATAAAGACAGTTTGGGAAACGATATTGTTATTAAACCCGGAGCTGTAAATTGGATGACTGCGGGGAAAGGAGTCGTACATTCTGAAAGAACGCCCGATTATTTAAGAACGGTTGATAAAACCATGCATGGTTTACAGATTTGGATTGCTTTGCCGAAAGATTTGGAAGATATGGAACCAAATTTTGTACATATTGAACCGAAAGATTTACCAACTTGGAAAGAAGGTGCAGCAGATTTTAAATTGATTGCAGGTGAGTTTGAAGACAAAAAATCTGGAGTTCCCGTTTACAGTAAATTGTATATGATCGAAATAAAAGCACACGAAGATATGACCGTTAGTTTACACGATAGATTGTATGGTGAAAGTGGTTTGTATATTTTAGAAGGCGAAGTTTCTACGAACGAAAGTGTTTTTGGCGAAAAACAAATTTTAATAACCAAAGATGCCCATTTGTGCACGTTTGATATTAAAGCAGGATCTACCATTTATTTGTTTGGTGGCGAACCTTTCCCTGAAGAACGCTTTATTTATTGGAATTTTGTTTCATCGTCTCGAGAAAAAATTGAAGAAGCCAAACTAAAATGGCATGCACAGGAATTTCCGAAAGTTCCCGGCGAAACCGATTTTGTTCCGTTACCTGTTGATTCGTTTAAGAAAGGTTAACAATGGAAAAAGTTACAGCAAAAATTGGTTCAGAAAATTATAAAACGGTTGTTACTTCAGCAACTTCAGAGTTTATTACCGATATGCCAATCGACGAAGGCGGACAAAATATGGGACCAAAACCAAAAGAATTATTAGCCGCAGCTTTGGCAGGTTGCGTTGCAATGACCGTAAAAATGTATGCAAACAGAAGCAAATGGTTGTTGGAAGATGTTTTTGTAGATGTTGAAATTGATACAGAAACAACTCCGGGAACCACCATTTTTACAAAGAAGGTTTCGTTTACCGGAAATTTAACCGATGAACAAACTCAACGATTACACATAATTGCACAGAAATGTCCGATTAATAAAATACTCCAGAATTCCATAGTGGTGAAATCATAACAAAAACGCTCCGATTTTCCGGGGCGTTTTTATTTTTAAAAATCTACCAAAAAAATAAACTATATTTGCACTTTGTAGCCTTTGGAAACTGCGTGAGGGATAGAAGCGAAAAGCCCGCAAGAATGAGGACTTGAAGCACATAGCCCGACGAAGGAGGAACGACGAACGGCACGCCCAAAGAACAATTTATTTTTTACAATTTACACCAATGAAAAATATTAGAAACTTCTGTATTATAGCCCATATTGACCACGGTAAAAGTACCTTGGCGGATCGATTATTGGGTGCCACACAAACCGTGACAGCTCGCGAAGAAAAAGCGCAATTGCTTGATAATATGGATCTTGAAAGAGAACGTGGTATCACAATTAAAAGTCACGCCATTCAAATGGAATATAAATACAAAGGCGAAGATTATATCTTGAATTTGATTGATACTCCGGGACACGTAGATTTTTCGTACGAAGTTTCTCGATCAATCTCTGCCTGCGAAGGTGCTTTGTTGATTGTTGATGCTGCGCAAAGTATTCAGGCACAGACAATTTCAAACCTTTACCTGGCGTTAGAGAATGATTTAGAGATTATTCCGGTGTTAAATAAAGTAGATTTACCTTCTGCAAATCCGGAAGAGGTAAGCGACGATATTATTGATTTATTGGGTTGCAAGTTAGAAGATATTATTCACGCATCGGGTAAAACCGGTTTTGGTGTCGAAAATATTTTGGCTGCAATTATTGATAAAATTCCTGCACCAAAAGGGAATGTAGAAGAGCCTTTACAGGCTTTGATCTTTGATTCGCACTACAATCCTTTCCGTGGAATTGAAGTTATTTTCCGTGTATTGAACGGTGAAATTAAAAAGAATCAGAAGATCAAGTTCATGGCTACGGGCAATGAATATTATGCAGATGAGGTTGGTACTTTGAAATTAAATCAGGTGCCTAAAAACGTGATTTCGGCAGGTGATGTTGGTTATTTGATTTCGGGAATTAAAGAAGCAAAAGAGGTAAAAGTAGGTGATACAATTACCGACGCTGCTGTTCCTACAACCAACATGATTTCTGGTTTCGAAGATGTAAAACCAATGGTTTTTGCCGGAATTTATCCAGTTGATACCGAAGATTACGAAGATTTACGTGCATCGATGGAAAAATTACAATTGAACGATGCTTCGTTAGTTTTTCAGGCAGAAAGTTCGGCGGCTTTAGGTTTTGGTTTCCGTTGTGGATTCTTGGGAATGCTGCACATGGAAATTATCCAAGAACGTTTAGAGCGTGAGTTTAATATGACCGTAATTACTACGGTTCCCAACGTTTCGTACTTGGCTTATACCAAAAAAGAACCTGATACGCCTTTGGTTGTAAACAATCCTTCTGATTTACCGGAACCATCGAAATTAGACCGCGTAGAAGAACCATATATTAAAGCAACCATTATTACAAAATCTGATTTTGTTGGAAACGTAATGAGTTTGTGTATTGAAAAACGTGGGGTTATTACCAATCAAACGTATCTTACAGAAAGTCGTGTTGAATTAAATTTTGATATGCCTTTGGCAGAAATTGTATTTGATTTTTACGATCGTTTAAAAACCGTTTCTAAAGGATATGCGTCTTTTGATTACCATCCAATTGGGTTAAGAGCGTCAAAATTGGTTCGTTTAGATGTTTTATTGAACGCACAGCCAGTAGATGCACTTTCGGCGTTAATTCACGAAAGCAGTGCGTACCACATTGGTAAAAAAATGTGCGAGAAATTAAAAGAATTAATACCAAGACAACAGTTCGATATTCCTATTCAGGCAGCAATTGGCGCGAAGGTAATTGCGCGTGAAACCATTAAAGCATTGCGTAAAGACGTTACTGCGAAATGTTATGGTGGAGATATTTCGCGTAAACGTAAGTTATTAGAGAAACAGAAAAAAGGTAAAAAACGTATGCGCCAAGTAGGAAATGTTGAAATTCCTCAAGAAGCATTTATGGCTGTTTTAAAATTGAATGATTAATTAGCTGTAAGCTTTTAGTTTATAGTTTTTACATAATAGAAAGACACTTCGTTTGGAGTGTCTTTCTATTATGTATATTTAGATTTAATGATTAAAATCTAAAAGATGCAAGAATTTCAAGTTTTGTTAAAAGAAGAAAGTCAAGTCGAATTATTTGTCAATTTTATTGACAATAATAATTACGGTAGATGGTCTATTTTGTTTAATACCAAAGATGGTACTCAATTAGAAATTATTACACAAAATGAGATTTACAAAGAACGAATTTTAAAGTTTAAAAATAATTTAAGATAGACTTCTTTGCAGGTAAAGGTAGCTTTTAGATAATCGAAATAATAAAAAACGCATCAATTTCTTGATGCGTTTTTCGGTTGTTTGTTGTTTACTTACTTATTATGAAAAAATTATTTTGCTTTTGTAAATTCTAAATTAACAATGAATTTTACGTCTTTTGCAATACCCATACCAGTTGGGTCATAGTTTATGTTAAATGCTGTTCTATCGATTGTTGTAGTAGCCTGGAAACCTACTTTTTGATTACCTTGTCCGTCGTCTTTCAATAAACCACCGTAAACCAATGTGAAAGTAACTGGTTTGGTAACATCTTTAATTGTTAAGTTTCCATTTAACTTGTAGTTTTTACCATCTTTTTTAACCGATGTTGATACAAATTTAATGTCGTTGTATTTAGCTGTATCAAAGAAATCAGCTGAGCGTAAATGGTTGTCACGCGCATCGATTCCTGTATTTATTGAACTTGCATCAATAGTAAAATTGAATTTTGCAGAAGTAATATCTTCATTAGTCATCTCTAATGAACCTTGGTATTTATCCATTTTACCATCTACAAATGAGATTCCCATGTGACCAACCGAAAAGTTTAAGAACGAATGATACGAATCTACATTATATTTTGTCTGTGCAAATGATGCTACAGAGAATAACGTTGCAAAAAAAAAAATAGGGCTATCTTTTTCATTATTTACTTTTTTTAAGTTTGATAATACAAATTTAGAACGCTAAATGCAGATAACCGTTAACCTAGATTAAGAAATGTTTTAAACGCAAAAAAAGTCCAACAACTGTTGGACTTTAATTTAATATTTCAAAGAGAATTATAATTGTGGACCAGCCGCAACTAATGATTTTCCTTCTTCGTTATCTGTATAATTTTCGAAATTTGTTACGAACAATTGCGCTAAATCTGTAGCTTTTGTTTCCCATTCAGTTGCTGCTGAATATGTGTTTCTTGGATCTAAAATGTTGGTATCAACACCTTCTAAACCTGTAGGAACTGCTAAATTGAAAATTGGAACAATAGTAGTTTCAGCATTTTCGATAGATCCATCTAAAATACGGTCGATAATTGCACGAGTATCTTTAATAGAAATACGTTTTCCAGTACCGTTCCAACCAGTGTTAACCATGTAAGCGGTAGCGTTGTGCTCTTCCATTTTCTTAACTAATTCTTCACCGTATTTTGTTGGGTGCAAGCTTAAGAACGCTTTACCGAAACAAGCCGAAAAAGTAGGTTCTGGTTGTGTAACACCACGCTCTGTTCCTGCTAATTTTGCAGTAAAACCTGATAAGAAATAGTATTTTGTTTGTTCTGGAGTTAATTTAGAAACCGGAGGCATAACACCAAAAGCATCTGCAGTTAAGAAGATTACTTTTTTAGCATGACCTGCTTTTGAAACCGGTTTTACAATATTCTCAATATGTTCAATAGGATAAGAAACACGAGTGTTTTGTGTTACAGATCCGTCTTTAAAATCAATTTTTCCTTCCGCATCAAGAGTTACATTTTCTAACAATGCATCACGCTTAATAGCTGCAAAAATTTCTGGTTCGTGTTCTTTACTTAAATCTATTGTTTTAGCATAACATCCGCCTTCAAAATTAAAAACACCGTCTTTATCCCATCCGTGCTCATCATCACCAATCAATTCACGTTTTGGATCTGTTGATAAAGTTGTTTTTCCTGTTCCTGATAAACCAAAGAAAACAGCAACATCGCCTTCTTTACCTTTGTTTGCAGAACAGTGCATTGAAGCAATTCCCTGTAATGGCAAGTAGTAGTTCATCATAGAGAACATACCTTTTTTCATTTCGCCACCGTACCAAGTACCGCCAATTAACTGCATTTTTTCGGTTAAGTTGAATGCAATGTAAACTTCAGAATTTAAGTTGTGTGCTTTGTAATCTTTAAATGAAGTTTTAGATGCGTTGATTACCACGAAATCTGGCTCGCCAAAGTTTTCTAATTCAGCGTCTGTTGGGCGGATAAACATATTTTTTACAAAATGTGCCTGCCAAGCAACTTCCATGATAAAACGTACTTTTAAACGAGTATCTTCGTTAGCACCGCAAAAAGCATCAACAACATATAATTTTTTACCTGATAATTCAGAAGTTGCGTTTTGCTTTAAAGCTTCCCAAGTATCTTGAGAAATAGGTTTGTTATCGTTTTTAGCGTTTTCAGAAGTCCACCAGATAGTGTTTTCTGTAACTGCATCTTTTACAATGTATTTATCTTTAGGAGAACGTCCGGTGAAATCACCCGTCATAACGTTTACTGCTCCAAGTTCCGATACTTGTCCGCGCTCAAAACCTTGCAAGTTATCATCTGTTTCAGCTTTAAATAACTCATCGTACGACGGATTGTAAATAATTTCTGTTACATTGTTAATTCCGTACTTATCTAAAGATATTGATTTTGAAACCTTCATTTTTAAATCTTGTGTTGTGTTAATTTGCATACAAACTTACTAATAAATTTAGTATTTTTTTTATTAATTGTTTTTTTGTTTCATTGAATAAAAAGCCGTTAAAAACCAGCTTACTATTAAAAATAATCCGCCAACGGGTGTTACTGGGCCTAAAAATTTAAAGTTTATGCCCGATAAACCTTGGGTTGCCAGTAAAAAAATAGATCCCGAAAATAAAAAAATACCTATGGTAGTTAAAATGCCAATGGTGCGCTTATTTTTTTCTGTTAATACATTTAGTTGCGAAATAAGCAGTAAAAACAACGCGTGATACATTTGATATCTTACGCCGGTTTCAAAGCTTACCAACTGTTCTGCTGTTAAAACTTCTTTTAATGCATGTGCGCCAAAAGCACCTAAAATTATTGCAACAAATCCAAAAAAAGCTGCCAATGTTACTAACTTTCTAGTCATGGGAAAATTTTTGTCAAATGTACACTTTTTTATTTTTCGATAAGTGTTTTTTTTCATGCGCTATTTTTTTAGTACTTTTAGCACATTCAAAACCAGAAATTAATGAAAAATATATTGTTGTTTGGTTCAGGAAGATCAACTTCTTCTTTAATCAAATATTTGTTGGAACGTACAGAAACACATCAGTTCAAACTTCATATTGCCGATCAGTCGATCACATCAATCCAAGAAAAAATTGCAGACAATCCCAACACATTTGCCATTGCTTTAGATATTCATAATGATGCTGAACGCACTAAATTAATAGAAAAAGCCGATGTAGTAATTTCTATGATGCCTGCCTTTTTACACCCAATTATTGCTGCCGATTGCCTTAAATTTAGTAAACATTTAGTGACAGCATCGTACATTTCGAACGAATTAAAAGAGATGGATGCGGAAGTAAAAGCCAAAGGATTGATTTTTATGAACGAATGTGGATTAGATCCGGGAATTGATCACATGAGTGCCATGAAAGTTTTAGACGAGATTAGAGAAAAAGGCGGAAATCCGGTTCATTTTGAAAGTTTCTGTGGCGGTTTGGTTGCTCCGGAATCTGATGATAACATCTGGAAGTATAAATTTTCGTGGAATCCCAGAAATGTGGTTGTTGCCGGGCAAGGTGGTGCTGCAAAATTTTTGCAGCAAGGAACTTATAAATACATTCCGTATCAGCGTATCTTTAAACGTACCGAATTTTTAGAAATTGAAGGTTTTGGAAGATTTGAAGCGTATGCAAACCGCGACTCATTAGGATATCGCGAAGCGTATGGTTTGCAAAATGCCCATACTATTTACCGCGGAACCATGCGTAGAGTGGGTTATTCGCGTGCTTGGAATATGTTGGTGCAATTGGGTGTGACGGATGATACCTACACGATTGAAGATTCTGAAAACATGACTTATCGCGAGTTTATCAATTCGTTTTTATATTATCATCCGACCGATTCTGTAGAGGTAAAATTCCGTTTGACTTTAAATGTGGAACAAGACGATACCGTTTGGGACAAGTTTTTAGCTTTGGATCTTTTCAATAACGATAAAAAAGTCGGATTGAAAAATGCAACGCCGGCGCAGGTTATGGAAAAAATTCTTTCTGAAAAATGGACGCTGCAACCAAATGATAAAGACATGATTGTAATGTATCATAAATTTGGGTACACCATGCCGGGAAGTACTGAAACTTTTCAGATAGATTCCACCATGGTTTGTTTGGGCGAAGACTCTGTATTAACCGGAATGGCAAAAACAGTTGGCTTACCAGTTGGTATCATTACCCTGAAGATATTAAATGGTGAAATTACTACACCGGGAATACAAATGCCACTTACAAAAGAGGTTTATGATCCTGTTTTAAAAGGGCTTGAAACTTTTGGAATTATCTTCCAAGAAAAAGAAGTTCCTTACGATGGTGGAATTTAAACTAAAATCAAAAAAATCCCTGATTCCAAGATTCAGGGATTTTTTTGATTTTATAATAAAAACTAAATCCCCTTCGGAATTGCGTTAATTAATTTTTGAGTATATGGCTTTTGCGGATGCTCAATTAAAGCATCGGCTTCGTTTTGTTCTTCGATTTTTCCTTTATTCATTACTATAATCTGATCTGAAATATATTTTACAACCGCCAAATCGTGTGATATAAACAAATAGGTAAATCCAAAATTATCTTTTAAATCATTCAATAAATTCAACACTTGGGCTTGGACAGAAATATCCAATGCCGAAACAGATTCGTCGCAAATAATTAATTTAGGATTCACTGCAATGGTTCGAGCAATGCCTATTCGCTGACGCTGACCACCGGAAAATTCATGCGGATATCGATCATAATGTTCTGGCAATAATCCTACTTTATTCAACAAATCCAATACTTTTTCCTTACGTTCTTTATCGTTTGAGTACAGTTTATGCACTTTCATAGGTTCTAAAATAGCTTCACCAACCGTAATTTTTGGATTTAACGATGCAAACGGATCTTGAAAAATAATCTGAATTTCTTTACGCAGTTCTTTTAATTCGCTTTTCGATAATTTGGTAATATCTTTATCTCTATAGAAAATTTGTCCTTTTGTAGCTGGATCCAACTGTAAAATCGCATTTCCTAATGTCGATTTTCCACAACCACTTTCGCCAACCAAACCCAGCGTTTCGCCTTCATACATTTTAAAACTTACATTGTCTACTGCCTTAAAATAGTCATTCGGTTTAAATAATTGCGTTTTTAAAAGATATTCTTTCTCAACATTTTCAACACGTAACAAAGGTTTTTGATCGTACAATTTATCTAAATATTCTTTGCGTTCTTCATGCGAAATTGCCGCAGCATTTTCTGTTCCGCTTAAATAGTCTTGAATGGTTGGCAAACGTTTTAAACGGATATTTAGCGATGGACGAGAGGCAATTAACGCTTTTGTGTAAATATGTTCGGGATGTTTAAAGGTGTTTAAAGCCGAATTCTGTTCTACAATTTCGCCTTTGTACATCACCAGAATACGGTCGCAAATTTCTGATATTAACGATAAATCGTGCGATATAAACAAAATGCTCATGCCGGTTTCTTGTTGCAGATTTTTCAACAACAAAATAATTTCCTGCTGAACCGTAACATCTAAAGCAGTGGTTGGTTCATCGGCAATTAAAATTTCGGGTTTGCAGGCAATTGCCATAGCAATCATTACCCGCTGTTTTTGTCCGCCCGAAATTTGATGTGGATATTTGTTATAAATTGTAATTGGGTCGGGCAGTTTTACCTGATCGAACAATCGCAATACTTCTGCTTTAATTTCTTTTTTAGATAAATTGGTATGTGTTTCTAAAATCTCGGCAACTTGTTCGCCACAGTTTATCGAAGGATTTAAAGAACTCATTGGTTCCTGAAAAATCATCGATACTTTTTTGCCTCGTATTTTCTGAAATGCTTTCTCGGAATAATTGGTGATGTTTTCATTTTTAAAGTGAATAGAACCCGTATTTAAATCGGATACGTTTTTAGGAAGCAAACCCATTACAGCCAGACTTGAAACCGATTTTCCTGAACCCGATTCACCTACAATACCAACAATTTCGTTCGGAAAAACTTCAAACGAAATAGAATGGATTACTTCGTTCCATTTTTTTTCCTGTAAAAAAGAAATGCTTAAATTTTCTACCCTTAAAATCGGTTCTTTCATAAAAAAATACTACCAATAATTATAAAAATTAAAGGTAGTAAAAACAAACTAAACAATTTTTTAAATGTGTGATGTTTGGTGACCGATGCTCTCAAAGTTAAATTACATCGAGCATCAATCACCCTACATCTTACACTACGCTACATTCTGCGTGTAATCTTTTGTAACAACCAAGTTAATCGGTGTGCTGTTTAAAAGATTATCGTAAATAGGGCAACGTTCTTTAATTTCATCCATCCAAAATTTCAGTGTGCTTAAATCGGCACTGGTGACGGGCTTTACAACCAGTTCAATTCGTTCAAAGCCGCTTCGGTCTTTTACGTTTAAGCCTTGTGTTTTGGCGGTATTTATTGTTCCTTTAATTTCGATTTGAATCGATTTTAAATCCATATCAAGATCATCTGCAACCTGATGTCCAACCATATTAATGCATGCTGCAAATCCTGCTAAAAGATATTCTAAATGGGCATTTGAATTCTTTCTCATATCGTTTTGAGTGATTGAAAATTGTAATTCGCTGCTTTTAATGTTTAACTGGCTTTGGTTGGCAAAACTTAATAATGAAATTTGTTCTAGGCTCATGATTACTGGTTTTATGGATTAATATTAAATTATTGGGCATAAAAAAATCCCCTGCGGTTTTGCAGAGGATTCACTTAAATTATATTGTAAAATGGTTACAATTTAGTGCATACAAAACCTCTGCGGGAAAATTTCCACATTCTACAGTTGCGTGTATGTTTAATAAATTGTTGCATTTTAATTTTTCTATTTTTTTTTATTTCGGAACAAAATTCTAAATTTATTTTTTAAAAAGAAAATTATTTTTAATATTTAACATTTAAATGTTTTAAACCGAAAATATTTCAGAATCACTTAAAATAGGTTCGTTACGCATTCTTAAGAAAATCTGTGCTACGGCAACAACATCGCGTTCGCAGTATTTTGCAATCCGATCGATGTTTTTCTCGTTGTAATATACGTTGCGGACTTCGCTGCCATCGATATCTTCTTTTGGCGACGGAATGTTTAAAACATGCGTTAGTAATTTTAACGACGTATAATGTTTGTAGTCGCCAAATTTCCATAATTCCAACGTATCCAAATGTGGAATTTCCCAAGGTTTTCTGCCAAAAAGCTGCAGTTTTTCAGGAATGTTTATTCCGTTGATCAGCATACGGCGACACATGTACGGAATATCGAACTCTTTAATATTGTGTCCACAAAATACGAATGCCGGATTTGAAAAATGGGTTTTTATCAGATCGTTAAATTCTTCTAACAATTGCTTTTCTTCACCAATAATCGATTTGGTTCTAAACTGTCGTTCGGCATTTTTGATGGTGAAATATCCCACCGAAATACAGATGATCTTACCAAATTCAGCCCAAATTCCTGCACGTTCGTAAAATTCTTCGGGCGTTAAATCGTCTTTTCGCTGATATTGAGTTTTATCGGCAAATAGCTGCTTTGATTCTTCTGGTAAATCAGTAAAAAATTCTGATTGTGGAACGGTTTCAATATCCAAAAAAAGAATATTCGGTAAAACTATTTTATCAATCATAATTACTTGTTTAGCATATTATAAGTTTCATCGATATAAACATACAAATCGTTGCTGTGCGCATCGGTTGTAGTCTGCAAGCCCTTGATATGACCCAAACGAACAATGATGATGTTGTCTTCCGGAATTACAATGGTAAACTGACCCAAATGACCGCGCATGTAGTAAATGTGTTTGTTTTTGTAGTTTGATAACCACCAGCCATAACCATATTGCGGACTTTCTTTGAAACGCGGGTTTATTGATTCAAAAACAAATTTCATAGAAAGCAGTTGTTCACCATTCCATTTTCCGTGTTGCATATACAATTTACCAAATTTGGCAAAATCACGAGCATTGCTGGCTACACAGCAATAGGCTTTTTCAATTCCGTTGTCTTTATGATCGATCTGCCACAACGCATCATGTTCCATTCCCATAGGTTGCCAAAAATATTTCGACACAAAATCAGCCAACGTCATTTTTGTAGCTTTCTCTAAAACCATTGCCAGCAATTGCGTGTCGCCACTTTGGTAGATAAATTCCTGTCCCGGTTTTTTATCGATAGGTAAGCTTAACATCAACGAACGCAAATCGGTTTTAAAATATGCCTGTGTGGTAATTGATGTTGGGCCGTAATAATTTTCGTCCCATTTTTGACCCGATGCCATACTGGCTAAATCGCCAACGGTTACTTCTTTCGCAAATTTGCCTGTTAATTCGGGTAAATAATCAATTACTTTGGTGTCTAAACTTTGAATCATTCCCAAGTCAATCGCTTTTCCTAATGCCGATGTTACAATGCTTTTCGCCATAGAAAACGAGTTGGTTTTACTGTCTTCTTTGCCAATATCGAAATAACTTTCATGAAAAATACTGTCGTTTTGAATAATTAAAAACGATGTAGTTTGTAACTCTTTATGGGTTTGATTCAGCTTTTCGGTAGCCGGAATTTTATTGTAATTTTTGGATATGTTCCATGGTTGCGCTGTTCCTTTTTTAATTTCACGATTGTTGAAATAACTGTAATCTTCTAAAAAAGCTGTTTTATGACCGGTTAAATACGTTACGCGAACCGCACGAAGCAAATAGCCGTAATCGAAAATGTAAATAAGTGCAATGATCGATAAAAAAACAATTGCAAACCATTTAAGGATTTTTATAAGAATTTTCATGATTTTATTTGTTGGATAAATTAAAGATAACAAATTTATTCATCGTCTAACTGAAAAATTTCGTTTACAGTTACATTGAACATTTTAGACATACGCAAAGCCAATTCTACAGACGGAGCATATTTTCCGGCTTCGATTGCATTGATAGTTTGTCTTGTAACACCCAATTTTTCTGCCAATTCTGCCTGTGTGATGTTATGAATGGCGCGGAATACTTTAATCTTCGTTTTCATAACTGAATTGTTTTTTATAGATGATTAATTTGGTATAGTAGAAAAGGTTAACTAAGATTACGAAAAAATATAGAAACCCCATGATAACATTTAAAAAAGGTAAACCATATATAAAAATTTCGCCTAAAATAAGTAAGCTAAAAATAAAATAAGTGGTGTAAACTAACGATTTTAATCTTATAAGTGTAATCATTTCATCTTCAATTTTTTCTTTTGAAAAGGCTAGAATAATTCCACTTATAAAAAAGGAACAATCTAAAATTTCATTATAAATGTTCTGTTTCTCAAATCCAAAATAAGTATTGTAAGATGTTTCTGTAAAGGTGTCACTCACGAAAGCAAATACAGTTGTGTTGATCTCTGTTTTTATACCTGAATATTGTAAAATGATTAAAAAAAGAGAAATAATAAAAATCACCAATGCAGGTATTTTTAATTTGTTCGGGAATAGATAAATACTTTTCATAATAAATAGTTTTAAAAATTGATTCAATCAAATGTAATAAAAATTTTACTATATGTAAAAAATATTTTACATATAGTAAAAATAAAAATACTTTGTTGTTTTTATGCGACACTAAAAAAGTTCAGAATGACATAGCTTGGGTAAATTGTGTTTTTGGGGATAAAAAAAGCACTACAAAGAAAACCTTGTAGCGCTTATAACTAACAGTTAAAAACGAATAACTGTTTACAAATTCTGAAAGAAATCGTTTCCTTTGTCATCGGTAATAATAAATGCCGGGAAATCTTTTACGGTAATTTTTCGAACAGCTTCCATTCCCAATTCAGGGAAATCAACTACTTCAACTTTTAAAATATTGTCTTGAGCTAAAATAGCTGCCGGTCCGCCGATCGATCCTAAATAAAAACCGCCGTGTTTTGCACAAGCATCTGTAACCTGTTGTGAACGGTTTCCTTTTGCCAACATAATCATTGATCCGCGATTTTCCTGGAACAAATCAACATAACTGTCCATACGTCCCGCAGTTGTTGGTCCAAAAGATCCTGAAGCCATTCCTTCCGGAGTTTTTGCAGGTCCTGCGTAATAAACCGGGTGATTTTTAAAATATTCCGGCATTGGTTCACCATTATCTAACATTTCCTTGATTTTTGCATGAGCAATATCGCGGGCAACAATAACGGTTCCGTTTAACATTAATCGGGTTTTGATTGGATGTTTGCTTAATTCTGCCAAAATCTGATCCATTGGCTGATCCAAATCAATAGAAACCGGAGCTTCTAAATGCGGAGCCGTTTCTGGTAGTAATCTCGCAGGATTTGTTTCTAACTGTTCCACAAAAATACCGTCGGCAGTAATTTTTCCTTTGATATTTCTATCGGCAGAACAAGAAACCCCCAAACCAACCGGGCATGATGCAGCATGACGTGGTAAACGAATTACACGAACGTCGTGCACCAAGTATTTACCACCAAATTGTGCACCTACGCCAGATTCTTGACAAATTTGCTGAATGCGTTTTTCCCATTCCAAATCGCGAAACGCTTGTCCCGCCATGTTTCCAGTTGTTGGTAAATGATCGTAATAGCCTGCAGATGCTTTTTTAACGGTTGCTAATGTTGCTTCGGCAGAAGTTCCGCCAATGACCAACGCCAAGTGGTAAGGTGGGCAAGCAGCCGTTCCTAAATCCATTATTTTGGCTTTTATGAAAGCTTCTAACGATTTATCGTTTAATAACGATTTTGTCTGCTGGTATAAAAAAGTCTTATTTGCAGATCCGCCACCTTTTGCAAGGAATAAAAATTCGTACGAATTTCCTTTTTTAGAATAGATGTCGATTTGTGCCGGAAGGTTAGATCCCGAGTTTTTCTCTTCGAACATTGAAATTGGAACGATTTGAGAATAACGTAAATTTTTGTTGATATACGTGTTGAAAATACCTTTTGACAATGCCTCTGCATCATCGATTCCGGTATAAACATTTTCGCCTTTTTTTGCCATTACAATTGCCGTTCCCGTATCTTGGCACGATGGTAATTCGCCGCCAACAGCCACTGCTGCATTTTGCAATAAGTTGTAAGCAACAAAACGGTCGTTATCGGTAGCTTCGGGATCATCGATAATTGCACGTAATTTTTCTAAATGCGACGTACGCAGCATAAATGAAACATCGGTCATTGCTGTTTCTGCCAATAATTCCAATCCTTTCGCATCAACCGTTAAAATTTCGCGATCTCCTAATTTTTCAATTTTTACGTAATCTGAAGAAATTTTACGATACTGTGTATCATCTTTTTGTACAGGATACGAATCCTGATATAGAAAATCAATCATTTTTGTTGTATTGTTATTTAGTGGCGTAAAAATACTGAAATATGATTTTAGACTGACTCTAAATTTTAAGTAAAATCCACAAAAAAAGAGAAGTTGCCTTCTCTTATCTTCTTTTTGAAACGTAGTTCATTAATTCTTTTTTGTTTTTGTCGAAATCGAAACTTTCGTAAACAATGTAGAAATTTTTAGTGTCGATACAATAATCATACAGCAATTTTCCGGCTTGCAAACGTGTATCATCAAAAGAAAAAGTGCTTAACAACGTATTTATCTGTTGCGATGTAAACAATGCCGATTTTACCTGTTGTTCTATGTAAGCCATTTTGTCTTTATCAAAAGTAGCGTTTCGTTTTAATGTTTGCACAAAATTATCAAACGAACGGTTGTCCATAACTTCTTTAGATTGGTTATAACCCGGTTGATTGTTGTAATTTCCAGAATTGTTATAAGGATTATTCCAAACATCGTCCCACTCGTTAAAACCATACATTTGTCCTTGAACTCGATATGAATCTAACAAATACAAACCGTAATTATTGAAAAAATCTAACACCATTCTAGTGTTGTTTCGAACATTTAATGAAGTTCTGTAAACCAAATAACGGTCTTGATAGATCGAAAGAATCATTCTGCCTGATTTCAAATCGAAAAAACGATATTTTCCAGAAGACGAGCTAATTACCTGATCGTCTATCTCAACAGTATAATAACCATATTCGGGAATTCGTAAAAATACTTCGGAATAACCTGTATTCTGATTCCAGTTATATCGGGTTTTGGTATTTCTGTTGTCGCTTCTGGTCAATGAACGGTTTCCTGATTGGTTTGAAGACGTTGTACTGCGAGATACTTCAATACTGCGTTGCGTTTTCATTTCGGTAGCCGAAGCTTCGTTTTTTAGTAGTTCACCTTTTTTACCGGCTTCTTGTGCAAAAGTCAGCATACTTAAGGTTAACAGGCAAAAAGTAATTATTTTTTTCATGATTTATAAGATTGATTTAATTGAGCATTTTCATGAATCATGCCAATTTTTAGGAAGGATGAAAATCTGCATAAAAAAACCTCTTCGTTAAAAGAGGTTTTGTATGTTATTTGTTAACTTTTGCTAGATATTGATCGATAGCCATTGTCATAGACGGCGCTTCGGGTGTTGGTGCCATAATATCGACACGCAATCCAAAAAGTTCGGCTTCTTTCTTTGTTGTGCTTCCAAAAACACCGATTCTTGTGTTGTCTTGAACAAAATCGGGGAAGTTTTTAAACAGCGAATTTATTCCTGTTGGACTGAAAAAGCATAAAACATCGTATTTTACATCTGCTAAATCAGACAAATCGCTCATTGCGGTACGGAAAAATATTCCTTGTGTCCAGTTTACACCTAAATCGTTCAGGGTTTGTGGAACGTCATCGTTTAATTTATCCGAAGCCGGCAATAAAAACTTGTCGTCTTTAAATTTTTTGATAAGTGGCGATAAATCAATAAAATCTTTCTGCCCAACATATATTTTACGTTTACGGTAAACAACGTATTTCTGCAGGTAGTAAGCAATAGCTTCAGACTGACAAAAATATTTCATTGTTTCAGGAACTTTAAAACGCATTTCTTCTGCAACTCTGAAATAATGATCCACAGAGTTTTTGCTTGTAAGAATAATAGAGGTATAGTTGTTCAGGTCAATTTTTTGTTGACGCACTTCTTTGGCGTTTACACCTTCAACGTGAATGAAAGGTCTAAAGTCAATTTTTACTTTGTATTTCTGCTGTATGTCGAAATACGGAGAATTCTCCACTTTAGGTTCTGGTTGCGACACCAAAATTGATTTCACTTTCATGGCATTTGTGCTTTAGGTCTTAGAAAAAACAAACCAGTTATATAATATAACGTAGGGTGCTATTTCAAAGGTGCAAAGATACAAAATAAAATAAAACAAAAACTGACTAAATACTTTTTGATAACTTTTTAAGAGAAGAATAAACAAAATTGTGTTAAAAAGCACGAAAACTCCTGATACTACCCATATAAAATAATCAAACGAAAAACGGTTGTAAAATAAAATCGCAACAACAGGCAACAGTAATAATCCTAAATAAGATCGATAACTAACCTTAACCAAATTGTACTGTTCGGCAAATTCTTCCATATTAAAACAAACCGCAATAATTTTCTCTACAAAGTATTTTACCAGTACAAAAAACAACAAAATGCTTAAAATACGCAGATATGTTGGGAAATAATTTAAGTTAGAAAAACCGGTAAGGCTTATAATGTAATGCACAAAAAGACTCAACGAAACCATTTGCACAAAAAACATACTTATGGTAAAGCCGCTTTTCATGTTGTTGCTGTCGCGGTACGTTGAAAGATATTTGTTAGAAAAAGCCAATTTTATAAAATCTTCAAAACGGTTTGGAAACGTTAATCGGGTAATAACAATTGTGGCAAAGGTTATTGTAAATAAAACCGTTGCCCAATCAAGAGAAAAATTGTTTCTATCTAAAAAATCTATTTCCATAAACGCTGTAAAAATACTAATTTTATGCGGAATAAAACCTTTTAATTTTATTAAGAAAACTACATTTAAAAAAAGCTACATTTGAGCAATATTTTTTTATGAAGCAAAATATAGTTGTAATACCTACTTTTAACGAAATAGAGAATATCGAAGATATTTTACGTGCGGTTATGAATTTGGAAACACCCATTGATGTTTTGGTGGTTGATGATAATTCGCCCGACGGAACTTCGGAAAAAGTATTACAAATTGCAGAAGAATTTCCCGATAGGATTTTCTTGAAGAAAAGATTAAAGAAAAACGGATTGGGAACCGCTTATGTTGCCGGTTTTAAATGGGCGTTAAAGCATAATTACGAATACATTTTTGAAATGGATGCCGATTTTTCGCACAACCCAAACGATTTACAAAAGTTGTTGGAAGTGTGTAAAAATGTAGCCGATGTTTCTATAGGTTCACGTTACGTAAAAGGCGTAAATGTGGTAAACTGGCCTTTAAGCCGTGTATTATTGTCGTATTTTGCTTCGGTTTACGTGCGTTTTGTTACCAGCATGAATGTTATGGATACCACGGCAGGTTTCATTTGTTACCATCGTTCGGTTTTAGAGCAGATCAATTTGGATAAAATTAAATTTGTAGGATACGCCTTTCAAATCGAAATGAAATATCGCGCATTTTCCCGTAACTTTAAGCTGGTAGAAGTTCCCATTATTTTTACCGATCGAACCAAAGGAAAATCAAAAATGTCGGGCAGTATTATTAAAGAAGCCGTTTTTGGCGTTTTACAATTACGATTTAAAAAACTATTTAATAAATTATAAATGAGCACTCTTTTAATTAAAAACGGAACCATAGTTAACGAAGGAAAAGTTTTTAAAGCCGATATTTTTATCGAAAACGAAATCATTTCTAAAATAGATACACAAATTACGGTTGCTGCCGATAAAGTGATCGATGCTACTGGATTGCACATATTTCCTGGTGTAATTGACGATCAGGTGCATTTTCGTGAACCTGGTTTGACGCATAAAGGTAACATTGCAACAGAATCTAAAGCGGCAATTGCAGGCGGAGTTACATCGTTCATTGAACAGCCAAACACGGTTCCAAATGCCGTTACGCAAGAAATTTTAGAAGAGAAATATCAAATTGCAGCCAATACATCGTATGCGAATTATTCGTTTATGATGGGCGGAACCAACGATAATTTAGAAGAAGTTCTTAAAACAAATCCACGTAATGTTGCCGGAATTAAATTGTTTTTAGGATCATCTACAGGAAATATGCTGGTTGATAACGAAGAAGTTTTAGAAAAAATATTTTCATCAACCAAAATGCTGATTGCCGTTCATTGCGAAGACGAACAAACCATTCGTGAAAATCTTGAAAAAGCAAAAGAACAGTTTGGCGACGATATTCCGGTAACACAACATCCTGTAATTCGCAGTGCCGAGGCGTGTTATAAATCATCTTCGAAAGCAATAGAATTAGCAAAGAAAACCGGTGCACGTTTGCATATTTTCCATATTAGTACCGGAATTGAAACCGATTTGTTCAGAAACGATATTCCGTTAGAAGAAAAAATGATCACTGCCGAAGTTTGTGTGCATCACTTGTATTTTTCAGACGAAGATTACAAAATTAAAGGCAATTTCATAAAATGGAATCCGGCGGTAAAATCTGCAACAGATCGAGAAAAAATTTGGGAAGCGTTGTTAGACGATCGTATTGATGTAATTGCAACCGATCACGCTCCGCATACTTTGGAAGAAAAATCGCAAAAATATTCTCAAGCTCCTTCTGGCGGACCATTGGTTCAGCATTCGTTGATTACGATGTTGGAATTTGCAAAAGCAGGAAAAATATCGTTAGAAAAAGTTGTTCAAAAAATGATGCACAACCCGGCAATTCTGTTTAAAATAGAAAAACGCGGTTTTGTAAAAGAAGGTTTTTTTGCAGATTTAGCTTTGGTTGATTTAAACAGCGAAAAGTGGACGGTTACCAAAGAAAACGTGCTGGCAAAATGCGGATGGTCGCCTTTAGAAGGTGTTGATTTTACAACGAAAGTACAATCGACTGTTTTAAACGGAAAGCTTGTTATGGAAAACGGCGTTATCAGCGAAGAACGTTTTGGTCAACGATTGTTATTCAATAGATAATATGAAAAACCTACTTTCAATATTTTTTTTAATCATTCTGGTTAGTTGTTCAAAGACAGAAAAAGCCGAAGTTTCGCAAGAAAAAATGGTCGATGTACTGTATGATTTAACCGTGTCTTCAAGTGCTCGAAGTACCGCCAACAGACGTGATACAATTCAATACGTTGTAGATTATAAGCAGCTTTTAAAAAAGCACGGCATAGACAGTTTAAAGTTTATTAAAGCACAAAAAGTCTATCAGCAGGATCCAGATGTGTATGCAGTAATTTATGATTCGGTTCAAAAACGTCTTCAGAAAAAGTTAGAAGAAGTTCGTGCAACCAAAGTCGATTCAACCGAAGAAAAACTCAATCCGGTTATAAGCATTAAAGACGTTCCGTTCTCACGTCGCAGAGAATAATAATTTAGCAAAGTCACATTTTTTGTGGCTTTCTTTATTTTTGAAAATACTATATTTGCACAAAATACATTATAAATGAAAAATTTTATTGAAGAAGTGACTTGGAGAGGTATGCTCCACGACGTAATGCCAGGCACAGAAGAACATTTGATGGAGCAGATGCGTGTTGCGTATGTGGGAATTGACCCAACTGCGGATTCATTGCATATTGGACATTTAGTAGGTGTAATGTTGTTAAAGCATTTTCAGTCTGCAGGTCATAAACCATTAGCTTTGGTTGGTGGCGCAACGGGTATGATTGGCGATCCGTCTGGAAAATCGAACGAGCGTAATTTATTAACGGAAGAAGATTTACAGCACAATCAGAATGCGATTAAAGCACAATTGTCGAAGTTTTTGGATTTTGATTCTTCTGAACCAAATGCTGCCGAAATGGTGAATAATTATGATTGGATGAAAGATTTTTCGTTCCTTGGATTTATTCGCGATGTTGGTAAACACATTACCGTAAATTACATGATGGCAAAAGATTCTGTGAAAAAACGTTTAACTGGCGAATCTGCCGATGGAATGTCGTTTACAGAATTTACCTATCAACTGGTGCAGGGTTACGATTTTTTACATTTGTACAGCAATAAAAACTGTACGCTTCAAATGGGTGGATCAGATCAATGGGGGAACATTACCACCGGAACCGAATTAATCCGTAGAAAAGAACAAGGAAAAGCGTACGCATTAACTTGTCCGTTGATTACAAAAGCCGATGGAACAAAATTTGGAAAATCAGAAGGTGGAAACATTTGGTTAGATGCCGAACGTACATCACCTTACAAATTTTACCAATACTGGTTAAATACATCTGATGCAGATGCAGAAAAATACATAAAGATTTTTACTTTTTTATCGAAAGAAGAAATCGAAAAAATAATAGCAGAACATAACGAAGCTCCGCATTTACGTCCGTTACAAAAACGTTTGGCAGAAGAAGTAACCGTAATGGTTCATTCGCGCGAAGATTTTGAAAACGCTGTAAAAGCGTCAGGAATTTTGTTTGGAAATGCATCGGCAGAAGATTTAAAAGCATTAGACGCTAAAACCTTTTTAGAAGTTTTCGATGGCGTTCCGCAAGCAGAAATATCAATGGAAGATTTAAAAGCAGGAATTGATATCGTAGAAGTTTTAAATGCGAAATCGGGCTTTATGAAATCTAACGGAGAAGCAAGAAGAGCTTTAACTGAAAACTCAATCTCTGTGAACCGAGAAAAAGTTCAAGAAGGATTCAGTTTATCAACAAACGATTTAATAAACAATCAATTTGTTTTACTGCAAAAAGGCAAGAAAAACTACTTTGTTTTAAACGTGAAATAAGAATAAAACCTCAGTGAAAGCTGAGGTTTTTTATTTTGAAATAGATTTAGATATTTCGACGAAAGATGAAATCTAATAAACCATTAAATTACACCCACGAATATCCGAATTATCAAATCTACCCAATACTTCAAACGAAAAGTTAGAATACTTTTTACCTAAATCTTGCGTGGCAATAAACGAACACGAATTAATATTTGCCAAATCAATGATGTTGATACCACCGGTTTTTCCATCTTCAATAATCGTTAAGGGATCTTCGGTATCGCGAATTAAAATATCCATCCACGGCGGACATTCAAAAATACCGTTACCCAATGAATAAGCTTGCGAAAGCAACTCCGTCATTCCGTATTCCGAATGAATTTTTTCCACTCCAAAACCTTTAGCTAAAATAGTATGTAGTTCCTCGCGAATCATTTCTTTACGCTTGCCTTTCATACCGCCGGTTTCCATAATAATGGTGTTTTTAAGGTGGAACTTTTGCAGTTCAATTAAATCTAACAACGCGTAGGTAACACCAATTAATAACACATTTTGTCCGCTGTCATCTAAATCCACTAATTTCTTTGCAAGCTCGTTGTAATTATGCAGATAAAAACCAGAATCGGGATGGTTAGATCCTTCAATAAAATCTTTTGCCATGTAGATTAACGACGATCCTTCGCGTTCCAAATAGGAGGGAAGAAGTGCCAAAACAGGATAATCTTCAATATTTCCGTAAAATTTTGAAAACGCACTGCGAAAACTGGCTTCGTAAAAACCTAAATCGGTTACGTGATGTTTAGAAGTGATCATTCCGGTGGTTCCGCTACTTGTAAAAGTTGTTTGCACAGCATCTATCGAACTTAATATATCTTTCGATTTAAAAAATTCAATAGGTAAAAAAGGAATTTCGGTAAGATGCTTTACATTCTCGGGACTTTTGTTTAACAGCAAACAGTATTTTTGATACACTTGGTTATGCTGAAACTGAAAGCGAAAAACCTTCATGGCTGTTTTGTGAAATTCTTTTGTGGTATGTATGGAAATGATGTCTTCTGGTGTAAACACGATTTTTGTTTTAAAGTACAAAATTACGAATAAAAAAAGCATCTCGGTTAAGAGATGCTTTTAAGATTTATTTCAGTAAAAATTATTTGATAATAACTTTACGTGTAGCCGTTTTACCAGCTTCGTTGATTTTTGCTACATAAATACCTGCTTTCAATGTAGAAACATTTACTTGAGAAACAGTTGTAACATCTAATACTTTTTTACCTGTTAAATCAAATAACTGTACGTTTTTATCAGCAGAGCTGTTTGATGTAATGTTTAAAACATCGTTTGCCGGATTAGGGAAAATGTTTAAACCTTCGATGTTGTTTTCTTTTGTTGATGCAGAAGGATCAATTGGAGTTACATCTGCCCAAGAAGTACCTATTCTTAACTCGTCAATATCTAAATCTGGTGTTTCCATAGCAGAATCTTGTCTGAAAAAGAAATGTACTATAGATGCTAAATCAGTACTTGCTGTCCATTGGTCTTCAATTGTTGGAGTAGGCTCTGTTGTTAAACCTAAAGTTGGGTTAATCCATAATTTAGCAACATCATTATTTGTCCCTGCTACAAAAGTGTAAGATCCAACTACAAGGTATGTATCACCTACAGTATAGTCTGTAGTTGACCAAGTTGTTCCGTTTCCTGTTGCAGTTCTTAATTCAGAACCAAACTTAAAAGTAGTATTGTCAACTTTTTTAGTCCAGATTGTACCTCCAAAATTCGTATCATTTGCCCCAAATCCTGCAAAATATCCACCGTTCGGATCAGTTACAGCACTAATGTCATTTATCTTTACTAAAAAAGAATAATAAATTGTATCTGCACTAACAGGGGTAATGTCATATTTAGCATCAATTCCAGGACCTGCAAAATTAATTTTATTACCTATAGAAGCTGGTAAATCAGTATAAGAAAGATTTCCTGCTACAATAGCAATGTCATCACCAGTATTAAGAGCTGTATAACCAGCTTGTGTTTGTAAAGCTCCAGGTGCCGTGTAATCAAACGATTCGTATACAGGTAACGTTGCTTGCGCATTTGCAGCAAAAGAAGCTGCCAAAATTGTAACTAAAGTGTAAATTTTTTTCATATCTAAATTGTTTTTAAATTTTATAATGCAAAGTTAAGGTAATTTTTTAAAACCTAAAAGAGTGTATGTTACTAAATTGTTTCCATTAAAAAAGCCCGTGAAATAATCACGGGCGTATGTTTTATTTTATTACTATTTTTCTGGTAATACTGTTGTTTTTCTCGGACAGTTTTAAAATGTAAACTCCGGCTTTTAAGTTGGATACATTTAGTTCTTTCTGATAACCATTCATTTCGGTAGTCAAAATGCGTTTACCCAGCATATCGTAAAGTTCTATTGCTTTTACAGAATTGGTTTCAGCATTGATGTATATTTTTCCGCTGGTAACCGGGTTCGGGTAAATTTGAACCTTATCTAAAGTGTTTTCGGTTTTAACTTGGTCTGCTACTCCACTGTTTTTTGCTGTTTGTGCCTGCGCAGAAAAGCTTGTTATAATTAACATTAGAAGTATATATAGGTATTTTTCTTTCATAACTTTAAATTGAATAAGTAAATATATAAAATAAATATCAAATAAAATACCAAAAAAATAACCTCAATAAAAAATTGAGGTTATTTATGAAGATTTTAACTGATTTACTGTTTGTTTAAGTTATTATGTACCTTGATTTCGCTCGGATGACAGACTGATTTAAACTGTGACAGTAAACTATTTGAAATTTATTATAAACCTACTGTCCAGCCAGCTGCCCATGTTGGTGTAGCTGTACCGTTACCTGCACCTGTAGCATTAGCATCTTCTGTAAAGATTTTGCTTACATCTGCAGCAGTACCGTCGGTTTTCTTTCCTTTAGATTTTGTAGCAACGTTATCAAATTTAACGCGTGTAGCTTTTAATTCACCACTTGCAACATAGCTGATACCTTCGTCATGCTCTACGTCGAAACCTGTTCCAAAGTTGCTTAAAACAACGTTATCGAAAGATCCTTTTGTACCTACACGTAATTTCATAGCTTGGTTTTCACTACCACCATTGTTACCAATTAACGTTAAGTTTTTAATTGTTGGGTTAGCAATTGGTGCAGCAGTGTGGTTGTTAGAGTTATTATCTGCTTCGATACCACGGTTACCATCGTTTGTTCTTTTGCCGTACCAGTTTTCACCTAATCCGTTCCAACCTTCTGTCCAATCGAATAAATCGTCACCTACTTCTGCTGCAAAACTTGTAACTACTAAATGTTTCGCATCTACCGTACCACCAAACCACTCAAAACCGTCGTCTGATCCTTCGTGAACCTGAACATAATCAATAGTCGTTCCTTTACCAACACCAAACATAGAAAGTCCGTTGAATTCTTTGTCTGCGTTGTAAGAATATCCAGAATATTCGATTCTTAAATATTTGATCGATCCAGAATTATCGTTAGCGTCTGATCCACCGTAAGTTAATTCAGAAACTTCGGCAGTTGCAGTTGCACCTTTGTTAATTGGTGCTTTACCGCAGATTACTAATCCACCCCATGATCCTGCTTTTTGAGTTGCAGCTGTCATGATTACTGGGTTAGATGAAGTACCTTCTACAAAAATTTGTGCACCTTGTGATACTGCAATGTATCTTACTGCATCAAACTGACCAGAACCTAATGCAGTAGCTTCGATTTTAACGCCTGCTTTAATGGTTAGCTTTGCTCCAGGACCTACGATTAGTTTACCCGTTAATTTATAAGTTCCGTCTGTTAATGTTACGTGTCCGTCTTTAATTTCGCCTGTTAAATTTTCGCGATCAACTTTAAAAGTAGATTCGCCTGGCTCACCTGGTTCTTGTGGATCTGGTTTGATTGGCTCTTGTACAATTGGAGTTGAATCATCGCTAGAACAAGAAACGGTTGTTGCTGCTAATGTTAATGATAAGAATGTTAAGCTAAATAGTCTTGAAATTGGCTTTTTCATTTTCTTTAATAATTAGTTATTTATTTGATACAAAGTTGTGTATTAATACTTTAATGTGTGTTAAGTGTATGTAATGAATGTGTTGTTAAAATGTATATTTTGCACCTAAACTAAAGAAGGCTCCTCTTTTATAGGTAACTGCATTAACTGCACCTAATGCGTTGTCTTGTATTCTGCGGAATTCTGGATTTAAAATATTGCGTGCAGCAAAATCAAGTGCAAAGTTTTTATGGATTTTTGTTTTTAAGATAAAATCTAAACTTCCCATTCCCTTATCAATTAGGTTTCCTTTTCCTTCTACACCTAAAGCATATAAACGGTCAGAATAATGTGTGTATGCAACGGTTGCGGTCATTCCTCTGTCTTCGCTCCATTCTGTTACGTAAGATACATCGGCATTCAGTAACAAATCAGAAGCTCCGGTAAATGATGAACGATCAAAATGGAAATTGGTATTAATTAATCCGTTGGTTTCTCTAAAGATTTTATCTCTATCTACTTCCTGATCGGTTTTCATGTACGATACATTTAATCCACCAAAAAGATTGTTAGTGTTTGTTCCGCCAAAATCAAAAAGTCTTTTCTTAATTTCGAATTCTGCTCCGTACACATATCCTTTATCACCAATATTAACCCAAGTAATATCGTTGGTAGATGATGCCATGGTAATTTCATTGATAGGATCTTGAATGTATTTACCAAAAGCAGCTACCGAAATTACTTCATCGTTCATTGGGAAAATCTCCCATTTTAAATCCAAGTTGTAGTTTTGCGAAGGATATAAGTACGGGTTACCCACTTTAATTTCGGTTACGTCTTCGTAAATAAAGCGTGCACGCTCTTTAAACTGAGGTAATGTATAGGTTTTACTTGCTGCTAAGCGTAAATTTTGAGTACCGTTTAGTGCGTATTTTAGCGATAAGTTTGGTAAGAATTCGTTACGGTTAAACTTGTTAGACTTTTGTTCGGCATCTAACTGTGTTCTCCATTCAACCAATTGGTTAATTTTTTCGTAACGCAAACCAACAACTGCACTGAATTTATCGGTTAAACGGTATTCTAAATTTGCAAAACCAGCATGTATATTTTGTTCGCCTGTATAGGTTTGTGGGGTTTCACCTGCAAAAGCTTTAATTTCAAACAAACCATCTGCGAAATTTTGCTGATTAAAAAAGCGATCTAAATTGTTAGGATCTACAATGAATCTGTTTGTTGTGCTGATAACTGGTTGCGGAAGACCGAAGTTGAACTGTATCGCTTCAAAATCTCTATTCTTAATACGACCGTTGTAGCCAAAAGTTACTTTTCCTCTTTCATTGCCGTTTTCATCGGTTCCTAACTTATAGTTCAATGCCAAGTTTGCGGCAATTTCGTTTTCTGTTAAGTTCTGAAAATAACGGTGGTTATCTGTAGGAGTTCTTTGTGCCAGATTGTATCCTTGTAAATCATTCCAATAAAATAACTTGTTCTGTGTTCTATCCGGCATATCGCTTTCAATCGTATTGTACGAAACAGCCCAGTCAAAACCTAATTTTTCGTTTAATGTATGATTACCTAATAATTGATTTATTAACACAGTATTTTGAGTGAACGTACCACGTTGAACCAATAATGCGTCGTGATCTCCGTCAAAATCGCGATCCATTCCTTCGTAGGTATCTCTTGATAAATCAGATGAATTGATGTACAAAAAGTTGTAAGCCAAACGGTGATTGTCGTTTAAATGGTAATTTGCATTAAACATACCGGTAGTGTTGGTGGTATGTGTAAATTTTTCTTGATAGAACGATTTTAATTTCGCACCTTGTGCACTAACACTTTGGTTAAGTCCTTCTCTGTAAGTAAAACCGTTGTCAAAACTTGCCGTTGCAAATAAATTTAATTTTCCGGTCTCGCCAATGAAAAAAGATTTTCCTGCTTTTAAACCAAAGTTTCCACCAATTTGTCCTGAACTTTTAGGTTGCAAGCTGTTTTGAAAATTGTATCCACCTAACGGGTTATTTGGTACATCGTAAGATGCATAACCCATTTTGCTTGGTCCGTCTGGAAGCACAAAGTCACTGCCTTTGCTTAAAGCGTTGGTGTTTGCTTTTCCTCCCAATTCAATTTCGAACAAACCACTGTCCTTAAAATCTTTTGAAGAGATATCTACATTTCCACCACCAAAATCTCCTGTGTTTCTTGAATTGAAAGTTTTGTCGATCGAAATATATTCTACAATATCCGTAGAAAATAATTCTAAATTGATGTTCTTTTTCTCTGGATCGTTAGATGGAACCGGTAAACCGTTTAAACTTGTAGAGTTGTATCGATCGCCCAAACCACGAACATACACGTTGTTACTGCCTTCTTGTTGAGAAATACCTGCTGTTTTTGCAACTGCCGCAGCAACATCGCCCACACCTTTACGAGAAAGTTCTTGTGCACCAATTTGCTGTTTTATTTCTAAAGATTTACGTTGTTCACTTAATAAAGCTGTTTCCGATGATTTTCTGTTGTTAACCGTAATAACCAGTTCGTCTAAGTTTGAAGCTTCCGGAGTCAGATTTATGTTCAACTCATCTGTAGATCCCGTTTCATACTGCATTACAAAAGTCTGGTAACCGGTGTACGATGCTTCTATCAAATAAGAACCTTGTTCGCATTCAATCTCAAAATAACCATTTTCGTCGGTTTCTGCACCAAACTCGGTATTCTGTAGCATAATTGTTGCGTATGCCAAAGGTTCGTTGTTGTTAGCTGTATCGTAAATGTGGCCTTTAATCGTTTTAGTATCCTGCGCATAAGTCACCACTCCAAATAATAACGCTGCTGCCAAAAAATTTAATTTCATTTATCGTTTGTGTTATAAATTTTCGTTGCAAAGGAATTACCTAAAAGTTATTGTAAGGTTATACGCGGTTTATGAAAGTGTTGGGTTTTTGTAAATTAATTGTTACTACATTAAATAATTGTTAAGCGGTTGTTTGTTTTTTATTTATCTTTAATTTTACAAGCGAAACAACACAAAACAAATGAAAAATAAGGACATTAAAATCTTGCTGGTTGATGACGATGCGGATATTTTAGAAATTGTAGGATTTAATCTGGAAGCTGAAAATTACCAGGTATTCACCGCAAAAAATGGTAAAGAAGCTTTAACAATTGCTAAAAAGGAAATTCCTAATTTGGTGATTCTTGATGTTATGATGCCCGAAATGGACGGTATTGAAACTTGTGAAAGCATGCGTAAACTGCCAGGACTTAACAGCACCATTATTACCTTTTTAACCGCACGTGGTGAAGACTATTCGCAGGTAGCAGGTTTTGATGTAGGTGCCGATGATTACATAACCAAGCCAATTAAGCCAAAATTGCTAGTTAGTAAAGTTAAAGCATTGTTACGCCGAGTTAAAGAAGACATTTCTGTAGAAGATGTTTTAAAAATTGGTAACATTGAAATTAACCGCGAAGAATATAAAATCATTAAAGATAAAGTCGAAATTATTTTACCGCGTAAAGAGTTTGAATTGTTTTACCTTTTGGCATCGAAACCCGGAAAAGTGTTTAAACGCGAAGAAATTTTAGACAAAGTATGGGGTAACGAAGTAATTGTTGGCGGGCGTACCATAGATGTACACATAAGAAAACTACGCGAAAAAATTGGCGATGAGTTGTTTAAAACCATAAAAGGCGTGGGTTATAAATTAGAAGTTTAATGGGGGTAAAATACCGTAAATCTTATAAGTTTGCAGCAAAATCGGCGGCCGTAATAACCATTTTCGGTTCGGTTCTGCTACTACTGCTGCAACATTTATTCTTTCAAATAAACGTATTATTTACAGTAACATTCACGTTACTGTTTTTTGCGTTTAGCTTTTTTGTATTGCAATACAGGGTAGAACGCTTTATTTACCGCCGCATTCAAAAAATATATAAAGAAGTAAGTATTCTGGATGAATCGGTTTTGCGAAATCAGCCGGTAACAACCGATATGCAGACGCTGATGTACGAAGTAAACAAATTTGCTACCGACAAAAAAGTAGAAATTGAATCGCTTAAAGTACAAGAAGAATACCGTCGCGAATTTATTGGTAACGTAGCACACGAACTTAAAACACCTTTGTTTACTGTGCAAGGCTATGTTTCTACGTTGTTAGACGGTGGCGTGAAAGACAAATTAATCCGCAAAAAATATTTGGAACGTGCCGATAAAGGTATTGAACGCCTTATTGATATTGTGAACGATCTGGATATGATTACCAAGTTAGAAACAAACGAATTAAAAGTCAACATTCAAACCTTTGATATTATTGAACTTTTTCAGAATGTTTTTGATCTTTTGGAAATGAAAGCCGATAAAAAAGACATTACCTTAATGTTTGATAAAGATCATTACAGATCAATTTTTGTAAACGGTGATCGTGAAAAAATCAATCAGGTGGTTTTAAATTTGGTCGATAATTCCATAAAATACGGTAGAGACAATGGAACAACCGAAGTATCGATAGAAAGTTTAACCGATAAAAAACTCTTAATTCGTATAACCGACAATGGTTACGGAATCGAAAAAAAACATATTTCCCGTTTGTTCGAACGTTTTTATAGAACCGACTCCAGCCGATCGCGTGATATTGGCGGATCCGGTTTGGGTCTATCAATTGTAAAACACATTATAGAAGCCCACAACGAACATATTTATGTTGAAAGTAAAATAGGTGTAGGTTCCGAATTTTCGTTTACTATAGAAAAAGCTGTTAAAAAATAACAGCTTTTTTTGTTTTTGTAAATTTAAACTAATCGCCAATTGTTGTATTTTTACCAAAATTTACAAAAGTGGGAAGTAAGAATAAATTGAGACGCTTCAGAGAAAACGAAACGTTTTCAAATGTGTATCAGCCAGGTAGAGAAGATGTTTTAAACAACACGTTCAGTTTAAAAGGCAACTGGAATAAAGAAGTTTTTAAAAACGATAATCCTATTGTTTTAGAATTAGGCTGCGGTAAAGGCGAATATTCTGTAGAATTGGCACGCCGTTATCCAAATACAAATTTTATTGGGGTTGATATAAAAGGATCTCGTTTTTGGCGTGGTGCTAAAACGGCTGTTGAAGAAAATATTCCTAATGTGGCATTTTTACGCACGCAGATCGAATTGATTGAAAACTGTTTTGGAACAAATGAAGTCGATGAAATCTGGATTACTTTTCCCGATCCGCAAATTAAATACAAGCGTACCAAACACCGTTTAACAAACGCCGAGTTTTTAGCTCGATACAAAAATATCTTAAAGCCAGAAGGTATTGTAAACCTTAAAACCGATAGTGAGTTTATGCACGGTTACACTTTAGGATTACTTCATGGTGCAGGTCATAAAGTTTTATATGCAAACCACAATGTGTATAGAAACGAAGGTGCTCCGGAGGTTGTTACCGCTATTCAAACTTTTTATGAATCGCAGTATTTAGAACAGAACAAGCCAATCACTTATATCAAATTCCAGCTTAAATAAATGAATTATCTTCTTCCTTTTTTAACAGGGCTTGGCGCTTCTGTGTTTGGAACTTTGCTGCCTGGTATTTTAAATGCCACGGTAGTGAAAATTTCTAAAAAGGAAGGAATGAAAAATGCCTACAGCTTTATGCTGGGCACATTTATTATTATTGCCCTACAAACGTATCTGGCAGTTTTTTTTGCTAAAATCATTGATCAAAGTGTTTTTATAACAAACATTCTGCGCGAAATTGGTTTTGTAGTTTTTCTGGTGCTTACTATTTATTTTTTTGTTGCCAAACCCAAAAAAAAGAAAGATGTTGAGGTAGAGATTACCCGAAAAAGAAAGCGCTTTACCCAAGGAATATTATTGGCAATTATAAACGTTTTTCCTATATTTTATTATGTGTTTATAACTATTACCGTTTTAAATAATAAGTTGTACACCGTAAACTATATAAGCAATATTTTATTTACGGTTGGTGTTTTAATTGGTGCGTTTTTAGCCTTTATGTTTTACATAAACCTGTTTAAAAACAAAACCGTTAAAGACAATTTTGTCTTAAAGAATATCAATAAAGTACTGGGTTGTATCACGGGAGTCATTACACTTATAAATCTTTGTAAACTGTTTTATAAATGATGGAGAAAGATTTTTTTCAGCGAGTTTATGAAGTTGTAAAACAGATTCCCTACGGAAAAATTACAACTTACGGAGCCATTGCAAAAAAGATAGGTGCACCAAAATCTGCACGAATGGTTGGTTATGCCTTGAATGCTTCTGCTATGCAGGAAGATGTTCCGGCACACAGAGTAGTAAACCGAAAAGGATTGCTAACAGGCAAGCATCATTTTCAAGGAACCAATTTAATGCAACAGTTATTAGAAAACGAAGGAGTGAAAATCAAAGAAAATACGGTTCAGAATTTTAATAATCATTTTTGGGAACCATAAAGAAAACGTCCAAAGTTTAAAC
>Ga0256791_1000039_pt1 | contig 80495 bp, 63 predicted proteins | sample MC6MC0942MT_FD_190188 | JGI IMG/M metagenome (GOLD analysis project Ga0256791, IMG submission 190188) | Metatranscriptome of enriched soil aggregate microbial communities from Iowa State University, Ames, United States - MC6-MC0942-MT... | ecosystem: Environmental > Terrestrial > Soil >...
CGATCAGCAGAAGTTCTTCGGCTTCGATTACCGAGGTTTGACATTCGATTGCGGCTCGAAGTCGGGCTTCATCGAAGCAAACGTGGCTTTTGCCCTGTGGCGTAAGGATATCCGCCCAACGGTCGAAGTTTCGATTGCCGATCTGCTCAAGACGATCAAGCCGGAATAGGCCAGACCGACATCCAGAACCAAGAAAACCCCGCTTTCAAATGTGAAGCGGGGTTTATTGTTTAAGGCTTAGTCAATCAGTGTGGCGATTTATTTCTGCGCATTGCCGAAATAAGCAGATAGTACCTCTTGAGTAGGGCCATCCATTTTCAAGTGACCGTGCTCCAGCCAAAGAACGCGATTGCAATTTTTCATCAGCAGTTCTCTGGAATGGCTCGCCAGAACCAGAATCTTGGTCGAACCCACCAGTTCGTGCATGCGTTTGTTTGCACGCTCTTTGAAGTCCTCATCTCCAGTTGATAACCATTCGTCCATAATCAGAATTTCTGGACGCACGGATGTCGAAGTTGCAAAGGCCAGCCTCAACTGCATACCTGAGGAATATGTCCTGAAGGGCATATCTAAGAAATCACCTAAGCCCGAAAATTCGGCTATTGCATCGAATTTCTCGTCAATTTCTTTCGGAAGCATTCCCATCATAGCGGAGCGCAGGCGAATATTCTCGCGTCCAGTCGCATCCGGGTCAATGCCAAGTTGGATATTGATCAATGAAACACAGGTTCCATCAATAAAAGCAGCGCCCTGTGTTGGTGTATAAATGCCCGAAAGCACTCGCAACAGCGTTGTCTTTCCCGAGCCATTATGACCGATCAGTCCGATACGATCTCCGTCCTTAAGAGTCATTGAAACTCCTTCAAGACCACGGATCACAACCAGTCGATCAGTCTTCCGTTCAATTTTTCCGCCTGTCGCAATGCTCAGAACACGGTTCTTCAGGGAGCGACTTGATGAGTTATAAATTGGAAACTCAACGCTCACGTTGTCTAACTTAATCAAACTCATATCATCACAACCAATACGCTACACGCCAACGGTATTTTCCAAAGAATACCAACGCAACGGCCCAACCGAAAACCGCAAGTCCAATTGCAACAAACCAGCTGATGTTTTCAGGAGCATGTCCAAAGAGCGGTGCCCTGACCAACTCAATGAAGTGGTAAAATGGATTAAACTCGATAAATGCCTTAGAAACATGATCCGGCAGAATCTTCACCATCCACATAATTGGCGTTGCATAAAAGAGTATCTGTAGGAAATTTGTTACAACCTGAGTCATATCGCGGAATCTAGCACATAGAACGGCGAGAATGAGCATCATCCAGGCCAAATTCAAACAAACGAGCAAAAACCCTGGAATCGACAACAAAGCATAGAAATTAATTGTATGCCCAAGAATTAAAGCAATAACAGGAAATATTACGATATTGTGCATGAATATTATCACGTTCCGCCACAACGTGCGCAGTATATGCGTGAAAAGTGGCATTCTCACCTGAAGAATAATGCCGTCAGATCCACTGAAGGTAGTACAACCTTCTGATAGCGAGCTTGTAATGAAACTCCACATAATGATGCCAGCACATACGTGAGGCAGATATTCATGCATTTCAGATTGGAACAGCGTTCCAAAAATTGCGCCGAGCGCACCAATCAGAACAGCCATATTCAAGGTGAGCCAAAACGCTCCAACTCGCGAACGGCGATAACGCTGCGCAACATCTTGCCAGCCAAAAATCAAAGCCAAACGATATTTTGCAAAAGCCTCTACAATATCGTTCAATGCGACTTTAATGCCTGTCTTCGGCTTCAATCGGTATGCGACTAGCTCGGCGTTCTCATCAAAAGCTTCAACGCTCATAAAGACCTAATCCTAGTTGAAAATTATGCAGAGCCGCCCACGCGTCTTCGCAAATATTTCGTCTGTCTGATCGCGTGTAGTAATGGAAATGCTTGAATCAAGTCAACCGCTTCCAATAAGGGAATGCCTTCACAATGTGGCTAAACTCGGATTGTCGATTTAGCACACTGTACAAGCTGGCTGTATGACAACGCACCATTAGATACAGACCTAATAAAGCAAGTTTGGTTCACTGCCGTTATAACCGCAACAGCAGGCAACACCCCCGCCCGTGCGCGTTTTGGTAAATGTCGTTGGAGTCGAGGTCTTCTCCGTCGCCAAAATTTGGCATGAAAATGGGTGAGCGCTGCATCGGAAGCGTCGTTTTAAGCTTTCCAACGACAAAACCCTTTGCTGAGAAGCGTTATGATGTCGTGGCGCACGTAATACGTCTGTCTACCGGCTTATACTATTTTCCTGTCCGTCAATGCGAAAAGCCTATCTGGGCGCGCGATCAGGCACAACCCGGCTTATCTCTCACGGAGGAACGTGGGCACGTTCCGTCATGAACCCAGATTACATAGCACGACTATCCTATTTGCCATTCTCAAAATCTTCGACGGCTCGGTCAACGAGTGAACCATGCAACGACGCGGGTATCAGAAGGTGATTAGTTTTCTTAACGTTATCGAGGTACATCTAGGGGAAGGCTGTCAACGTCATTGTTGATGCGTTATGCGTCCGACAGATAGCTACAGGTAATGGCCGGACTACCGCTCGTAGACTGAGATCGACTTTGGAATCCGATTTTGATTCTGGGCTTCCAATTAGAGACCACTTTGGGAGAATGAATATTTCTCACGAACAAGGAGCGAACGCCGGTAGAAAATCTTTCCGCGTCGCTGAAGATTTTGAACCTGAAATCTCACTATTGTGTCATGGCCATCATCTGGAGCTGACATAAACCGAGAATTACAAAGATCGGATTACGTCAAAGGCCTGTGCTACCGTTAGCGAAAATTAAAAGAGAGATCATTCCCAGCCAGAGGGAAGCACAAAAAACCAATATATATATGATTTGTCTCTGCATTGATGGCTGGGGCGCCTGGATTCGAACCAGGGAATGCCGGTACCAAAAACCGGTGCCTTACCGCTTGGCTACGCCCCAACAAATCGGATCAAAGAGATCGATTGCGCGGGCTTATAGCCGCTCCCCGCGCCAAGTGCAATCGTCTATTGACGGATTCTGTCAGGCTTTACAACATGCTGCATAAGGGCTGGGGATAAATGCCGGGGCGTTTGCCCAATTCGGGCACAGGCGGGATTTGCGCAAGCCCTGAAAGCTGGTAATCGGATGGGAGAATTCCACATTGATCGGTTGTCGCAATGATCCTGCTGCTCGTTTCCTTCCTTGCAAGCGCCATTCTTTGCGGCGTGGGCCTCTATCTTCTGTCGAAACTGTTGCCTGCGGGTTTTCTCGCAGCAGGCTTTAATGCGCGTTCAAACCACAGCGTGGCTGCACGGCAGATCGGTGGCCTTGCTCTTATCCCGGCCATCCTGATCTCGCTTTTGATGTTTGGCACGGATCTGGGACTGACCATCGATCTCGTTCTGTGTCTGTCTGGAGCGTGCTTGTTGCTCTGGATCATCGGCGGACTGGACGACCGCTTTGACCTTTCTGTTGCAACGCGGTTTGGCTCACAGTTCGTTGCCGCCTGCCTCGTCGCTTATGGTCTGGGTGCAGACTTCCGACTGCTTCCTGATCTGCTGCCACATTGGCTGGAAATGATGCTGATCGTCATCACGCTTGTAGCCGCCATCAATGTCACGAACTTCATGGACGGTCTCGATTGGATGACCGCTGCAGGCATCGGTGTGCCTCTCGCCGGAATCGCGCTGCTGACAGCTTTTCGGCTCTCAGGTATGGAAAGCGGCTCAATTGCTGCGATAGCGGCCGGTGGACTCTTGGGCTTCGCTTTCTTCAATCGGCCACCAGCAAGTATTTTTCTGGGCGATTCCGGTAGCTTTCCACTCGGCCTCATCGCTGGCACGGTGCTGTTATTATTGGCACGCGAAACACATATCATTGTCGCACTCATCCCGCCGCTCTATTACGTGCTGGATGCTGGGACCACGATTATTTTGCGCGGCCTGGCAGGCGAGAACATTTTGAAGGCGCATTCAAAACACGCCTATCAGGTTGCCAAACGCGCAGGCTGGAGCGTGCTTAAAGTGGTGAGCCATGTGATGATGCTCAATGTCATCCTGATAGGCTGCGCGGCCGCAATCATGGTTTTCGATCACGCGCTTTCGCAGATCATATTTCTGCTCGTCGCTGTAGTCGCCGTTCTATTGCTGCTGCTTGATTTCCGCGGCCGGTTCAGAAAGTTATAACTTCAAAAAGCACTTTGCGAACTGCGGCCACATCTTCGGTCTCCATCGAAGCCCTCAAAGCATCCAGACTTTTCGGAACGTCCACGGCAACTTTCTGGCCCTTTGGCGCACGCATAATCTTTGGATGACGCGTGGTCTGAGCTTGCGATGGATCGTAGAAGAGCTCTTCATACATCTTCTCGCCTTCACGAATGCCTGTGACCTCGATCGCAATATCACCATCAGGATTATCGGCGTTACGCACAGTAAGGCCAGCGAGCAGGATCATATTTTCTGCCAGATCGCGAACCTTGACCGGATCACCCATCTCAAGAAGAACTGTATCGCCGGATTTAGCAATCGCTCCGGACTGCACAATCAGTTCCGCAGCCTCTTTAATCGACATGAAATAGCGGGTCATATCTTCATGCGTGAGCGTTACAGGTCCGCCATTGGCGATCTGTTCGCGGAAAAGCGGCACAACCGAACCGTTGGAGCCCAAAACATTGCCGAAGCGCACTGAATAGAATGTCTTATTGCGCCCGGCCTTTTCAGCAAGCGTCCCGTAATAATAGACCACCAGCTCGGCCCAGCGCTTGGTCGCGCCCATGACATTCGTCGGGCGCACAGCCTTGTCAGACGATATCAGCACCATGCGCTCAACATCTGTCTCAAAGGCTGCTGCGGCAACGTTCAACGTGCCAAACACATTGTTATAGATGCCGACAAGCGGGTTCTGCTCGACCAGCGGAACATGCTTATAGGCCGCACAATGATAGACCGTATCAACAGCATGAATGCGGATAGCTTTTTCAACGCACTGCTGATTTGCGACCGTGCCTAGTACCGGAATGACATCGCATTGCGCGATCTGACGTAACTGTCTCTCAATCTGATAAAGCGCAAATTCACTCGATTCAAACAGCACAATGCAGCTGGGATTCCATTGTGCAATCGTGCGGCAGAGCTGGCTGCCGATCGAGCCGCCTGCACCTGTCACCATAATGCGTCGGCCTTCAACGACCTCACGCAGAAGATCGACATCAGGCGGCACAGGCGAACGACCGAGCAGATCGTCGATTTCGACATTGCGCAGCGCGCTGACCAGATATTTGCCTGCTGTCAGATCAGCAATAGGCGGCAGGATGCGGGTGCTTACCGGAAGGCGACCGAGCAGACGCGCCAGTTCCTGGCGTTGCTTTTGATCGATTTCCGGTTCGGATATGACGACCTGACGAACACCGAAATTCTCGATTAAACGTGGTATTGCCGCAATGTCGTAAACACGAAGGCCAATGATATCCATGCCGCTGAGATTGCCGGTAGGATCGACGAAGCCAATGACATGCGTATCACTGTGGCTTCTAAGTGCGGTTGCCAGCTGGCGCCCAGGTTCACCTATACCGATGATGAGGGCCGTACTTGAATAGGTTTTATTTGATTCAGCGCTGCGCAACAGCCATTTGGCACCGAACCGGCTTGCAGAAATGAGAACCGTGCTCAGCAGCCAATAAAGAAGCGGAACCGAACGCGGCAGACCAGCGCCGCCATAAGATTCCATAAGGAACACCAGCGCCACCCAGAAGAGCGCGGCAATGGCTGTTGCCTGAAAAATCGGCCAGATAGCGCGCTCAGCCAGATATCGTATAATTGCCCGATAAAGACCAAAACGAATGAAAACAGGTATCGCCAGAGCCGGAGCAATGGCAATCAGGAAAATCTGTGTTTGCGTCGGGACGAAAACGAAACCAAGACGCATGACAAAGGCGAGATAGGCACTCAGCAACAGCAAGATGCAGTCGCTAAACAGAAGAATAATCTGCTTACCGAAGCGCGGTAATAAAGCCAGTCTCTGCCATGGATATCTGAAACTCATACGAACATATCCTGCCCCCTCAAGGCGAGAATGCGAATAATCGCCGTTGAGGATTCGGCTAAACCCAACTCTTTTTTATCAGTGAAATCAGATATCTAGCTCAGATATCCGACCGTTTAACCAGCCCAATAGTCGCACCGTTAACATGAGTCCCCCCGCAGAGCCATATCAATTGACATTGCACGCAATCACGAAGATTACGCTATGACCCCTTAATTATCTGTTTTTATTCGATTTCTCTTAAACAAGCCATCCGATCTTGGTTTTATGCACTTAGTACTTTCGACTAACAAATAGGTGCGGGCAAATTTCTATATAAACACATAAATATTTCTTTATGTAATATAGGATGGAGTGGCATTTACCCCATGTCGGTGAGATGGCTGATTTTTAGTGGCTTGCCCTCAGACAGCTTTCCGATACCGGCTATGGTTAAATCCGATTGCGATCTGAAAACCCGCAATTGGGACGAGGTGCGTCCTGCCCTCGTCAACATGATGGCGACAGCGCTGCGTAAAGCCTGTCGCGGGAAACCGGCCTGAGCTATCCGCCGTTTACGAGCGCTAGAATAAGCTGTTCGACATTGCCGCCCGATCCCATTTCAACACGGTCGAAATCACGGCCCTGCTGACGCTGAACAGCGACCAGCGCATTGATACGGTTAATCAGCTCGCGCCGCATTTTCTGGCATTTCGGATCGTTCGGAATGGAAAGCCCGACCGTTGTGCGGACAATCTCGCGCGTCATGTCCTTGGCCGTATCGCCATGCACAAGTTCATGCTTGTAGATGCCATCATAAAAGCGCTCCCAGTTTTCCTTCACTGGAGAGGAAAGCTTCTGCGAAGGCTTTGGCAGCGTGTAGGTGATTTTCAGTTTTGGCTTTGCCGAAACAATCGTGCAGCCATTGTTGGAATTGTCGAATTTGCGATCCCAGGTCAGAACAAAGGTCGTGTGCGCAATCACGCGGGATTTTCCCGCCTTTGGGCCACGCTCGCCGATGGATTCATAAAGCTGCGGACCGGTGCGGCCAGAAATCGCATAAGGTTTTATGGTTTCAACGGCTTTCCAGTCGTCTTCTGCATGGGCTTGTTCTGTAAAAGCCGCGCCCGAAAATAGAAAACCGAAAACAACACTTAATACAGCTATGCGCACGACGACTCCAAGCCCAACCAGCCAACACAATGGGCACAGGCTACAATATGATGATGGCGAGCAGAAGCCCTTTCGATATCGGTGAGAACGAACCTGGGAAGCTGAACGAAATTCCCCGATTTGCATCTCTTCGAGCATTATTGACTATATCTTCATAGTTTCGTAGATACGTAGTTATGAACAAAACTGACCCAATCGACCCGGGCGTAAAAACCCACCTCGCGGCCGACGAGGCAAGTGAATTCCTCAAATCAATCGCCAACAATCACCGGCTCATGATCCTTTGCCGGTTGCACGGAGGTGAGAAGTCTGTGGGACAGCTTGCCGAGCTGATCGGCTTGCGGGATTCCACGGTTTCACAACATCTGGCTTTGTTACGACGCGAGGGCATTATTGCCGGACGCCGTGACGGGCAGACGATCTGGTATCGTGTGGAAAGCGATATAGCGAAGCAGGTGATGGCGGTGATCTGCAAACATTTTCAGATACCAGTGGTTGATTAGCTGGATACTGAAGGCAACTGCATAAGCGACGATGAAGAAGTACAGGACATGACCGACCAGACTATCGCCAGACGCAATATCTTTGTGCTGACTGCCGCACAGGCTCTGGGTGCAGCAAGCCCACCGATTATCATTTCGCTGGGCGGTTTGGTCGGCCAACAGCTTTCTTCCGATCCGGCGCTGGTTACGCTACCGGTCAGCCTGTTCAATCTTGGTCTTGCAGCAGGCACCCTGCCTGCAGCCTTTGTCATGCGGTCCTTTGGTCGTCGCAACGGCTATCTGCTGGGCGCATGTTTCGGCATGGCTGCAGGCCTCATTGCGGCCCTTGGCATTTTTTCGGCGTCTTTCGTCATCTTCTGTTTTGGTACATTCATTGCCGGCTTTTATGCCGCTTATGTTCAGAGCTATCGTTTTGCCGCAACCGATGCCGCGACAGGCGCTCTTAAAGCACGCGCTATTTCATGGGTCATGGTTGGTGGCCTGATCGCCGCAATCATAGGACCGCAGCTTGTTATCTGGACACGAGACGCACTGCCGGCAACGCCCTATGCGGGCAGCTTCCTGAGCCAGGCGGTCCTTGCCCTGCTGGCAATTCCCGTCCTTATGTTGTTTCGTTCACCAAAGGCTGCGAAATCCAGCAATGCCGCCGATCATGGCCGCCCGCTCAAAGAAATATTGCTGAACCGTCGCTATATGCTGGCTTTGGCTGCTGGCGTCGTCTCCTACGGTCTGATGACATTTGTGATGACAGCCGCCCCTATCGCCATGGTTGGTCACGGCCATTCCGTCGATCATGCAGCACTGGGTATCCAGTGGCATGTGCTGGCAATGTTTGCGCCAAGCTTCTTCACCGGCATGTTGATCACCCGTTTCGGCAAGGAACGCGTGACCGCTATGGGCTTGCTGATTATTGGCTTGTCGGCAATCGTTGCGCTCTCGGGCCTTGATCTCACGCATTTCTGGGTCTCGCTGATCCTGCTCGGCATCGGGTGGAATTTTGGCTTCATCGGCGCAACCGCGATGGTTGCCGATTGTCACACGCCGGAAGAACGCGGCAAAGCACAGGGCGCGAACGACTTCTTCGTCTTCGGAACGGTTGCCTGCGCATCCTTCTTCGCCGGATCGCTGCTGCATTCATCTGGTTGGGAGACCATCAACTGGCTGATCTTCCCGGCTGTCGCTCTCATACTTGTGCCGTTGGTCTGGCAATCTGCTCGAACGCAGAAAGCAAAAGCCGCAGCATAAAAAAAGCCGCAGATCACTCTGCGGCTTTTCTTTCAATCAGAAAACAATCTTACTTTTCGATTGTGCGGTTCCAGCGGCTGTTGAGCTGCTGACGGCCTTCGTTGACAGCATCCCAATCAAGCGTGTTGGCTGTCTTCATGTAGCCATTAAATGCGTCGAGCTTGGCCTGTGCATCTGGCGAACCGGCTTTTGCCTTCAGGTTCGATGGAATGACATTGCCATGATCAAGCGCCTTGCTCTGCGCATCAGCGGAAAGCAGGTAATGGGCGAGCTTCTGGCTCAGTTCAGGTTCGCTGTTGCCTGCGAGAACGCATTCGGTCACTGCGAGAATGACGGAGCCTTCCTTTGGCTGTGCATATTCAACCGGAATGCCCTTGTCCTTCAGGTTGTTTACACCGGTTGGTGTCAGCGGGAAGATCGCTGCTTCGCCGGTCTGAACCATTTCCGAAATCTTGGCCGATGACGGGATGAATTCCAGAACATTCTTGCCGATGGTGTCCGGGAACTTTTCAAAACCTGGTTCGAGGTTCTTGTCGTCACCACCCTGAATGCGGTTGAACATCAGGAATGCATGGAGACCGAAAGTCGAGGCGGAAGCCGACTGGAACACGACGGCATTCGCATATTTTTCGTCAGCGAAATCCATCCACGACGTTGGAGCTGCCCAGCCCTTTTCGTCGAACAGCTTCTTGTTATAGGCAATGCCGGTCATTCCCATATCGACGCCGATTGCCATATCGTCCTTCAGACGTGCAGCTGGCTGAATGTCGGCAAGAACCGGATCATCAGAAATTTTCTGGCAAAGACCGCCATTGATCGCACGCACCATGACGCCGTCATCGAGCAGCATGACATGCATCTGTGGCTTGTCTTTCTGCGCGGTTGCCTTGGCCAGAATATCAGCCGAAGTGCCCGGTACGACAACAACCTTGACGTTGTTGGCTTTTTCAAATTCCGGCAGAACGTGCTCGGTATAGGCGCGCTCCATGTTGCCGCCATTCATGCCGATATAGAGCGTCTTGGTTTCAGCCGACGCGCCCGATACAAAAGCTGTAGACAGGCCGAGTGCCATTGCCGCCATGGCGGTAATATGTTGATTTTTCATGCTTAGTTCCCTTCCATGTTAAGATTGGTATTGGTTGAAGTAAAACGGTTGATCGAAAATGCATCGATCGGTGTTTCTGTCTCGCCCTTGAGCGCAAGGTCTGCGAGGACCGCGCCGACTGCCGGTCCGGTCTGGAAACCGGCGCCATTAAAACCAAAGGCGTGATAAAGGTTCTTGACCCGGCTGCTTGGCCCGATCACCGGATTATCATCTGGCATTTCAGCTTCCGTTCCTGACCAGAAACGGAGCACCTGTGCATGTTGAAGATGCGGAAACAGTTCGATTGCACGCAGCATTACCGAGGATGCCGCATTGACCGAAGGCCGCGAAAAATCCGGGTTTTCAAGCGGCGTACCGCGTCCGCCACCCATGACATAATTGCCGCGCGTGACCTGACGGCCGTAGAAACCACCGCCTTCTTCGCCAAGGCTCATCGGCAAGCGAAACGGCATCGGCTCGGTCACAACCATTGTGGGATAAATCCGCGTCAACGGTACGGGCTCACCGAACGAAGCCGCAAACTGATCCGACCAGGCACCCGCGCAATTGAACAGAAGGCGCGAGCGGATTTCGATGCCCTCGCCGGCCAGAATGGCAAAACCATCGCCGGTTTCATGCACTTCGATGACCGGTGTGTTTTCCAGCACGGTTGCACCTGCAGCCTGTGCGGCGCGGGCAAAAGCAGGCGAAACCAGACGCGGATTGGCATTGCCATCTTCCGCACAAAGCGAAGCACCTGCGACGTCGCCCGGAAGCCAAGGGAAACGTTCGCGCACGGCATTGCCGCCGATCAGCTCAACATCGAGACCGAGCGGCTTCACTCTTGCTGCATAGGCTTCCAGCTTGGCGAAATGCGCTTCAGTGCGGGCAAGCTTCAAATGTCCGCTGCGGTTATATTCGCCATCGATACCGATCAATTCAGGCAGACGCGCCCATAATTTGTGCGAACGCTGTGCAAGCGGCAGCTGTTCCGGCGCGCGGCCCTGCCTGCGAACGCCGCCATAATTGACGCCGCTTGCCTGCGCACCGCAAAAGCCCTTGTCGAGCAGAATGACCGACAATCCGGCCTGACGCATGAAAAGCGCCGCCGATCCGCCGACAATCCCGCCGCCAATAATAACCGCATCCGCCTGGAGTTGTCTGGTCATGACGAAGCGCCTTCCTTGGCCGGAGCGCCAAAGCCGAGCGGGATCGGCTTGACCGGTGCCTGAGCACGGATACGCCCGAATTCTGCAGGCGTTTTGTCCTGCATCGACGCCAGAAGTTCTGCGGCGGCAGCGGTACACATGCGCCCCTGACAGCGGCCCATGCCGACACGGGTAAGCGCTTTGAGCCGGTTGATCTCACGCGTATCACCTTGACCGATGACTGCCTTCGCGTCACGCACCGCAATTTCTTCACAACGGCAAAGCGTGACATCGCCTGCAATCGTGTCGAACCAGTCGCGCGGGAACGGGAAGGCTTTTTCGACGATCAGGCGCTCGCGATAGATATGATCAAGCTTTGTGAGAAGCCCGCGTTCCGTGTCTTCGTCAAACGGCAGGCCCATGTCGCGGAGCAGCGCAATCGCGGCCAATGATCCTCGAATTTCAGCAGCATCGGCACCGGCAATGCCTGCACCGTCACCCGCCACATAAACACCTTTGCGGCTTGAACGGCCAAACCTGTCGGCTGCAGGAAGCCATGCGCGGTCGCGTTCTTCAAACCGGAATTCGCAACCGGCGAGATCGGCAAGCTGGGTTTCAGGACGCAGCGCAAAACCATAAGCCAGCGCATCACACTGAGCCTCGCGAACGCGCTTGCCCGTGCGAAAGCGAATGCCTTCAACATGGCCTTCGCCCAGAACCTCATCAGGCCGGACATTATAATGGATCGGCACGCCACCAAGCTTGAGACGCAGACCATAATAAGCGCCGAGCGCCACAATGCGCGGCGCATAAAGCGCAAGATGTGCCAGATGAAACTTGGAGGTGAAGGGTGCCGTGTCGAGAACCGCTACGACCTTCGCACCTGCATGATGATACTGCCAGGCCACCAGATAAAGCAGCGGGCCTGAACCCATGAATACCACGCGTTCGCCAACTGTGCAGCCTTGCGCTTTGAGCGCCGTCTGCGATGCACCCAGCGTGTAGACGCCCGGCTTGGTCCAGCCCTTAAACGGCAGAACCCGGTCGGTCGCGCCGGTTGCGAGGATGAGATGGCTATAGGCCAGCTGGCTATGCGAGCCGTTGGTCAGAAGATCAAGACGATCGCCCTCGCCGCGTGTGATATTCCAGACGAGCGTTTCCGGGCGATAATCGATTGCGCCGCGCAACGTGTCAAAAGTCGTGTGCAGCGCTTCGGCCTTATGCGCTTCCGATCCATAACGCGCTTTATAGCTGCGGCCATCATCGAATGGGGGGCGACGATAAATCTGCCCGCCAGCACGCATGCCTTCATCAAGCACGATCGGACGATGACCGGCTTTGACCAGCATTTCAGCCGCACGAATACCAGCTGGACCAGCGCCAACAATCACCGGATTGAGAACCGTACTCATGCAAATGGCTCCGTCACAAAGGACATACCTTCTTCCAGCAGCGTCGTGCAGGCACGAAGCTTGTAGCCCTCGGCAGTCATCACATGACAATCCTGACACGCGCCGATCAGGCAGAAGCCCGCACGCGGTTCTCCGGTAAATTCGGTATGACGCACCTTTCCCTGCACCGAGAGAATGGCGGTCAACACGGTATCGCCACGGCGGCCCTCAAAAGGCACGCCGTCGAGCGAGAAGCTGATCGGCTGCTCAGTCAGCCGATACCGTCTGCGGAACTGAGCCGCGGCAGGCGAAACCGGGAATGTCATGATCTGCCTGCTTAGCCTTTACCCACCAGCAGTCGGTCGAGACCGAACATGCGATCGATAATAATCATGGTCACAGTGGCAACGAGGATCATCAGGGCCGACACAGCCGCCATCATCGGATCGATGGATTCACTTGCATACATATACATGCGGACCGGCAGCGTAACCGTGGACGGCGAAGTGACGAAGATCGACATGGTCAATTCGTCAAACGAATTGATGAAGGCGAGCAGCCAGCCACCCGACAGACCCGGCAGCAACAGTGGCAGAGTGATGCGACGGAACACAGTCCATTCGCCAGCACCCAGAGTGCGTGCCGCGTTTTCGGCATTGCGATCCATGCTGCCAAGCGAAGCAAGGATAAGGCGCAGCGCATAAGGCGTGACGACAATCGTATGTGCAGCCACCAGCCAGCCAAATGTGCCGGTGAAACCCATCAGCGTGAAAAGACGCAGGAACGCAACGCCCAGAACCAGATGCGGGATAATCAGTGGCGACAGGAACAGCGCGTTGAGCGCATCGCGGCCACGGAACGCATATTGTGCAATTGCAAGGCCTGACGGCACGGCCAGCGCCGTTGAAAGGGTTGCCGAGAACAGAGCAAGCTTCAGACTGTTGCCAAAAGCCGTCATGAAGTCGTTATGCGCGAAAACCGCCTGGAACCAACGAAGCGAAAGACCGTTCCACGGCATGGACAGCGTGTTTTCCGGCGTGAAAGCCACCAGACACACCACCACCATCGGCGCCAGCATGAAGATGACGATCAGCGTGTGGAAGAATAGAGCGAAAGGACCGTTCTTGACCATGGCCGTTACCCCAGCTTCTTTTTCGCTTGCCCTTCGAGCATGCGATTATAGGCGATCATGATCACAAGGTTGGCGACCAGAACGATGATGGCGATGGCAGCACCCAGCGGCCAGTTCAGCTCGATCAGGAATTCGTCATAGACGACGGTTGCCGCCATTTTCAGACGACGTCCACCAAGCAGACCCGGAATGGCAAAGGAGCTTGCCGAAAGCGCAAACACGATGAGGCTCCCCGACAGGATGCCTAAAACTGCCTGCGGAAACACCACGCGGCGAAGCGCTGTCAGGCGCGATGCACCAAGCGTCAGCGCTGCTGCTTCCACCGACGGGTCGAGCTTCTGCAGCACAGTCCACACCGGGATCACCATGAATGGCAGCATGATATGCACCAGACCGATGACAATGGCTGTTTCGCTGTAAAGGATCTGCGTGGTCGGCAGACCGACCATGTCGAGCACGCTGTTTACAAGGCCATTGCGCCCCAGCAACATGCTCCAGCCGAATGTGCGGACCACGACCGAGACCAGAAGCGGGCCAATGATCACCAGCAGGAAGATAGAGCGCCATGGCTTGCGCATGTTCGAAAGAATATAGGCCTCGGGCACACCGATCAGCACCGTGATGACAGTTGTGATCAATGCCAGTTTGAGCGTGCGCCAGAAGATTGCGAGATAATACGGGTCTTTGAGAACCTGCGTATAATTGGCAAGCGTGTAAACGTCTTCGATGCCCTTGTCGTAGCTATAGCTATTGAACGAGAGCAGCACGGTGAGACCGAGCGGCAGCAGCACCAGCGCGAAAAAGAGAAGCGTCGAAGGCCCGACCAGAAAAAGCGGGAGCAGATTGCGCCGCTCTTTGGCTGAAGCGTTTTGATCCTGTGAGGTGACAGCCGACATGCTCAGTTCACCCCTGCGGTGAGGATGCGGCAATCGTCATGGTTCCAGCTCAGACCAACTGCTGTGCCTTCAGCCGGCGGCGGGTTGCCGAGATTAGGCAGGGCGACCGAAAGCTGGCCTGCTGGCGTTGTAACACCGAGCAACCATTGCGCACCCATGAAATAGCGGGTCGAGACTTCACCTGCGATATGGCCTTCGTCTGCTGCAACAAGCTGCACCTTTTCAGGACGGATGAAGACGGACAGCTCGCCCGATACCTTCTTTCCACCTTCCTGCGCTGGAGCCGGAAATCGGATGGCCGTATCGGCCAGCGAAATGACATCGCCCTCGGCGCGCGCTTTCAGGAAGTTCGACTTGCCGACGAAGTTGGAAATGAAGTGGTTATGCGGGTGCTCATAGAGCTTATATGGCGCATCGACCTGTGTAATCAGGCCCTTTTCCATGACCACGATGCGGTCGCTGATCGAAAGCGCTTCGGCCTGATCATGCGTTACCATGATGGTGGTGATACCGACAGTGCGCTGGATGCGGCGCAGTTCAAACTGCATTTCTTCACGCAGCTGCGCATCAAGATTGGAGAGCGGCTCATCGAGCAGCAGAACCGGCGGATTGATGACCAGCGCACGCGCAATGGCCACACGCTGACGCTGACCGCCCGACATTTCACGCGGATAACGATCCGCAAGTGCGCCCAAATGCACCAGTTCCAGCACGTCGCGAACGCGCTTTTCGCGCTCTGCCTTTGGAACATTGCGCATTTCAAGGCCGAAGCTCACATTCTGCGCAACCGTCATATGCGGGAACAGTGCATAGCTCTGGAAAACGACGCCCAATTCGCGCTTGGCTGGCGCAAGGCGCGTAATTTCGCGGCTATCAAGGGTGATCGTGCCCGCCGTTGGCGGCACCAGACCGGCGATCATCTGCAAGGTCGTGGTCTTGCCACAGCCAGAAGGGCCGAGAAGCGAAATGAACTCGCCCTTTTCAATCGTCAGATTGAAATTGTCGACAGCCGCGAACTTGCCGTAGTGGCGGGAAATTCCGGAAAGGGTCAAAAAGCTCATTGCATCTCCCTCTCGGCATGACTTCCGCCTGAATTTGCGGGGGAGCGGAAGCGCCGTGATGTTGTCTCACGTCGCCTCTTCGATAGGGCTAGCTGGCGGGAGCGGCTCGACCGCGCATCAAGCGCTGGTCAGACTTGGATCGTTTGAACGCGTGTTTGTCCGGTCACTGATGCAACCGTGGCGTTCCCCTTACTTCAAGTTAAAACCGCCGACCCGCTTACGGCATCCTCTGGATACCTTGCCGGACCTTCCCATTGGCGACGGATTTTAAATGGCAGAAAATTTTGAACGATTACAAATTATAATTTTCAATTTCGGAAGAAATTATATATTTCTTTCAAAATGCAGAATTTGGAAGCAATTTTATGGATGATATATCAGAAAATATGAAATCTGGTGCCGCGCTTAACTCAAGTCTGGTGAAGGCAATTCATATTCTGAAAGGTCTGGCAGCCAGCACGGATGACGGCGTGCGGTTAATCGATCTGGCGCGCGAGCTTGAGTTAAGCCAGCCTTCAGCCCATCGTTTGCTCAAGACGCTGATTGCGGAAAACCTTGTCGAGCAGCTTCCCGACAAGAAAGCCTATCGTCTGTCGCTGGAGTTTTTCGCCATGGCAGCGCAAGCTCGTCAGCGCGATGGAATTCTGAGCCTCGCCCGCCCTTCCCTCTTGCGACTTTCGACCACCTTCAATGATACGGTCTTCCTGCTTGTGCGCAGCAATTTCGATGCGGTCTGCCTTGATCGCGTGGAAGGGCCGTTTCCGATCCGCTCTTATACTGGCGATATCGGTGGCAAGGTGCCGCTTGGCATTGGCCAGGGCAGCCTTGCCATTCTGTCCTTTCTGCCGGAAGAAGAGCGCGAGGCGATCATCCGTTTCAACATGCCCCGCATTCTGGATAAGGCCACCATTGACGAGGTTGATCTTCGCATCATGATCGCAGAAGTGCGCGAGACCGGTGCCTCCACCTTCAACTTCAACATGATTGATGGCATGGCGGGCTTGGGTGTTCCGGTACTTAATCGCAGCGGCGAAGCGGTGGCGGCACTCAGCATCGGCACGCTGGCCTCACGATTAACAGAAAAACGTCAGCACACGATCACGGAACTTTTGCAGCGTGAAGCAGCCGCTATTTCCGAGAAACTCAACCCTTTTGACCCGGCTTTACGTCACCCCAGTCAGGCATTCGTGAAATAATCGAACGCTTTAGCAGCATTCCACGCAATAGCCTTATCTTGTCCACAGATGCCCCCGAAATTGGAGATTGACTTGCACTTGCCAGCATCGTTTGATCGGGCAAGTGTGGGGGATCTGTAGAACGAGGCGAAAAGCCCTAAGCAGAAATTCCATCTCTTTATTGATGTAAAAATGGAGTTCTGTTGTGTTCAAGTTCACCAGACGGGGAATGTTTCATCTTGCTCTCGCTCTCGCCGGATCCACGGCGATGGGCACAGTTGCCACCACGGCAGCACAGGCTCAGGACAAGATCCTGCTCATTATCAATGGCGCGCTCGGCGATAAATCCTTCTTCGATTCCGCTGCCAATGGCATGAAGATGATCAAGGACAAATATGGCGACGACGTCGAAACCAAGATTCTCGAAATCGGTGATGATCCGACCAAGTGGGAACCGGTCTTCCTCGATGCATCCGAACAGGACTGGGATCTGATCATCGGCGGCACCTACCAGATGTCGGAAACCGTTGGCTCCGTTGCGCAGCAATATCCGGACAAGAAATACGTCCTCTATGATGCAAGCGTGCCTTATGAAGAAGGCGGCTACGACAACGTTTATTCGATCCAGTACAAGCAGAACGAAGGTTCCTATCTCGGCGGGATGCTGGCGGCTTCGCTCCTGAAGGACGGCAAGCTCGGCGATACTGGCAAGAATCTCGGCTTCCTTGGCGGCATGGATATTCCGGTCATCAATGACTTCCTCGTTGGCTATATTGCTGGCGTGCAGGCAATTGAGCCGGACACCAAAATCGCGATCTCCTATGCAGGCTCCTTCATGGATGCGGCAAAGGGCAAGGAACTTGGCCTCGCGCAGTATCGTTCGGGTGTATCGCTCGGCTTCGTCGTTGCCTCGCAGACCGGCCTTGGTCAGCTTTCGGCTGCAAAAGAAACCGGCAAGTACGTTCTGGGCGTCGATTCCGATCAGGAAGCCATCTTCAAGGACAGTGATCCGGCAATGGCCAAGCAGGTCGTCAGCTCCGTGCTGAAGAATGTCGATGTCAGCCTTCTGCAAGCCTATGACCGCTTCAAGGAAGGCAATCTTCCATTCGGCAAGGCTGAAGCGCTCGGCCTGAAGGAAGGCGCTGTCGGCATCGTGCAGGATGGCAACATGGCTTCCATGGCCACGCAGGAAATGAAGGACGCCATCAAGAAGGCTTCCGATGAAATCTCCGAAGGCAAGGTCACGGTCCCAACCGCATTTGGCATGAGCACCGAAGATCTCAATGCGATCCGCAACAAGGTTCGTCCATAATCGTGGAAAAACAAGCTGAAAACATTGAAGGCGGCGATGCAATCGTCGCCTTCCGAGATGTGAGCAAGGTCTATCCGAATGGCACAGTTGCACTGCGCGATGTGTCGTTTTCGATCCGCGCCGGTTCGATCCACGCCATTTGCGGCGAGAACGGTGCAGGCAAATCCACGCTCATGAAAATCCTGTTCGGCATCGAAAATGCCACCGCAGGCGAGATCGTGATCGACGGCCAGACGATCTCATCATGGTCACCGGAAGATGCCAGCGCCCGAGGTATCGGCATGGTGCATCAGCATTTCTCGCTGGTGCCGACACTGACCGTCACCGAAAATATCATTCTCGGCCATGAGCCGGTGAAAGGCGGGTTTATCGACCGTGTGAGCGCGCGCAAATCGGTCGAAGAGCTGATGCAGCATTATGATCTGCACGCGGATCCGGATGCGATAACCGGTACGCTTTCGGTTGCAGCCCAGCAGAAGATCGAAATCCTCAAGGCGCTGGCGCGTCGCACACGGCTGCTGATCCTGGATGAGCCGACCGCCGTTCTTTCGCCGCCCGAAATTGAAGAGCTGATGCGCAGGCTGAAAGCGCTGCGCGATGAAGGCATCACCATTCTCTTCATTTCTCATAAGCTCAATGAAGTGCGCGAACTGGCTGAAAGCGTCACTGTCTTGCGCGCAGGCGCAGTTGCAGGAACCGAAAAGCTCGCCGATGTGCCGGACGATGCCATCATGCAGATGGTTATGGGCCACGCGGTCGAAATTCCGGAACGCGCGCACAAGCTGAATGCGACGCAAACAGTTCTTGAAATGAAGGGCGTCACCATTGAAGCCCTCGACCCTGCCGACCGTATCCGCGATGTAAACCTCACCATTGGCGAAGGCGAAATCGTCGGTGTTGCCGGTGTGGATGGCAGCGGCCAGCGCGGACTGGTTTCCGCATTGTCTGGTCTGATGCGCGCATCTCAAGGTGCAATCACCCTTAACGGCGCAGATATGGGTACTGCCGACACGGCCAGCTGGCGCAAAAAAGGCCTGGCCTATCTGCCTGCCGACCGCTTTTCACAAGGCGGTGCGCCGGGCCTGTCTCTGGCTGAAAACACGATTGCCGGCACGGACGGAAACCGCGACACTGATTTCGGCCCCTTCCTGCGATGGAGCGCGATCAAAGCGCGTGTCAGCGGCATGATTAAACAATATTCGGTGCGTGCAGGAGCGATCACCGAAAGGCTCGACTCGCTGTCGGGCGGCAATGCGCAGAAGCTTATCGCCGCGCGCGAACTTGCCACCAAACCGAAATTCCTGATCGCCGATCAGCCAACACGCGGCATTGATGTTTCAGCAGCAGCCTTCCTGCATCGACGCATCGATGAAGTGGCGCAGGGTGGCTGTGCTGTGCTTCTCGTCAGCGCCGATCTCGATGAATTGCTGCGGTTGAGCGATCGCATTGTCGTGTTCTTCAATGGTCGCATTGTTGCCGTTCTCAGAAACGGACCCGATATTACTCCAGCGGTCCTTGGACCTTATATGCTGGGCACGCGAGATGCAGCCTGATGCGTAGATTTATATCCTATCTTATTCCCTTCTTTCTGACCGTGCTGGTGATCGGCGTCATCATGGCGCTACTGCTCGTGCCATTGGCCTTGATGCAGGATAATCCGGCAGGTGTACTGAAGACCTTCTTCCTCGGACCATTTGGCAGCATTCGCCATATGGGCAATGTGGTGGAAGCTGCAACCCCGATCATGCTGACGGGCCTCGCCATCACCATTCTTTTCCGTTCCGGCCTGTTTAATCTGGGTGCTGAAAGCGGCTTCTATCTTGGTGGACTGGGCGCTGTTGCGGGAGCCGTTCTGCTGCCGTCGCTTGGCTGGTTCTCGCTGCCGGTTGCCATTTTGTGCGGTGCGGTTGCGGGCAGCTTTGCCTGCACGATCCCGGCAGCGCTGCGCCTGCGTTTCGGCGCATCTGAAATGGTAACATCACTGGTTCTCAATTACGCTTTCCTGTTTCTTGGGCTGTTCGTGCTCAATTATGTCATTCGCGACCCGGCTGCGGGCGGCATGATGTCCATGCGGATTCCACCCGAAGCAAAGCTCGACCGGCTTCTGGCAGGCACGCGTTTGAACTCCGGCTCGATCATTGCCATTCTCGCCTGTATCGCAGGTGGCATCTGGCTTTACTGGACACGTTCCGGTCTCAATATCCGCATTGCAGGCTCCAGTCCCGGATTTGCAAATCATCTGGGCCTGCCGCTCAAGGGCATCATCATGCGCGCGCAGATCGTTGGTGGTCTGGTGGCAGGCATGGCCGGTGCGCTCGAAGTTTTGGGCTTGCATAACCGCTTCGCATGGCTCGACCTGCCCGGTTATGGCTGGACGGGTCTGGTGGTTGCAATCCTTGGCCGCGAAAACCCATTCCTGCTCATTCCGGCAGCTTTGTTCCTTGGTTTCGTTCAGGTTGGCGGCGATCTTTTAGCCCGTAACATGAATATCCCGACCGAAGTTGTTGGCCTTGTCACCGCCGCTATCATGGTTGGCGCGACGGCAAGCGTCATTCACAACCATCCAACCGTGCTGCGTGTGATCCGAAACCTGCGCAATCGTGAAGGAGAGCAGTCATGAGCGCAGTTCTCGCACAAATCCTCGATCCAGCGTTCATCGCCACCATTCTGCGTGTCGGCACGCCACTTTTGCTGGCAGCGCTCGGCGTGATGATTTCTGACCGTGCAGGCGTGCTGAATATCGGCATGGAAGGCATGATGCTGATTGCAGCGCTGATTGCGGTTCTCGCAAGTGCGGCGACCGGAAGCCCGGCCATCGGTCTCCTTGCGGCCCTTATAGTCGGCGCCTTTCTCGGCTGGCTGATGTCGCTGTCTGTCAACAAGCTCGGCACCGATCTCATCATGACCGGCATCGCGCTCAATATTGCCGCGGCGGCAGGCACCACGCTGGGGCTTTTCGTTGCCACCGGCGACAAGGGCATGTCGGGCGCGTTGAAAAGCGGCGCGCTGCCAAGCCTCAGCATTCCTTATATCGGCAATATCCATATCCTGAGCTTTGTCGCATTGCTGGCTGTTCCGGCCGTCAGCCTTCTGATGATGCGGACGCGGTTCGGCCTTCATCTGCGCGCAACCGGTGTTGATCCCAAATCCGCGCGCGCTGCAGGCATCCACACCGGACGCGTTCAGATGCAGGCGCTCATACTTTCTGGCATCTTTGGCGGTGCGGCAGGCGCCTATCTCTCGCTCGGCTATGTCACATGGTTCGGCCAGAACATGACCGCTGGTCGTGGCTTCATCGCCATTGCAGCCGAAGTGATGGGACAAGGAACGGCTTGGGGAACGCTGGTCGCAAGTCTTGTGCTGGCTGCAGCGGAATCGCTGGCAATCACCCTGCAAAGCCTTGGACTGCCGTTCGAGCTGATGCAGATGATCCCTTATCTCGTGCCCGTTGTGGTGCTGACGGTACACGCCGCAAGAAGACAGCGGCGTGCAAGACAGTTGAAGAAATCCTGAAATGCATGAAAATGAGAAAAACATGAAAGCCTGGGAGCTGACACGCGATCTGCTGCGCGACACAAAGCCTGTTATACGCACGGCAGAAGAGCAGACATGGGACGCAAGCGCCGTCATGAAGGCGCAGGACGATCTCATGGCCATGTTCTGGAAAAGCAATGTGCCGGGTTCAGCAGCACCCGAATGTCTGATGGCCGGTGCGCTGCAATCGCTTGAAAACAAGGGCTATGTGCTGGCACCCTATGCAGAGCTTCTGCGCGACGGGCTTGCAGCTCTGGAGCGCTCTGATTTTGAAACGCTTTATCGCATCGATATGCGTTTGCGTATACTGATGCGCGCGGCAAAGCCCGATCCCGAGCATCCATCGCAGAAAACCATACGCTTTGCATCATGGGACGCGTTTGACGCGAGCGTGAAGTGGCCGGACGATGTGGCTTATCCTATCCAGTCTGATGATTTCCGCGACCGTACCGCGGGCGCATGGATGGCGCAGCTGGTGGGCGCTGCGGCTGGCACAGCACTTGAGGGCTATACGGCTGAGAACATCATGGAGGTTTTCGGTCCGATCCGCGATTATGTGCGCGAGCCCAACACCTATAATGACGACATCACTTTTGAGATCGCCTTTCTGGAAGCCTTTGGCGAGAAGGGTTCTTCTGTGACCAGCGCCGACATTGCCGAACGCTGGACGTCGCTGATCCCGCTTGGCTGGTCGGCGGAGGCAATCGCCCTTTCCAATATGCGTCGCGGCCTCACGGCGCCTGAAACCGGCACGTCCGACAATCCGTTCGATGAATGGATCGGCGCTCAGATGCGCGGCACAATCTGCGGCATGGTCGTGCCGGGACGTGCGCGTGAAGCTGCCCGCCTTGCCTGGATGGATGCGGAAATCTCCCACGCCGGAAACGGAATCCTGGGCGAAGTTTTCAATGCCGTCATGGCGGCACGCGCCTTTGCGGTTCAAAACACACGCGAATTGCTGGTCTCAACCGCAGAGCTTTTCTCAACTGACACGGAATATGGTGCGGTTCTCGCCTTCGCGCTTGATGCCTGTAATACAACAGAAAACTGGCAGGACGCCTGGGCAAAATGCGACGCCGAATATGCCGAGTATAACTGGATTCACGTCACGCCAAATGCCGCGGCACAAGTTGTGGCACTCTGGTTCGGCGAAGGCGACTTCGACCAGACGCTAGAAATCGTCTGCGGCATCGGCCATGACGTTGACTGCAATGCCGCGCAGATTCTGAGCATGATCGCCATCCAGCACGGCTCCGGCATTATTGCAGAACGCTGGTCAAAGCCACTCCTCGCCGACGATATCGTCACCTATATGCGCCGCCCGGCGAAAATCTCATTCGATGCGCTTGTCGATCAGACGGTTAGTGCAGCGCGCAACGCTCTTTAAAATCCCCTATTAGGAACACATCATGGCCCGTAAAATCATTATCGATACCGATCCCGGTCAGGACGATGCAGTCGCCATTCTTCTGGCACTCGCAAGCCCTGAACTCGACATTCTCGGCATCACCGCCGTTGCTGGCAACGGCCCGCTGGCTCGCACTGAAATCAATACCCGCACCATCTGTGAAGTTGCGAAAAAGCCGGACACAAAAGTATTTGCAGGCTCTATCCGTCCGCTGGTGCGCCCGCTCGTGACGGCTGAAAACGTCCACGGCAAAACCGGCCTTGATGGTTATGATCTGCCTGCCCCCACTATGCCGCTTCAGGCGCAGCATGGCGTTGATTTCATTATCGAAACACTGATGAAAGAAGAAGCTGGCACCGTCACTCTCTGCCCGCTCGGCCCTCTCACAAACATTGCCTCAGCACTCATCCGCGAGCCGAAGATCGCTGAACGCGTCAAAGAAATCGTGCTGATGGGCGGCGGCTATTTCGAGGGCGGCAACATCACGCCATCGGCTGAGTTCAACATCTATGTCGATCCACATGCAGCCGCAGTTGTGTTCAAATCAGGCATTCAAATCACCATGATGCCACTCGATGTCACGCACAAGGTGCTGACCACCGAGAAGCGCATCGCAGCCATTCGTGGCCTCGGTACGCATGTCGGCGAAGTGGTTGCTGCATGGCTTGAATTCTTCGAGCGCTATGATGAAGCAAAATACGGCACCGATGGTGGCCCGCTGCATGACCCGAACGTCATCGCCTATCTGCTGAAGCCTGAACTTTACTCAGGCCGTCATTGCAACGTGGAAATCGAGATCAATTCGGAACTGACCATCGGTGAAACAGTCGTCGATTGGTGGGAAGTTACCGATCGTCCAAAGAACGCACTCTTCATCAAGGATGTTGACGCGGATGGTTTCTTCACGCTGCTGACTGAGCGTCTCGCAACGCTCTAAACACGCTCAAAATCACATAATTGCCATAAAAAAGCCGCAGGATTCACAATCCTGCGGCTTTTTTGTCTCAGCGTTTTATTGGATTTTTTGCAGGTTTACTGATTATTCTGCAAAAGTTGCGTCACTTCGTGAGCGGTCGGCGCAGCAGATCCGGCACCAACGCGCGTCACCGCAATCGCACCGGAAGCCGACGCGAAGCGCACGCAATCATGCAGCGACTGCCCCTGCGAATAAGCAACGGCAAAGCCACCATTGAAACTGTCGCCAGCGGCAACCGTATCGACCACCTTCACCTTGAACGGTTCAAAGTGCTTGACCTCATCAGCCGTCACAAGCAATGAGCCGCGACCACCAAGCTTGACGATAACGATCTTCGGACCGCGTTCGAGAAGTTTGCGGGCAGCAGCTTCCGCAGATGTAATATCGGTTGGTTCAATGCCGGTGATTTCAGCAGCTTCGGTTTCGTTGGGCGAAATGATCTCGCTCAATGAAATCAGATCGGCCATGTGGCTGGCATCGCCAACCGGAGCCGGATCGAGCAGCACGGTACCGCCAGCAGCTTTCACAGCCTTTGCAACAGCAAGATTGGCTTCATGCGGGACTTCACGCTGCAACAGCGTGATTTTGGCTTTCGCAATGTCAGACGCATAGGCATCAATATCGGATGGCGCCCAATTTGCATTGGCACCAGCGCAAACAACAATCGTGTTCTGCCCGGCTTCTTCGACCTGAATGATCGCAATGCCGGTATCGACACCATCAATCATTTTAACACCAGCGGTGTTAAGACCGAACTGCTGCATTTCCTTGACAGCGAGTTGGCCAAAGGCATCGTTGCCGACCGCACCGACGAAACGAATATCGCCGCCAAGCTTTGCCACCGCGACCGCCTGATTGGCACCTTTGCCACCAAGACCAATGCCGTAGCCGGACGCGTTAAGTGTCTGGCCGGGACGCGGCAGTGCTGCCATACGGGCGCTGACATCGACGTTCACGCTGCCGAAAATGAAAATCTTCAATGGAGTTCTCCACGATTGCAATTGCCGCCGAACATAACGTCGGTTGCAGGAAACTTCCATGCCACCGAGCACACCATACACAAATACGGAAAACCGGAGTGAAACGCCCACTTATCAAGCTTGACCATCAATACTTTGCCCGAGCATAAATAAGATCTGGGAGTGATGTGAAACACATTGGGAGGTTTCGGCATGGTATCAGACAAGCTGCAGAACATGATTTCGCGTGTTCATCAGGTCCTTGAACGAGATATCCAGCCGCTGATCGGAAAAACTCCGCCCTTTATTCTTTTCTTTTCTTTCACAGACACGCTATCGCGTGCGCAAACACTGACCGTCACGGCAGGAAGCTTTAAAGACTGCTGGAACGCAGGGCTGGAGAAGCTACAGCAAACCATCACCAAATCAGGGATGGAACCCAAATGGTTGCGGGTCGATTGGGTGGAAAGCACCGAAGAAATCGATAAAGCGGAGCTCATCAGGCGTCTTCAACAGGTCAAACGGAACTATTTCCGTTATGGCATCTCCCTTGATGAACGTTTTCAAACGGCTTTCCTTGAAACAGAACTGAATGGCAATGCCATGCTCTATGGCGGCCCGTCAGTTACCACCGCGACTCTCAACGAAGCGAACTTCAACCGCTATGCAAAGCGCGCGCGTGGGTTCGACAAAATTTCGGTTGCCGATGTTGAGAAATTTCATGTCTTCTCGACGCAGGCGCTTTTTACCGCCGACGACGATGATGAGGTCCATTCGATCCCCGGAGCCGGTCCGAACACCGGTCGCAGAAGGATCGAAATGTTGAATATCGCTGACATTGACGGGCTGATTGAACGCGGCAGCCATTTTCTCGAAACGCAGGTGGGCGAGGACGGGCGCTTTATCTATGGCTGGCATCCGTGCTTCGACAATGAAATCAAAGCCTACAACACGCTCCGCCACACAAGCACGCTTTATGCGATGCTTGAATCCTGGGAAGTCACCAAAGATCAGGCGTTGATAGATGCGATTGAGCGCGGGCTTCAACATCTCACCGACAAGCTCATCAAGACTGTAAATCAGGACGGCAAAGATCTGGCGTTCCTGACGGAAGAGAATGGTGAAATCAAGCTGGGCGGCAACGCCGTCTGCCTGCTGGCACTGGTTAAATATAGCGAATTGACCGGCACCGACCGATACCTGCCTTTGCTGGAGAAACTCGCACTCGGCATTGTGCATATGCAGGATCAGCAGAGCGGCAAATTCAACCATGTGCTCAATTATCCGTCGCTGAGCATCAAGGAGCCCTTCCGCATCATCTATTATGATGGGGAGGCCGCGTTCGGGCTGATGCGGCTATACTCGCTGACCCGCGATGCACGCTGGCTGGAAGCAGTGGAAAAGGCGTTTCACCATTTCATCGAAGCCGATCACTGGCAGGCGCATGACCATTGGCTTTCCTATGCCGTCAATGAATTGACCCGTTATCGACCGGAACAGAAATACTACGAATTCGGCATTCGTAACTTTGCGGATTATCTGGATTTCGTCAGCAACCGCATCACGACATTCCCGACACTTCTCGAACTGATGATGGCAGCGCAGCAAATGGTCAGCCGGATCGAGGCTGATCAAAAGCTCGCGCCATTGCTGGCCGGGGTTGATCTGAAAAAGTTCTATTTCGCGCTGGAGCGCCGCGCGCATCATCTGCTGAACGGCCACTTCTGGCCGGAACTTGCGATGTTTTATGCAAACCCCGAAAAAATTACCGGCAGCTTCTTCATTCGCCATCACGCATTTCGCATACGGATCGATGATGTGGAGCACTATCTCTCCGGATTTGTGGCTTACCGTAAATACCGGCTCGCCCAACAACAGGCCGAAGAACGCCGCGTGGCTCTGCCAGCAGCTTTGCAGCTCGAACGCCCGTTGATCGGCTTGATGCGTGCAAAGGGCAGACCGGGACCACGAAGTTTGGCGACTGCGCATGTTGCTGCCACTCAAGGCATCACACTTTACTTCTTCACGCCGTCAGATGTGAACATTACGGAAAATGCAATCAATGCGCTGAAGTTCGAGCACGGTCAGTGGATCAGACAACGCATTGGCGTTCCGCATATCATTGATAATGACGAAAGTTCCCGGTCATCCGCTGATATATGGAAGGCACTGGAGCGCCAGAGCAAGATGACCACGATCATGCTTGGCGGCAAGGCAATAACGCTTCAAAAGCTCCGTGATGCTAACCTCTTCACTGATATGATCATTCCTGATCTGCGTGTCAGTGATCCCGATGCAGCCCTCGCTTTCATTGAACAGCATCGCGAAGTTGTCTTCAAGCCGGTCAGAGGCGCACAGGGTAACTCCGTCTCCCTCATTCGGGCTGAAAACGGAGCCTACAGCATCCAGCTTGGTGCAGAAAAGCAGATCGTTTCGGCAGAGGATATAAAGCCGTTTCTCAGTCAAACATTTCCGGCACACCGTTATCTCGCGCAGAAATACATTCACTCGCAGACGCCATCAGGCCTGCCTTTCGACATCCGTTTACACCTTCAACGCGGCGAGGGTGGCAACTGGAAAACCACAAAAATCTACGCGCGTATTGGTCAGGGAAAGACCATTACCTCCAATATTGCAGGTGGCGGCAGCATCGCCGATGGGCGCGTATTTGTTCATGGGCAATTTGGCCCCCGCGCCGATGAAGTCTGGAGCAGACTACTCAATATCGCCAAGGAATTTCCGGAGAAATTTCAACACCTTTATGATAAGCCTATTGATGCAATGGGGCTTGATCTGGGATTGGACGAAGGCGGTCAACCATGGCTTTTCGAGGTAAACAGCTGTCCCGGCACTAAGTTTTTTGAATTTGATGAGGCGCTGATCAGGGTCGGCTATCTCAAACATCTAGCATCACAAGTTAATGGCACGCCTGTTAAATCCAACAGCGACGCCCCTGCTCTTTCGGATGTTGTTACCGCTTTCACGGGCGAGCCGGTTTCAAACAGCAATGCGGCCATTTCCGTGGCAAACCTTGCCATCGACAATGCCCTTCCCGCAAAAAACAGCGTGGGCCTGCTTTATGCATCGGGAGATGTAATAGGAGCGAGCAAAAGAGCACTTGAGAAAGGCAAAGATCGCCTGCTGGCCATTATAGGCGAAAGTGCTACACCGCCATTTGATGATGTTCCTTATTTTAGAACACGCTCTTTGCGTGAAGGGCTGTTCAACGCAGCTGCATCGCGCCGCGCAGAATTTAAAGGTTCCGTTTTTTCTGTTGGTGGCAGTGTTGGCAAGACCAGCACAGCCCATCTTTTAGCTCATGCACTGCGACGCTTGGGTAAGGTCGTTGGTGTCAACGGCGCTGGCAATATTCCTGAATATGTGGCGACAGGTATGGCAACCATGCCACTTAATCGGGATTGCCTCGTGTTTGAAATTGCAGGGGCAACGGCACCGGACAAAGAGCCAATCGGTCTCACTTCGGCTCGCATCATCAAGCCAGACATTTGCATTTTGACAGCCATTACACCGGCCCACATGGACAAAATGGGTACGATAGAACGTGCAGCGCGTATAAAAGCCGCAGCTTTTAAAGGGCTTAGTCCCATTGGCACTGCGATTGTCAATCGTGACACTGAGCAGTTCGACATTATCAAGCAAGAAATCCCGTCATCGGTACGCCTCCTGACTTTCGGCCGTCATAAGGATGCCGATATCAAATGGCTGGGACGAGATGCCGAGGATCATATTGAGATCAGCATTTTTGGCACGCATATGTCACTGCCATTCAACATTTCGCGCGATGCCTTTGTCATAAACGGGTTAAGCGTGATTGCAGCCCTGATTGCTGAAGGCGTTACAACGCATGATGCGGCCCTTGCAATTGATGGCTGGACGCCGCTTGCAGGCCGTGGAGCGGTGGTCGATATTGCCTGGAAAGACGGGCAGATTCAGCTCATCGATGATGCCTATAACGCCAATCCTGCATCAATGACCACGGCACTGCGTGAACTGGCTGCACTGAAAACAACAGGACGCCGCATTGCCGTGCTGAGCGAAATGGCAGAACTGGGCGATAAATCGAAAGACTATCACACCGAGCTTGCACATACGGTGCGCGATAATAATATCGACCAGATTTTCCTGCTCTACTCAGACGCCTATAGCGGCTTTTGGAATGAGATTCGAACTGAGCAACGCGCATCAAAAAGTCCTGCCCTTGATACGCTGAAAGCTGAATTGATCGCGGGACTGCTGCCGGGTGATACATTGCTGATCAAAGGGTCCAACGCGACTGGCCTGCACAAGCTGTCGCGTTGGTTCAGAGAACTACCAGAGATTACGCAATAAGTGCTACTGATCGACCGATTTCATGTCGCAGGTGGTTTCTGCATTGGAACACAGGCCTCTGAACCAGGCGCGTCCGGTGCGTTGGTCATTGCTGGCAAGGTCTACCAGCTCTTCGCCAGCCATGCGCTTGCGCAGCACCGTGTAATCCAACAGCACCCAATCCTCGTGGCAGGCGAGGATGTTGTTGATCCTGCCCATTTCAGTCAGCCAGTCACTGCCAATATCAAGCAGCCGCTCACTTTGAGGGTCGGGTTTCAGAAAGCCGCGGGCCGACTGAATGCCGACTTTCGCTTCGTCCGATTTGATCCAGCCTTCGCCCTTGTAGACCTCACGCGGGACGTAATTGTCGCTTTCTTCATTATAGGCATCGCTTGCATTGGCGATCTTAAGCCAGCCATCGCTGGCTTCAAGCACATCAAAGTCGATGCTGTAGGCATATTCCGCGTCTCCGGCTTTGAAGCCGGTCGGTATATGGCCCAAAATTTTGGCATCGGCAGATGGCGCTTCGCGCACTTCAATTAAGGGCTTTTCACCGTTTGTCCATGCACTGAACGCGCATGACGTGGCACCTGCTGGAGCTTCTGCCTGATTGCCTGCAGCAAAAGACATGGATGCCGAGGCAAGAACAATCGAAAGTGCTGTTATGAAAGGCTTTTTCATAAATGGATCCCCCACAAAAATCAGGAAAACGGATCAGAATATTCGAGCACTTCCTGCCCCATCAAAACACAATCGCCGCCGATGTCCGCATAATAAAGGCGCAGACGATATTCGCCCTTATAGACATAGCCGAGACCTTCGATGACATCGAATTTGCCTTTGCCGCGCAGAGCTTTGATCGTACCGGTTTTCTTGAAAGTAGGTTCATCGATTTCTGCACGATCGTCATTGTCGCTGTGCAGAAGCAGGAGCTGCTTTGCCTTTATGATCGCATCGGCAACGCACTTGTCGGCGGCTTGTGCCGGAGCAGTTTGAGACAGCACTGGCAAGGAAAGAGCAAAAGCCAGCAGAAAAGGACGAAAACGCATTAACATCTCCAACTATCAATTATTCTGCCCAGAGCAGACTGTGTGGCAGCCTCACTCAATGAAAACCTTCACACTAGCAGCGCGTCCGCCTGCATCAACAACGGTCAGTGTGGAATAGCCGGTGCCATCCGGCAGCCATGTGGCCGTGCGGCGGCGGTTGGGTTCGGCAATGGGTTTGCCATTGGCAAGCCAGCGAAACGGAGCGCGTCCACCTTGTAATTTCAGCACCAGTGGCGAGGCATTATCGGTCAGGGCTTTCAATTCGACATGCGCGCCATCAGGCGGAAACACGATGCGCGGTGCAGGCTCAATCGTGGCTTTGAGAACCGGCAGCGGATCGCTGCTCGATGAAAAGCGTATCTGCGTTACAGGAAGATCGGCGCGTGCTGTGCGAAATGCGCCAGCAGGCGCACGCGGCAACGGTACTGACGCAACGCCCGAACGCACAAAGGCTTCAAATAGGATGGGCGCTGCCGAAACATAACCGGCAAGGCCCGGCACCGAGCCGCCATCGGCACGCCCGACCCAGACACCCAGCACATAACGCCCGTCATAACCGACCGACCAAGCATCGCGATAGCCATAGGACGTGCCGGTCTTGTAAGCGAGGCCGAGGCGTTTCGCACCTTGCGGCGGCACGACACCGGCCAGAATATCGCCAATCTGCCACGATGCCTGCTCGCTCAGAATAGGAGCCGATGGCTGAACAGGTTCTGAACCTTCGGTGCCGTCACGAAGGGCGGCCCCTCGTCCGCCATTGGCAAGGCCAGTATAAAGCTGCACCAGATCGCGCAGGCTGATGCCCGCGCCACCAAGGCCGATGGCCAGTCCTGGCGCTTCACCTTTCGGCAATTGCAAATTGACCGCCGCCTGACGAATGCGCGTGGTGAGCCGCGCAGGACCAATTGCATCGAGCAAGCTGATGGTCGGCACATTCAGCGACATTTGCAGCGCCTGACGGATGCTGACATCGCCCTGGTAGCTCATATCGAAATTGCGCGGACGATAACCCGCAAAATCCTGCGGGCGGTCCTCGATGATGGTTTCCTGCGCAATCAGTCCCTGCTCGAAGGCCAGCCCATAGATGAAAGGTTTTAACGTTGAACCCGGCGAGCGCACGGCGCGGGTCATATCGATCCAGCCCTGCCGCTTGCCATCGAAATAATCAGCGGAGCCGACTTCGCCTAAGATATTGCCGTTGCGACTGTCGGCCAGCACCATGGCGACCGATACTTTTGGCCCAAGCTTCGCAGCAGCTTCGCGTGCCACAACTTCAAGCCCAGCTTGCACCGACTTCTTAAGCGTCAGCTGATGCCGGGCCTCGGTCGGTGCCTGTTTCAAAGCGAGATCGGCAAAGTGAGCGGCCAATGAAGGCAAGGGATGACGCGTCGCGGATATGCGCTCACGCGATGCACGCTCGGCTTCTTCGCTTGTGAAAACATCAGACGAAACCATGCGTTTTAGAACGCGATCCCGCGCGGCAACCGCGTTTTCCATCTCGCGATCCGGGCGGCGGCGCTCCGGCAATTGCGGCAAAGCCACAAGAAGCGCTGCTTCCGATATGGTGAGGCGCAGCGGCTCTTTGCCAAAATAGGCTAACGATGCCGACCGTACGCCTTCCAGATTGCCGCCATAGGGCGCGAGTGTCAGATAACGTTCGAGAATTTCAGACTTGCTCAGCCGTCGCTCAATTTGAACTGCACGCGCCAGCTGCCGGAACTTGGAGCCGAAGCTGCGGCTTTCGCGCGGCTCGATAAGGCGTGCAAGCTGCATGGAAAGTGTGGAACCGCCAGAAACAATACGGCCGCTCCCTGCAAGCTGGTACGCGGCCCGAAGAAGCGCTGTGAAATCAATGCCGCCATGATCGTAAAAACGCTTGTCCTCATAGGCGATCAACATCTTCACGAATTTCGGATCGACATCTTCAATGCGGGTATTCAAACGCCAGTAGCCGTCCGGTGTTGCATAGGCGCGCAGCAAAGCGCCGTCGCGATCCATAACTTCGGTGGAAATGGTTAGCCGTTCCGGCAAAGGCGGAGGATAGGCGCGGTCGAGCCAGTCAAGCCCGACCACGGTTCCGAGTGCAGCGATGCCGAGAAACGCGGCACCGCCAATCGCTATTTTCCAACGCCTTTTCATTTGTTTGGCCATGATCTTGTCCGAAAACCGGCTCCCACTTTTCGGGATCATGGCTTACGGTGCAGCCACCTCCATCATGCTTGTCGCCGTGCGCGCTGCAAATTGCGGACGATACATATCCTCAACCGTTGCTGCCGGATGGGTGTAAAGACCCGGCGTCACCGCACGCACCACATAAGCCAGCGTAATCGGCTTCTTCTCGCCTGCCGAGCGGTCGAAAGCGGCCACAAAACGATCATTGCGGAATTCGAGATGCGCTGCCTGTGTGCTTTCAAGCCATGGGAAATTGCCAAGATCGGCACTGGAAACAAGGCCCGGATTGTCGATCTCGAAACCAGCTGGCAGCAGATCCGTCACAAGCAGACGCGACTGCCATTCCTGCAGATCGTCGATTTTCAGAACAACAACATAGCGCTCATTCTGATTGACCCCGGTGACATTGGCCGGCTCGCCATCAAGCGTATAATAAGTGCGCTCGATGTTGAAACCTTCTCCACCCGCAGGCAGTGACTGAGCAGGTGCTGCAACAGCCGTGACGACCGCATCAACCGAACCCTGCCCCTTGTTGGTGACGACCAGCGGCTGCGTTTCAAGGGCTGCACCATTGAGACGCTCGGAGAACGCGCCCTGATGCGCTGTGCCATTGATGTCGAGGCTGATTGCGCCATTGTCATCCTGAAGCCCGCGTGCTGCAAGCAGCATCCATGCCTGATCCTGCGTGCTGAGATAACGTGCCTTTTCGCGCTGGAACTCGACCAGCGTAATCAGCGATGGCAGCACTTTCGGCGCAGGCTTGGTCTCCGAAGCAAGAGCCAGCATTGCCGCGCCATCACGCAGCGGCGAACCATAATCGGAGCGATTATAATCGTAGCTGGACTGGCTGGTTGCGAGCTGGAGCGACGCATTGAACACGCGTTCCGAACGCGGCTGATCACCATAAAGCGCTAATGCTGCACCAAGCTGGGCAACGGCCATCGGGCTTGCAAAGTTTTCAAGCTGGGTATCGGCAAAGTAACGCAGATCGCCAACTGAAGCCTTCTTGTTGCGTGCCAGAACATAGAGCGCATAGGCAATGTCGTTGCCACGTTCCTTGACGTCGGTGGTATAGCCGAGCGCATTTTGCAGATTAGAAAGTGCGGACAGCATCGCCTGCTGCGGCACGTCATAGCCCTTTTCGCGGGCACGCGTCAGGAAGTCGGTCACATAGGCATCCATCCAGAGATCACCCGATCCCGGCGACCAGAGGCCAAACGAACCGCTCGAAGACTGGTTGTTGAGCACGCGGAAGATGGAATCCTGTACGCGCTTTTTAAGTTCTTCCTGACTTTCCAGACCCGCTGCCGCTTCCGTACCTGCAGCCATTTCGCTCAAATAAAGCAGCGGCAGTGCGCGGCTGGTGGTCTGCTCTGTGCAGCCATAAGGATAGCGGTCGAGCGCCATCAACAATGCTGGCACATCAAATGCGGCACTTCGCGTTACACCAACGCTGACAAAAGCACCATCAAGCAGGCTTTCAGACAGAAGTCCGCCATCTACCCGCACACTTCCGCCATTGGCCGTGAGATTGACGACATGGCGGCTCGTGACCGGCAGATCGACCGGACGCACCGGCAATGCCAAAGCCTGTTCAACATTGAGGCCTGCATCGTTGGAAAGCCGGATCGTCACACCGCCCGCACCCGTGGCCACAGCATTGAGTGGAACGGTGATCGACTGTCGTTTGCCACCTTTAAGCGCAATGCTTTCAGGGTAGGAGCCAACCTCAACACCGAGATTATCGGTAGTCTCAAGGCTCACACGATAATCGCCGTCCGGTGCATCCGTATTGGCAATATCGAAGCGGATATTGGCCTGATCGCCAGGGGCCATGAAGCGTGGCAGACCAGCGGTGATGACCACAGGATCGCGGATGATGACATCGGTCACCGCATGGCCAACAGCCTTCTTGGTCCATGCTACCGCCATGACGCGCGCGGTACCGTTGAACTGCGGTATGTCGAAAGTGATTGTTGCCTTGCCGTCGCTATCCAGTTCAACCGGACCGGAGAACAGCGCAACCAGCTTTTCGGTGGGCGGGCTGCCTTCCGCTGCCATATTGCCACCATCGCCACCTGTGCGCAGCTTGCCGGTTATGCCGAGCGAACCATCGATCAGGCGACCATACATATCGCGCATTTCAAGGCCCAGCTGACGCTGGCCGAAGAACCAGTTTTCAGGGTTCGGCGGCTGATAGCGTGTCAGATTGAGAATGCCGACATCGACTGCCGCGACCATGACATAGGCCTGCTCGCCACCCGCATTTTCAACCGAAACCGGGATGGAAAGTGTGGAACGCGGTGTGATCTTTTCAGGCGGGGTCAGCTTGACTGCAAGCTGCTTGTCGGCAGGATCGACCTTCAGCCATTTAAGACCAATCGCACGCGCAGGCATACGGCTTTCAATCGCCTCACCCGGACGGAACAGCGTTGCCGTAACATAGGCGCCCGCACCCCAATCCTCACCCACCGGAATATCGATGGTCGTGCCACCTTCCGGCACGCTTGCGGTGATTGTCTTGAGCAGCTTTTCGGCACCAATGGTGATGAGCAACTCACCCGCAAAACGCGGGGAGATTTTCAGTTCTGCCGTGTCACCTGCCGCATAATGTTCCTTGTCGAGCGCGATTTCGAGCCCGTCCGGCGTTTCGGTCGAGGTTGAGCTGACAAACCAGCCTGCATCGAATTCATAGCTTGTGGCCGGGCCCGAAGCATCAGCTGTTTCGATTTCCAGACGGTAACGGCCCCAATCGACCGGCAGACTGATTTCAGCCTCGCTATCGGTTGTAAGGTCAATCTTGCCGTTGGCAATCGCCTTGGTGAAAGTCACTGGTTCATAGTTCCAGCTGTTGCCACTGCGATACCACTGATAATTACGCTCGATCTTGACCAGCGACCATTGTGCGCCATCAAGCGCCTTGCGATCGCCCTTGCTGTCAGAGGCGATCAGGCTGAACTTTGCAGTTCCGCCCTGCGGAACTTCATCGCCAGCAAAATCCGGGCGAATGCCGATGAGATCGGTTTCCGGCTGAATGGCAACATCGATCTTGCGCTCAACCGCACGACCGCCGGTTTCGCGCATACGAACGGTCACGGCTGCATTTACGAGACGCGTCGTTGACGGCATTTCATCGACTGTAACCGGGAAAGTCGCCTTGCCGTTGTCATCTACTTTTGACAGGCCATCGAGCGGCAGGCGCGTGGCTTCGCCCTGTTCTTCATCGGCGAGGCCGAAATAATAGCCCTTGAAGCGGTCCCACTGACGCTTGGTCGAAAGCGTGACTTCGCCTTCAAGCGCAAGACCGGCGGCAGGCGCGCCATAGAGGAAACGACCGTCCACGGTGATATTGGCAGTTTCGCCAACAGCGATTTCCGACTTGTCAGACGTCAGATCGAACTCGATCCGGTCCGGCACGAAATCTTCAACCAGGAACATCTGCGTGGCAATCGCTGGCTGCTTGGGATCGGTATAGACCGAAACATTCCAGGTGCCGCGCATGGCGTTCAACGGCAAGGTCAGGTCGATGGCATGACCACCGGCCAGTTTGCTATCGGAAACAAGACGGCGATCTTCCACGCCGTCGGGACGCGTAAAGATGAAGGTGAGCGGCAGATCATCGATTGCGGTTGCTGTGTCGTCACGCGCAAGCGCGCCTACATGCACAACTTCGCCCGCGCGGTAGATACCGCGCTCTGTCCATGCATAAAGATCAAGCGCTTTCGGCACGGCACGGCCCGTCACACCACGATCGGAAAGATCGAAACCGGCGCGAGCCATATCGAGAAATGTGAAATCCTCATCATCGCTACTTGCCATCAGAACCGCTGGCACCATGCCGTCTGTGCCGCGTGTCAGTCCCGGCGTAAACGTCGCACGGCCATCGCTGTCGGTGGTCGCTTCGCCCAGCACTTCATTGTTGCGTGCAAGCAGCGTCAGCTTCACGCCTTTAAGCGGCTCTGCGCTTTCCAGCGAACGGGCAAACACGTTGATGCCGTCCTGTCCGGTATAGGTCGAAAGGCCGATGTCGGAAACGACAAACCACTGCGTTGCCTTGGTGCCATATTCATCATCGGACTTCTGAACCAGCGGCTCGGCGGTCAGCACATAGACGCCGGGCTTGCGTTCCGGCAGTGCTTCATCAACCGGGAAACTGGTCGTTGCTTCCTTGTTCAGCTCATTGCCTGCAACCTCGATCTCACCTTCCCAGACAGGCGCACCCATCTGATCGGAAACCGTGCTGATGTCGTAGCTGTCCAACTGGCGCAGGAACTGATAGCCGGAGAGAAGCTGTGCCAGCGAACGGTCGCCGACGCGGTAGAGCTTGACCTTGGCTGTACTTAAATTGACGCTGACCAGCGGAATGCCGCGACGGGCTTTCGCAGGCAGCACAAAGCTGTCGCCGGTAAAGCGCACCGATGGCGCGCGGTCCTGCACATAGATCGAAAGATTGACCGGAGCTGGCAGCACTTCGCCAACAGCCGATGGCAAACCCTGACGGAACGTCACCGTATAATTGCGGCCATGTTCCAGACCCTCGACGCAAATCTGGCGGTCCTTGGCGTCGACAGCTTTTGGCGCACCATTATCGAGTGTAACGAAGCTCGAATAATCGACACCGCTTTTCACCAGTTCCTCGGAGAACTGCGCGCAGATGCGCGGCGCGGCATTATCATTATCGACCGTATTATTGACGATGCGGAAGCCTTTGCGGGCCTTCAGATCTTCATAGGCGTCACGAACGGATGCGGAATTGACGAGATCTAGGCTCGCTTCATAAGCCTGCAGAGCCGGGCGCGATGCATCGCGCTTTTCGAGTGCCTGCGCCATGACGGCAAGCGCTTGCGCGCGCTCATCCTTGGTGCGTGAGGTCTGGTAGGCAAACCACGAGGCTGACGTCGCATCGCGCTGGAACTTGGAACGTTCCTGGCCATTGGACGGCTCGGTCGCAAGCGCTGACAGTGCATATCCGGCCCAGATTTCGCTTTCGTCCGGCGACATGCTGGCAGCCAAGCGGAATTTTTCCATTGCCGTGCGCGGATCGCCATTCATCCCAGCAGCGCCTGCTTCATTGCGCAGATCGCGCAGGCTGTCAGAACTTTCAAGGCCGCCGATTTCGCGCTTGAGACGACGGGCTTCATCAACCAGATTGGTGGCAAAGAACGAGATAGCAGGTGCAGCGCCAAGATCTTTGCCCTTGGCAGCCTTTGCTTCCGTCACAACCTTGCCGGCAATGGAGCCGACAGACTCATTGAGCTTGTTGAAATCGGCTTTCAGAAAGCACCATTTGACCTTGGGATTATAAGTGAAGGCCAGACAGGAATTATCGCCGAGGCAAACGCTTTTGCATTGCTCAAGCGAGACATTCTTTTCGGTTCTCAGATCGAAGCCGAAATAATCTGCATCCTGTGTTGTCTCGATGCGCCGTGTTTCGGCGGCATTGGCCCCGGAGGACGATCCGAATGATGTCGCAAGGCAGAACGCAGTCGTAAAGGCCAGTATCAGCCGATTAAACCGATCAGACATGAGTGTCACTCTTCTGTAGTTGTCCCTCATCCCGCGCGGTTGTCGTCGACCCGGACCCGCACGCTCTCCAGATCAGAACTTACCAATTTATCCAAAACTGGATAGCTGGATTCGTATCTGAACTTCCGAATAGACTCTGATACAGGACAAACCTGATCAGACAAGACTTCTTTTAGCTGGAGCTTAATCGGCAGGCCAGAAATTCATGCCAATTTTCAAATTTATTAGAACGATATTCTAATTGTATATCGACCAATGGAAATCCGTTCGTCGTAAAGAGGGTTCTACTTCCTGTAAATTCGCGCCAGCTTAATCGAAGGAAGTCCCCCCATGATCCTCAGCGTCAAAAACCTCACCAAGACTCTTATTGCGGGCTCTCTCATGGCCCTTGCCGCGTCGGGTGCGGCCCATGCAGACGCAACACTGGATCGCATCAAAGCCAAGGGCAAGCTGACCGTCGGCATCATCCTTTCGGGCGCACCATTCGGCTATATCGATCCGAAGACGCAGGAACAGAAGGGCCTCAACATCGACATCGCTAACGAACTGGCGAAAGGCCTCGGCGTTGAGCTTGCAACACAAACCGTCACGCCGCCCAACCGCGTACAATTTCTTCAGCAGGGCAAGGTCGATATTCTGATCGCCAACATGCAGTACACTGAAGAACGCGCCAAATCGCTTGGTTATGTGAAGACACCTTACGATCGCATGGGCGGTGCTGCCCTTGGCCGCAAAGACAGCGGCATCAAGGAATGGAAAGACCTCAAGGGCAAGATCGCCTGCGTTTCGCAAGGGTCTAACTACACCCAGCCGCTGATCGAAGAATATGGCGCGAACGTCAAGGCACTGCCAAGTCAGCCGGAATCACTTCTGGCACTCAAGGGCGGCAATTGCGATGTTTCCGTTCATGTTAGCGGCACACTGGGTCTGATGCTTCAGGACCGCGCCGACGAGTGGAAGGATTACGGCATCCTGATCCCGACCGACCTGATACCTTCGGATTCAGTCATCTGGTTGAAGAAGGACGAGAACGACACCGAAGCCGCTCTCGACAAGATCGTTCGCGATCTGCACGCGTCAGGCAAGATGATCGAGATCGCCAAGGCAAATCGCTTGCCAAACCTGAGCTATCTTGAAGAAGAGCATAACAAGCTCAAGTCCCAGTAATTGAAGGCTTTATCAGCCCCGCAATACCCAAATTACAGAACATTTGCGGGCGGCTCATCCGTCCGCAATTTCAGAGCGTTTTCGGAGCATAATTCGACCGGTGAAACGAGGATCGATAAATCTATGCTCAATATAAAGGATTTAGAGCGCTGATCTGATTCAATCAGATCTTAAAGCGCTCTAAACGCAACCGGATCATTTCAATGAAAGAAGCTCTGATTTCGCGCTTTATTGAGCTCACCAGCGCAATCGGCCTCAATTATGAATTTCTCAATAGTGGCTATGAGCTTGATATGTGGCTCAATGGCATGGTCACAACACTAAAGCTGGTCGCGATCACCATTCCGCTGAGCCTTTTTTTCGGCGTTTTGTTTGCGGGCGCACTGACATCAGGCAAGCGCTGGCTGGCCGTTCCCGTCCGCGGCTATGTCGAGCTCACGCGTAATACACCAACGCTGGTGCAGCTGATGTGCGGGTTTCTCGTGCTGAATATGCTGATTTCCAACGCAATCGGCGGAGCGCAGAATAATCCACTCACGCCGTTCTTCTGGTTGGTGGCGGTCACCGGCCTGCATATTGCCGCCCTTCACGCAGAAGCACTCCGTGGCGGCATTGAAGCTGTTCCCGGTACGACCATCGAGGCTGCACGCGCTATCGGTTTCAATTCGTTTCAGGTCTTGATCTATGTCGAACTGCCGCTGGCAATCCGCACGGCACTTCCGGCAATTATCAACAATCTCGTCAACTTGGTGAAGCTCACGACCGTTGGCTCGGCCATTGCCGTGGGCGAGATAACCTATGCGTCGATCCTGATCTGGACACAGCGCGATAATGTGGTCGAGCTGATGTTGGTCATTCTTCTGTTCTTCAGCATCATCAATCTCATCGTGGCACGCGTTGGCTACTGGTTTGAAAAGCGTCTTGCAATTCCGGGATATGGCCAATGAACATTGCTGTTGAACAAAAGCCGGGCATCTGGCTGTCGCCCGCGACCCTCACATTCACGACCATCATACTGGCCACGGCACTCTGGTTCTATCTTGATCCGTCGCTTGGCCAGATCTGGCTCGAATGGCTGCCCTATCTTGGCAAAGGCTTTGCCATGAATGTGCTGATCAGCGTCTTTGCGATCACGCTTGGCACCTTTGCCGGCGTGCTGCTCGGCATCATGGAACTGGCCCCTTACAGGATCATTCGCGCGCCGGCTGTGACCTATGTGCAAATTTTCCGCAACGCGCCGCATCTCGTGCTGATTTTTGCTGCGACCTATATTTTCCCGTTCGAACTGGTGATCTTCGGCAATTACATTGCTTTCCCCGACTGGATCAAAGCAGTCGTCGGCCTTGCAATCCCGGCAAGCGCGCATATCGCGGAAATCACCCGCGGCTCCATCCAGTCGATCCCAACGGCTCAATGGGAGGCAGCGCAGGGCCTCGGCTTTTCACGCCTGCAATCGTTGCGCTGGATCATCCTGCCGCAATGCGTCAAGCGTTCGCTGCCGCCGTGGATGAACCTTTATACGTCTATCACCATGGGTACGGCTTTGGCCTCGCTTGTGGGCGTGCATGAGCTGTTGCATTCGGCAACCGATGCAAGCACCGCAGTCCAGCGCAACGACTTCACCGTCATCATCTATCTGACCGTTCTGATGGCGTTCTTCCTCTTCTGCTATCCCGTGTCGCGCTTTACTCAGCGGCTCGAAAAGCGGCTTTCCTCCCGCTGACAAGGATCTGAAATTCACATGAGCGACACCACCAAAACTACACTGGTCGAACTGGAGAACGTTCATCTGTCTTTTGGACAGAATGAAGTACTCAAGGGCATCGATCTCAAGATCAACAAGGGCGATGCAGTCTCGATCATCGGTCCATCTGGGTCGGGAAAATCTACAATCCTGCGCTGCATCAATGGCCTTTTGATCCCGCAATCGGGCAAGATCACCGTTGGTTCGACCCGCGTGGACGAGCTGAAAAGCGAAGCCGAGCGCATCAGCCTGCGCAAGCGCATCGGCATTGTGTTTCAGCAGTTCAACCTGTTTCCGCATTTAACGGTTCTTGAAAACATCACCATTGCGCCGGTCAAAATCCTGCGAACGTCAAAGGCCGAAGCCGAGCGCCATGCAAAGGTGCTTCTGGAGAAGGTTCGTCTGGGACATAAGACCGATGCCTATCCGGGTGAACTTTCGGGCGGTCAGCAACAGCGCGTCGCCATTGCCCGCGCCCTTGCCATGCGTCCGGAACTCGTTTTGTTTGATGAAGTCACCTCAGCACTTGATCCGGAAACCGTCGGTGAAGTGCTGTCGGTCATTCGTGATCTCGTCAATGAAGGTATGACCAGCATCCTCGTAACCCACGAAATGCGCTTTGCCGAAGAAATCAGCGATACCATCGTGTTTACCGAGAATGGTCGCATCATCGAGCAAGGCACGCCTGATCAGCTCTTCTATAAATCCACGAACCCGCGCATTGGTGCCTTCGTCAACGGCCTGGGCGGCAATGTAAGCCGCGTCAATGAAGGCGGTGAAGGGATCTGATATGACCGATCATGTGACGGAGGCATTAAGCCAGGCCATCATTGGTTCCAAGCCATCAGCAGAAGCGGTCGCCATTGCCCGAACAGCAATCGTTGATTTTCTCGCTTGCGCACTTGGCGGTGCGAATGATCGCAGCACGCGTCTCGTCAGCAAGGTTCTGGGTGCCAGTGGCAATGTCGTGCTGATTGGCCAAAGCGGGACCGCTGACCCTTTCACGGCAGCACTCATCAATGGTCATGCGGCGCATGTGCTCGACTATGACGATGTGCATGGCAGCGTGCGCGGACACCCGACGATTGCCATCATTCCGGCCCTTCTGTCGGTTGCCGCTGGAAGTAAAATCAGGGCCGATGCTCTCATCTCGGCCTATATTGTCGGACTGGAAACCATGGCCCGGCTCGGCCTTGCCATGGGCACCAAGCATTACGAAACCGGCTTTCATGCAACTGCAACGCTCGGCACAATAGGAGCTGCAGCAGCAATCGCGCATCTCCTGAAATTCGATGCACCAACCACTGCAATTGCACTCGGCCTTGCCGCCACGCAATCGGCTGGGCTTCGTCTGCAATTTGGCTTTGATGCCAAACCGCTTCATGCGGGGTTTGCTGCGCGCGCAGGGCTTACGGCCGCCCGATTGGCGGAAGCAGGTTTCGTTGGTGCGCCTGATTTCATTGACAATACAAACGGCTTTTTCAAAGCTTTCGCCTTTGGTGCAGACGATGTATCGCGCGTGACACAAGGCTGGGGTGAGCCGTGGCAGATCATCGTGCCGGGACTGACACTCAAAGCTTTCCCGTGTTGCACCGCCGCCCATCCGGTTGGCGTTGGCGCTCTGGCACTACGCAATGAGAAAGCTTTGCAGCCCGATCAGATTGCAGCGGTTTCGATTACTTTTCCGCATGGTGGTGATGCCGCATTGGTAACGACCAGGCCCGTGACGGGTATCGATGCGCGGTTCAGCCCCGAATATATTTTTGCGGCTGCTTTGCGTGACGGAAAACTGGCAATTGCTCACTTTGATGAGCGTCCGGTCGATGCTGATCTGGCGCAACTTTCGGCCAAAGTGACACGGCGTCATGACGAGAACGCCCCGCGGCTCTCGCCCGATCCGAAAACCCGCTTCGTCGTCATCGATGTCACACTCACAAACGGATCCAAACTTTCGCAACGCGTCGATGGTCTGCCGAGCATCAGCGACCCGACTGATAAATTCAAAGACGCAACGAAGAATGACCAGCGCTTTGCAGGCATACCCGACCTCGTGCAATCCATGACGACGGTGGACGACTTGCAGACACTCATCTCGTCGCTCAACCAATCCTCGGAGTAAAAAAATGACCAAGAAACAGATGCATCTCGGCCTCTTTCTGCAAGGTGCAGGCCACCATGTTTCCGGCTGGCGGCACCCAGATGCGGAAGCGGGCAGCGAAAATTTCGACCTGCTGCGTCGCGTGGCAAAACAAGCTGAAGACGCAAAATTCGACATGGTTTTTCTGGCCGACGGACTGACCAGCGGCGTCGATGCTCATCCATCAATGGTTGCGCGTTTTGAACCGCTGACCCTGCTATCCGCACTGGCCATGGTCACGGACAAGATCGGGCTGGCTGCCACCGCTTCCACCACTTACGGCGAGCCCTATCATACCGCACGCGCATTCGCTTCTATCGACCATCTGAGTCATGGTCGCGCCGCCTGGAACATCGTCACCACCTCTTACGCCCGCACGGCCAACAATTTCTCGAAGAGCCACCCTGAACATGACGAGCGTTATGCCGTTGCCGAGGAATTCGTCGATGTCGTGCGCGGTCTTTGGGATAGCTGGGAGGACGATGCCTTTCCGAAAGACAAGGAAAACGGCGTCTATGCCGATCCCAACAAGGTGCATGTGCTCAATCATGCCGGCAAATACTATTCGGTTCAGGGTCCGCTCAACATTCCGCGTTCTCCGCAAGGCCATCCCGTTCTCATTCAGGCAGGCTCGTCCGGGCCGGGTCAGGATCTCGCAGCGCGTATTGCAGATATTGTTTTTACCGCTCAGCAAAGCCTTGCCGAAGCACAGGCCTTCTATGCAAGCCTGAAGGATCGTGTGCTCAAGGCCGGTCGTAACCCAGACAGCGTTGCAGTGATGCCCGGTTTCATGCCGGTGATCGGCGACAGTTTTGAAGATGCTGCAGAGAAGCTCAAGGAACTTAACCGCTGGACGGACATCAAAAGCGCCATGCCACTTCTTGAAGAACGCATCGGCCATAGCCTTGCTGATTACGATCTCGATGGTCCGTTGCCTGATCTGCCAATTTCCGATCAGCTTCGCAGCCGCGCGGAGCTTCTGCGTGATCTCGCGCGCCGTGAGAACCTCACCATCCGTGATCTTGCGCTTCGCGTCGCCGCTGGCCGTGGCCATCATATTGTTCTTGGCACAGCCGAGCAGATCGCCGACCGGATGCAGGAATGGTTTGAGGGCAAAGCTGCTGATGGCTTCAATGTGATGCCACCTTATTTCCCTGGCGGCCTTGAAGACTTCAACAGACAGGTTGTGCCTATCCTTCAGGATCGCGGATTGTTCCGCACCGAATATACGGGCTCGACATTACGTGATCATCTCAATATTGCTCGGCCTGAAATAAAGCATACATAAAGACAGTAGCCGCATCGCCCTCCTCCCCCAAGCATACGGTGCGGCTGCAATATTTATATCCCCCAAACAAAAGGCCGGAAGCGCTCCCAAGGTTTCCGGTTGGCATGATTGATGGCACATCCCAACAGACTGAACTCTGCAGCGCTCGATTTAATCCCCAACACGGCCACGGCGGATGAATTGAAAGCTGCGATGCGACAGCTTGCTGCCGGCATCAGCGTCCTCACGACAGGAACCGGCGACGCCAAAACCGGCGCAACCGTGACTTCTGCGACTGCTCTTTCGGTCGAACCGCCGACAATCATCGTCAATATCAATCTGACTGCCTCGGTCTGGCCGACAATCAATGCCGAACGCCGCTTTTGCCTCAACATTCTTTCGGGCGAGCAGCAGGCTGTGGCCGACCGTTTTGCAGGCCGGAATGGCGAGAAGGGTGCGGCGCGCTATGAAGGTGCGGAATGGTATGCGCTTGAAAGCGGCGCACTGGCCCTGAAAGGCGCGCTTGCTTCCATCGATTGCGAAGTTGAAGAGATCATTGAGCGTCATACCCACGCCATCATCATCGGTCGTGCGCTCAGGATTGTCAGCGGCGAAGGTGAACCGCTCGTCTATCATCACGGTCGTTATCACGCCCTCAAACGCTAGCATGTCGCCCAAAACGGGTTCCCGGTTTTTGGAGACATGCTCTAAGTTCTGCTTAAACCCGGTCTTGTACGAAACAGCTGTTGCCCTGCCGTCATAAATTGCCTAGCTGTTAGACAGGTTGCTAAAAAGCGGGAGAGTTTTGGGTGGTCACTGAATGGCTAGCAGATTCCAGTCCGGTAAGCCGGAAAAGTGCTGCGGAAATCGTCTTTGAAGATATTCGCTTAGCCATAGCAAGCGGTCGACTTTCGGTCGGAACACGCCTGCCCTCGGAAGCTCAGCTCGCTGAAAAATATAGCGTCAGTCGCCCGATCGTACGCGAGGCGCTGCGCTCGCTGCAAACGCTTGGCCTCACCCATACCCGCACCGGAAGCGGGACTTATGTGCTTAAAACATCTCCCGGCCCGGAACTGAGCTATGGCGGCTATTCGGCGCGCGATCTGATCGAGGCCCGCCCCTTCATCGAAGTGCCTGCAGCCGGATGGGCCGCAATCCGCCACACGGATGATCAGATGGCAAAGCTCATTGATCTCTGCGACCGCATGGAAAAGCAGACCGATCCGCATAAATGGGTGCTGCTCGACACCGAATTTCACAGCATGATAGCGTCTGCTTCCGGCAATGCCATGTTTGCAAAAATCGTTGCTGATGCCCGCGTGGCGCTTTCGCGTCAGTCTGAACTCGTCAATCTCATGGCCGGCCGCCGCGAGGCTTCCAACATCGAGCATCGCCAGATTGCCGAAGCGATAAAGAGTGGCTCGGAAGAACAGGCGCGTCTGGCCATGCAGAGCCATCTCGGTCAGGTGAAGCTGGCTGTCACAACCATTATGGCGAAAGAAAAAAGCGCATCAGACTGAATGTCCGATGCGCTTCAGGCTCAGGCTTCAATCGCCAGATTGGCAAGGTGCTCAGGCTTCAGCGCCTGCTGCAATTGTTCCGCTGTCATATGGCCCTGCGCAAGCACGACCTCCGGCACCGTCTGACCGGTGGCAAGCGCTTCCTGCGCAACTTTGGTCGCCGCATAATATCCGATCAGGGGATTAAGCGCTGTGGCAAGACCGATGGATTCCTCCACGCGCCGCGCCATGATTTCCGGATTGGCGGTAATGCCATCCACACAGCGTTCTGCAAGAATGCGGCAGGCAGCACCCAGATGGCTGATGCTTTCCGACAGTGAGCGCACGATGATCGGCTCAAAAGCGTTCAACTGCAGCTGACCGCCTTCGGCTGCCATGGTGATCGTGATGTCGCTGCCGATGACCGCAAAAGCCACCTGATTGACCACTTCCGGGATCACCGGATTGATCTTGCCCGGCATGATGCTGGAGCCAGCCTGAACGGCTGGCAGGTTGATTTCGCCGATACCGGCACGCGGACCGGACGACAAAAGCCGCAGATCGTTGCAGGTCTTGGAAAGCTTGACTGCAACGCGCTTCAAAACGCCTGAAAGATGCACGAAAGCGCCCGGATCCTGCGTTGCTTCAATCAGATCGCTGGCCGTGACCAGCGGGCGACCTGTCAGTCGCGAAAGGTGCTCACAGGCAAGCGCTGCATAGCCTTTCGGCGCATTAAGCCCGGTGCCGATTGCCGTGGCGCCTAGATTGATTTCGTGCAGAAGCTTTGCCGATTCAAGCAGCCGCAGGCGATCTTCGCCGAGCATCACTGCAAAGGTGCGAAACTCCTGACCCAGTGTCATCGGAACCGCATCCTGAAGCTGTGTGCGCCCGACCTTCAGCATCTTGTCAAATTCGCGCGCTTTACGCTCAAACGATGCCTGAAGAATTTCCATGCAATCGGCCAGTTCATCAATGGCTTCAATCAGACCGACATTAATTGCGGTCGGATAGGCATCATTGGTCGACTGGCTGAGATTGACATGGTCGTTGGGATGCAGATGCGCGTAATCGCCCTTTTCATGCCCAAGCAATTCCAGCGCACGATTGGCGATAACCTCGTTTGCATTCATGTTGGTGGATGTGCCCGCACCGCCCTGAATGACATCAACCACGAACTGATCGTGCAGTGCGCCATCACGGATTTCGCGGCAGGCACTCACAATCGCATCCAGATGCTGACGGCTCAACAGGCCGAGCTCATGATTAGCCAGCGCTGCGGCTTCTTTGACGAAAGTCAGGCCGCGCACGAGGTAGGGATAGCGTCCGATGCTGACGCCTGTAATCTGAAAATTATCCACTGCTCGCGCCGTATGGACGCCCCAGTAAGCATCTGCAGGCACCTCCTTTGCACCAAGCAGATCATGTTCAACGCGCGTTCCGACCACTTTGTCCTCCTGAACTCGAAACGTTAAATCTGTCTGACAGCATGACAGATTTAATTCGGTTACTCCTCCTTGAGACAAGCGTCAACACACTTGTGAACTTGACTCGTGTTTTCTGATATGCGTTAAAGCCGCAATTAAATCTGTCATGCAGCTTTACAGAAAATGCAATGGGAACGAATTGAAGCATGTTCGGAAGCCTGCTCACCCTTGGGGTGGTGAGGTTTCTTTTCTCAACAATGCTTTCAATTAAAACAAAAGATGCATTGCCGGGCCGTGCACGAGCTCCATGTATCTGACTGTTTCAAAAACGCCGTTCTTCGTTGTGGGTACTGCGTAAAGCTATAGCCTTTATTCAAAACTGAGCTCTCAGGGAGGAGCGATGACAACGGAATTTATCAAAGCCACACCGGCAGAACGCGAAGTCTTCACGGAAGAAGACCGCGGCTATCACAAAGCGCTGAAGCCGCGTCAGATCCAGATGATTGCCATCGGGGGAGCAATCGGAACGGGTCTGTTTCTGGGTGCAGGCGGACGTCTGGTTCAGGCTGGCCCGTCGCTTGTGTTCGTTTATGCCGTCTGTGGCTTTTTCGCATTTCTGGTGCTGCGCGCCCTTGGCGAGCTGATTATGCATCGCCCGAGCTCCGGCTCCTTCGTCTCCTATGCCCGTGAATTCTACGGCGAGAAAATGGCCTTTGCAGCTGGCTGGATGTACTGGCTCAACTGGGCAATGACATCGATTGCAGACGTGACTGCTGTCGCCCTCTACATGAATTTCTTCAAGCATTATGTGCCCTGGCTCGAAGGGATCGACCAGTGGATGTTTGCGATGACCGCGCTCGTCCTCGTGCTGTCGATGAACCTGCTCTCGGTCAAGGTTTTCGGTGAACTGGAATTCTGGTTCAGCCTTATCAAAGTGCTGTCGCTGGTAATTTTCCTTGCTGTCGGCATTTATTTCGTCGTGTCCGGCACCCCGATCGATGGCCATCAGCCGGGTTTCCATCTCATTCGTGAAAGCGGCGGTTTCTTCCCGAACGGTATCCTGCCTGCCCTTGTAATCATACAAGGCGTGGTCTTCGCCTATGCCTCAATCGAGCTGATCGGCACCACGGCTGGTGAAACCGAAGACCCACGCAAGATCATGCCGGGCGCGATTAAAACAGTCGTCTTCCGCCTGCTGGTCTTTTATGTCGGCTCGGTTCTGCTGCTCACCCTTCTGCTGCCGCATACGCTCTATTCGGCTGGCGAAAGCCCGTTTGTGACCTTCTTCAGCAAGATCGGCGTTCAGGGTGCAGATATCATCATGAACCTCGTCGTGCTGACTGCGGTTCTGTCATCGCTGAATGCCGGTCTTTATTCGACCGGACGCATTCTGCACTCGATGGCTGTTTCGGGTTCTGCGCCGGCGGCACTTGCCAAGATGAACAAGAGCGGCGTCCCTTATGGCGGCATTGCTGTTACTGCAGTCGTCACCGCAATTGGCGTTGCACTGAATGCTGTTGTGCCTGCAGCAGCTTTTGAAATCGCGCTGAACCTTGCTTCGCTGGGCATCATCACCGCCTGGGGCGTGATCATCCTCTGCCAGCTCAAGCTGTGGTATCTCGCGCGCAAAGGCGAGATCGCCCGTCCGGAGTTCCGTATGTTCGGCGCGCCATATACCGGCATCCTGACGCTGTTCTTCCTGTTTGGCGTTCTGGTTCTGATGGCGGCAGACTATCCGGTCGGCTCCTACACCATCGGCTCGCTGATTATCATTGTACCCGCACTGGTTATTGGCTGGTATGGTCTGCGTGACCGAATCTATCGTCTGGCGGCAGAACGCGCAGCTGAGACGCAAAAAACAGCTGATTGAGGGGCAGAGTGAGTAATTCGCAATTCAAACCATTGGTGGCGGTGATCGCCACCGGTGGAACTATTGCAAGCAAGCGCGGGGAAGATGGCGCAGCCACGCCGACGCTCAATGGTGACGATCTGCTTGCGACCCTTGGCGATGTCGGGGCGCAGCTGCGCCCCATCGATCTGATGGCTAAGGATTCATCCAGCCTGACACTGATCGATATGCAGACTATCTCCGATGCGGTTGCAGCGCAGATTGCAGATCCCGAAATTCATGGTGTTGTCGTGCTGCATGGCACGGATGCCATGGAAGAAACGGCCCTGCTCGTTCATCTACAACACCATCTTTCCAAGCCGGTGATTTTCACCGGTGCGCAGTTCACTGCCGATCATCCCGATGCGGATGGTCCATCCAATCTGACGACTGCAATCAATCTCGCTACAGACCCGGACAATGCCAAAAGAGGCGTTTTGATCGCCTTTGGTGGCAGGATAGTGCCTGCATGGGGCGCATTCAAGTTCAGCAGTGACCACGCCGATGCTTTCCGATCGGTGCGCGATCTGGAAAGACCGGATGCTATCCGCCTGCCCGCATCTATCAGCGCAACACGGGTCGATATTGTTGCCATTCATCCGGGTTGCGACGACCTGCATCTTCGGGCGAGCATTCAGGCTCAAAGCCACGGCATTGTGCTGGCAGCTCTCGGTTCTGGCAATGCCAATGCAACAATCGTTGCAGCCGTGAAAGAGTGTACGAAAAACAACATCCCGGTGGTGGTTTCAAGCCGCGTTCCAACCGGCGTTCTGGTGCCGGGTTATGGCGGCGGCGGTGGCGGCCATGATCTGGTTGCAGCCGGTGCCGTGCATTCGCAGACTTTGCGTCCCGGTCAGGCGCGGATCCTTCTGGCGAGCCTGATTGCCAGCAAAAGCCCGAAAGATGCAATTATCCGGGCCTTTGATGATCTGAACCCATAAGATACATCGCAAAATTGAAAGTCAAAACGCGTCGCGACCAGCGGCGCGTTTTTTGTTGTCACCTGCCTGACGTCAAAACATATATGACTTTTTTATTTTTCAGCCTTTTCCCCTCTCTCGAAACCCTATGGGCTGCGGCAGCATAATCCCTGCTGTGGAAACAGAGAGCCCCATAGGCATTCAGCCCATGAGGCAATCGCGACAGGGCATTCAAAATGACAATGGATATTGCCGTTCTTGGTATCGGCATCGCTTTCTTCGCAATGCTGTTTGGCTATTTGCGCCTTTGCGAGAGGCTTTGAGGAACCCGCCATGCTGATTGAATATATCGCAGGCGCCTTGGTTGCGGCTTTCGTTGCCGCCTACCTTCTTTACGCGCTCATTCGTCCGGAACGGTTCTGAATAAGCAGCCTATTTGAGCCTAGAGCGCATCCCGAAAAGTGGGAACCGTTTTTCGGATACGATGCGCGTTAAACCAAAGATTTAGAGCGCGGATCTGTTTCAATCAGATCGAAACGCGCTCTAATCAGGCTTGGGAAAAACCATGACAATCAATGGATGGATACAGATCCTCATCTTTTGCGGGATCATCATCGCGCTCATAAAGCCGCTTGGCAGCTATATGACGCGCGTTTTCAATGGCGAGCGCACGTTTCTGTCGCCTGTCCTCGTTCCCATCGAACGGGGACTTTATCGTCTGGCAGGAACAAGTGAGCGTGAGGAGCAGCACTGGACGAGCTATGCAGCCGCCATGCTGCTGTTCAATCTTGCAGGCTTTCTGCTGCTTTATTTTCTGCAGCGCGCGCAAGGTTCCCTGCCTTTCAACCCGATGAGCATGAGCAATGTGCCTGCCGATCTCGCCTTCAACACGGCAACAAGTTTTGTGACCAACACCAACTGGCAGAACTATGGTGGCGAAAGCACCATGTCCTATCTCACCCAGATGGCAGGTCTTACGGTCCAGAACTTCGTTTCGGCTGCAACGGGTGTGGCCATTGCCATTGCGCTTATCCGCGCCTTCTCGCGCAAATCGATGAAGACGCTGGGCAATTTCTGGTGTGACCTCACACGCTGCACGCTCTATATCTTGCTGCCGATTTGTGTGGTCATGACGCTTGCTTTTGTGGCGCTCGGTGTACCGCAGACGCTCGGCTCTTATGTCGAAGCCACCACGCTTGAAGGCGCGCGTCAGGTCATAGCGCTTGGTCCGGTCGCTTCCCAGCTTGCCATCAAGATGCTCGGCACCAATGGCGGCGGCTTCTTCAATGCCAATTCCGCGCATCCATTTGAAAATCCCGATGCCATTTCGAACATGATCCAGATGGTAGCGATTTTTGCCATCGGTGCAGGCCTTACCAATGTGTTTGGCCGCATGGTCGGCAATGAAAAGCAGGGCTGGGCGATTTTTGCTGCAATGGGCGTGCTCTTTGTGGCCGGTGTTGCCATTTGCTACTGGGCAGAAGCTGCGGGCAATCCGCTGATCCATGCGCTTGGCATTGATGGCGGCAATATGGAAGGCAAGGAAACCCGCTTCGGCATTACCATGTCGGCCCTGTTTGCAGTGGTGACGACAGCCGCCTCCTGTGGCGCAGTCATTGCCATGCATGACAGCATGATGGCGCTTGGCGGCATGATCCCCATGATCAACATGATGCTGGGTGAAATCATTATCGGCGGCGTGGGCGCAGGCTTCTACGGCATCATCCTGTTTGTTGTCGTGGCAATCTTCGTGGCTGGTCTGATGGTCGGACGCACACCGGAATATCTCGGCAAGAAAATCGAGGCAAAAGAGGTGAAGATGGCCATGCTCGCCGTTCTCTGCCTGCCGCTTTCGATCCTTGGCTTTACGGCAATCGCCACAGTCATTCCGGCGGGTCTAAGCTCGATAGCGAATCCCGGACCGCATGGCTTCTCGGAAATCCTTTATGCCTATACGTCGGGCACCGCCAATAACGGTTCTGCCTTTGGCGGCCTCTCGGGCAACACGCCCTGGTACAATATCACCATCGGTCTTGCGATGCTGATGGGCCGCTTTCTGGTCATCGTACCGGCACTGGCAATTGCAGGATCACTGGTTGCCAAGAAGGCAGCACCCGAATCCGCCGGGACATTCCCGACCCACGGACCGCTTTTCGTCGGTCTGTTGATCGGTGTCATTCTCGTTGTGGGTGGTCTGATCTTCTTCCCCGCACTGGCGCTCGGACCTGTGGCTGAACATCTCGCGCTGATTAACGGGCAGACATTCTAATGCACATATTCAGCAAGTTAATAACTCCTTTTTGCATCCATTCGGATGCACGGAGTTTTAGGCCATCAAACCTCATTCTCCTCATCCTCGCAGCAGTGCTGATGATCGTGCTTGCTGCAGAATTTCTGGGTCCGCTTTTCTGGAGTTCCCTATGAGCAAGTCCCAATCCGCCAAAGTCGTTAAGGCCAGCATCCTTGATGCGCGCATCCTCATTCCCGCCATTGGTGACGCTTTTCGCAAGCTTAATCCCAAAAGCCTTGCACGCAATCCGGTGATGTTCGTGGTGGCTGTGGTCTCCATGCTTACAACTGTTCTTCTGTTGAAGGATATTGCGACCAGCGGAGCCGATATCGGCTTTTCGTTCCAGATCGTGCTGTGGCTCTGGTTCACGGTACTGTTTGCCAATTTTGCCGAAGCTGTTGCCGAAGGTCGCGGCAAGGCACAGGCGGAATCCCTGCGCCGCACCCGCACGGAAACCCAGGCCAAACTGCTTCGTGATATAGGCCAGAAAGACTTTACGACCGTACCTGGCACAAGCCTCAAGGTCGGCGATGTGGTGATCGTTGAAGCAGGCGATATCATTCCATCCGACGGCGAAGTCATCGAAGGTGTGGCTTCCGTCAATGAAGCAGCCATCACAGGTGAATCCGCTCCGGTCATTCGTGAATCGGGCGGCGACCGCTCTGCTGTCACCGGCGGTACGCAGGTTCTGTCTGACTGGATCAAGGTCCGCATCACAGCGGCTCAGGGCTCGACTTTCATCGACAAAATGATCAGCCTTGTCGAAGGGGCTGAACGCCAGAAGACGCCAAATGAAATCGCGCTCAACATCCTGCTTGCAGGCATGACGCTGATCTTCGTTCTGGCTGTGGTGACAATTCCGAGCTTTGCCTCCTATGCGGGCGGTTATATTCCCGTCATCGTGCTGGTTGCCCTTTTCGTAACCCTGATCCCGACCACAATCGGCGCACTTTTGTCGGCAATCGGCATCGCCGGTATGGACCGTCTGGTGCGTTTCAATGTGCTTGCGATGTCTGGTCGTGCGGTGGAAGCTGCCGGTGATGTTGACACGCTTTTGCTCGACAAGACCGGCACAATCACGCTCGGCAATCGTCAGGCCACAGCCTTTATGCCGGTTAGCGGCGTGAATGAACTGGCCCTTGCCGATGCCGCACAATTGGCCTCGCTTGCCGACGAAACGCCCGAAGGCCGCTCTATCGTCGTTCTTGCCAAGGAAAAATACGACATGCGCGGCCGCGATATGCAGAGCCTGAATGCGATCTTCGTGCCTTTCACGGCGCAAAGCCGGATGAGCGGTGTCGATGTTGACGGGTCGTCGATCCGCAAGGGCGCGGTTGATGCCGTGCTCAAACATGCAACATCGGATGAGAAGACCGTCCATGAATTGCAAGCCATTGCCGACACAATCGCCAAAACCGGCGGAACGCCTTTGGCCGTCAGCAAGGATGGACGCCTGCTTGGCGTCATTCACCTCAAGGATATCGTCAAGGGAGGCATCCGCGAGCGTTTCACTGAATTGCGCCGCATGGGTATCCGCACAGTGATGATTACTGGCGACAATCCGATGACGGCGGCGGCGATTGCTGCAGAAGCAGGCGTCGATGATTTTCTGGCGCAGGCAACGCCAGAAAACAAGCTCGAGCTTATCCGGCAGGAACAGGCCAAGGGCAAGCTCGTGGCCATGTGCGGCGACGGCACCAATGACGCGCCAGCCCTGGCGCAGGCCGATGTCGGCGTTGCCATGAATACGGGTACGGTTGCCGCACGCGAGGCCGGGAATATGGTCGATCTCGATAGCGATCCAACCAAGCTCATCGAGATTGTTGAGATCGGCAAGCAATTGCTGATGACGCGCGGCGCACTCACGACCTTCTCGATTGCCAATGACATTGCCAAGTATTTTGCGATCATTCCCGCGATGTTTCTCGCCTTTTATCCGCAGCTTGGCGCGCTCAACATCATGGGGCTTGCAACCCCACAAAGCGCGATCCTCTCGGCGATCATCTTCAACGCACTCATCATTGTCGCGCTGATCCCGCTTTCGCTGAAGGGCGTTGCTTATAAGCCTGTCGGTGCAGGCGCACTGCTGTCGCGCAATCTTCTGATCTACGGTCTCGGCGGCGTCATTGTTCCGTTCATCGGCATTAAGGCCATTGATATGGCCATCGTCGCCCTCGGCCTGGTTTAAGGAACAAGAAAATGTTGAAACAACTGCGTCCAGCACTCGTCATGATCGTTGCTCTTACTGTCATCACAGGGCTGATTTATCCGCTTGGCATGACCGGCCTTGCACAAGCCATCTTTCCGCAACAGGCCAATGGCAGCCTCATCGAAAAAGACGGCAAGGTGATCGGTTCTGAACTGATCGGCCAGAAATTTGCAGGCGACCGCTATTTCCATGGCCGCCCTTCTGCGGCTGGCAAAGAAGGTTATGATGCTGCAAGCTCGGGTGGCTCCAATCTTGGGCCAACCAATCCGGCACTGATTGCACGCATCAAAGCCGATGCCGATGCATTGCGGCAGGGTATACCCAATGCCGAAGTGCCGATTGATCTCGTCACAACATCGGCAAGCGGGCTTGATCCGCATATCTCACCGCAAGCAGCTCTTTTTCAGGTGCCTCGCGTTGCCAAAGCGCGCGGGCTTGATGAGGCGAGCCTTCGCGGCATCGTCGAACAGCAGATCGAGCAGCGCGAGCTTGGGTTTCTTGGTGAGCCCGTGGTCAATGTGCTCAAGCTTAATCTTGTTCTGGACAGAACCGGGATTAACTAGAGTAGATCAAAGCATTTCCAGCAAAAGTGCATCGCGGTTTTGTGTTGGATAATGCGTGAAAACAAAGAAATAGAGCGGTTTCAACGATTCTGCTAAAAATGAAACCGCTCTACCGGCGGGCTTGCCCGCTGCCTTCTCATTTTGAGGAACGACGCTTGGTATCGGACGATCTTCGCCTTGGCGATATGAGGCCTTCCCCCGATGCGCTGCTTGAACAGGCAGAGCGCGAAACGCGTGGTCGTCTCAAGATATTTCTGGGAGCAGCACCCGGCGTCGGCAAGACCTATGAAATGCTGATGTCGGGACGTGCGCGCAAAGCGGACGGCATTGATGTGGTGATTGGCATTGTCGAGACGCATGGGCGACAGGAAACGGAAGCGCTTGTCGATGGGCTTGAGATCATCGACCGCAAGCCGGTGTCCTATCATGGCCACCAGCTCGATGAGATGGATATCGATGCCATCCTCAAAAGACAGCCGCAACTGGTTCTGGTGGATGAGCTGGCCCACACCAATGCACCAGGCAGCCGTCATCCCAAGCGCTATCAGGATGTCGAGGAAATTCTGGCGCGCGGGATCGATGTTTATACCACGCTCAATATTCAGCATGTCGAAAGCCTCAATGATGTGGTGGCGCAGATTACCCGCATCCGCGTGCGCGAAACCGTGCCCGACAGTATTATCGACCGGGCCGATGATATCGAGCTGATTGATCTCACGCCGGACGATCTCATCAAGCGGCTTGACCAGGGCAAGATCTATCTGCCGAAAACCGCCAAGCGTGCGATCCGCAACTATTTTTCTCCCGGCAATCTGACTGCCCTGCGCGAACTTGCACTTCGCCGCACCGCACAGCGGGTTGACGAACAATTGCTAACCCATATGCGGGCACATGCCATTGAGGGGCCATGGGCTGCGGGTGATCGTGTTCTGGTTGCCATCGACCAGCGCACAAGCAGTGCTTCATTGGTGCGCTATGCGCGGCGGCTTGCCGATCGGATGCGGGCGCCCTGGGCTGCCATTCACATTGAAACGCCGCGTTCGGCTAATCTGTCCGATGAAGCAAAAGACCGGATTTCGGCAACCATGCGCCTGGCCGAAAGGCTTGGCGGCGAAACCGTGATTATTCCCGGCCAGAATATTGCCGAAGATTTGGTGCGTTACGCCTCAACACATAATTACACGCATATCGTTGCCGGAAAATCGGCAAAGTCACGCTGGCGCGAGGCAATCGAAGGCTCTGTCGGGCATGATCTTATCCGCCATTCAGGCGCGATCGATGTTCATATCACCTCGACTGCCGACCGCGACAAGGCGGGGACGACGCGTGGTGTCAAAACCGCAAGTCAACCAAGCGCCTTCAACATCAAGCCTTATCTCGCCGCCTCACTGGTCACGGCCTGCGCGCTTGGTGTCGGGCTTCTGCTCGACCAGTTTTTGGATGTGCGAAGCATCGCTCTGGTTTTCGTTGTAGGCGTTCTTGGCGTTGCGGTCACGCTCGGTCTTTGGCCAGCGCTGTTCGTGTCGGTGTTAAGCGCTTTTGCCTATAACTTCTTCTTCCTCTCGCCGCTCTACACGCTGTCTATCGCAGACCCAGAAAGCGTGGTGGCGCTTTCGTTCTTTCTGCTTGTCAGCTTTGTGGCCAGTAATCTGGCAAGCCGCGTGCAGCGTCAGGCAGCAGCGGCACGACAGCGCGCAAACATGACCGAGGATCTTTATCTTTTCAGCAAGAAGCTGGCGGGAACTGGTTCGCTCGATGATGTGCTCTGGGCAACCGCCTTTCAGATCGCCTCCATGCTGAAAGTGCGCGTTGTCATCCTGCTTCCCGAAGGTGAAAGCATTGCGGTTCGCGCGGGCTACCCGCCCGATGACAGTCTTGTCGATGCCGATATTGCTGCAGCTCACTGGGCTTGGGAACATGAACTGCCAGCCGGTCGGGGTGCGGATACGCTGCCCGGTGCCAAACGGCTTTATCTGCCGCTCAAGACGGCGCGCACGTCCGTCGGCGTGATCGGGCTCGATAATGATCGGCAGGGGCCAATCCTGACACCCGAACAGCAGAGACTTTTTGAAGCGCTCAGTGATCAGGCGGCCATTGCGATCGAGCGTGTGCAGCTTGTGGGCGATGTTGAACGCGCCAAGCTTGCAGCAGAGGCAGACAAGCTCCGCTCGGCGCTTCTCACCTCTATATCGCACGATCTTAAAACACCACTTGCGGGCATCATGGGGGCCGCCACCACATTGCGCGACTATTCCGTTTCGCTGCCCGAAAGCGACCGCACCGAATTGCTATCGACCATTGTCGAGCAATCCGAACGGCTGAACCGCTTCATCGCCAATCTGCTTGATATGACACGCATTGAATCAGGGGCCATGGAGCCCAATCTGTCGCTGCATTATCTCGGCGATATTGTGGGAGCAGCGCTGCATCGCGCCGTCAAAATTCTCACGCATCACAAGCTTCAGGTGGCGGTCGCAGCCGATCTTCCCATGCTGCGGCTTGATGCGGTCTTGTTTGAGCAGGTATTGTTCAATCTTCTCGATAATGCCGCAAAATATGCGCCGCAGGGATCAGAAATCGCGCTTGAAGCGCATGTCGAGCGTGGTCATGTGGTGCTTGAAATCAGCGATCATGGTCCCGGTATTCCCGATATCGATCTTGAACGGGTTTTCGATACATTCTATCGCGTTCGCAAGGGTGATCACGTACAGGCAGGAACGGGCTTGGGCCTTTCCATTGCCCGCGGCTTCACAGAAGCAATGGGCGGAACTATTCGGGCCGGAAACAGGGCTGAGGGTTCCGGTGCCCGTTTTACGATAACCATACCGCTGCCGGTTCAAGAGATAGACAGGAACTCATGAACGATCCAAAGCCGAAAATTCTGGTCGTCGATGACGAGCCACCCATTCGCAAATTGCTGCGGGTGGGGCTTACGACCGAAGGCTATACGATCATTGAAGCGGCCAATGCGCGCGAAGCCGACCTGTTGCTTGAGAGCGAAAAGCCCGATCTCGTTCTGCTCGACCTTGGCTTGCCCGATACGGACGGCCACGAACTTCTGCGTCTGTGGCGCGAACGGGGACTGACACTGCCAGTTCTCATCCTTTCAAGCCGTACCGATGAGGCAGGCATTGTGCGCGCACTTGAAACCGGTGCGGACGATTATGTAGCCAAGCCTTTTGGCATGAAGGAACTGGCGGCAAGAACGCGGGTGGCGCTGCGCCATAAACTGCACCAGCAGGGCGAGAAGCCGGTGTTTCAGAGCGATGGTTTATCGGTCGATCTGGTCAGGCGCATCGTGAAGCTTGATGAGGCGGAGATAAAGCTCTCGCCCAAGGAATATGAAATCCTGCGTCTGCTTGTTCAGCACGCCGGCAAGGTACTGACGCATCAATATATTCTGAGCCATGTGTGGGGACCGGCGGCCGATGTGCAATATCTGCGCATCTATGTCCGCCAGCTGCGCCAGAAAATCGAGAAATCTCCCGATCAGCCGCATTATATTCTGACGGAAACAGGTGTCGGCTATCGCCTGCGCGAAGCCGACGCAATCACTGCATGATTAGGCCTGGATTTTCGATACCTTGGACTTTTTAAGCGTCTTGCCGTGATTGGCAATCCAGTCCATTGCGGCCAGAAGCACGCCGGAAATCACGAAAACCAGATGAATGATGACCATCCATTTGATGTGATCGGCGGAGTATTTGGCGACATCCATAAACACTTTGAGAAGATGAATACCGGAAATCGCCACGATGGAGGCGACGAGCTTGAGCTTCAGCGCCGAGAAATCGACTTCACCCTGCCAATCAGGACGATCCTTGTGATCGGCGAGATCCATGCGGCTGACGAAGTTTTCGTAGCCTGCAAAGATCACGATCATCAGAAGATTGGCAGCAAGGCTGAGATCGATCAGCGCCAGCACGCCCAGAACCGCATCATTGACCGTCATTGACGGGACGATCATGGCAAAGCGCCACAGCTCAACGATGAAAACCCACACCAGAATGACCAGCGCCATAGCAAGGCCAATATACATGGGTGCCATCAGCCAGCGACTGGCGAAAAGGCTGCGTTCGATCAGTCGTTCCACGGCGTACTCCTAAAGCGTGACATATTATATCTGGTCCATGCGACACGCTTTAAGTCTCTATTTTCAAGCATGTCATTATCCCAAAACCGGTTCCCACTTTTGGGTGACATGCTTTAGAATTGGCAGGGGACGCAATTATCACGCGGATGTGACCGCAGCAAGTCGGTTAACAAAGCTGCGCACGCATCAGTTCAGAAATGGTCGCGACTGAAATTTCACCACTTCACATTCAAACCGATATTACCTTCCCAGATACGGCTGCGCTCACCACCAAGATTAGTGGTGTAATCGGCAGTCGCATAAAGGCTGGCCTTTTCGGTTATATCGAGGGTCAGCCCGCCGCCAACCTCCAGCGAAGTGCCTTTCAGGTCGGTAACAATCGGATCGGTCGCAAAGCGCACAGTCTGATCGGAGGAAAAATTCTGCCACAGATTGGCTTTCAGATATGGACGCAGCTTGCCGATAGATGTGTCCTCGGCACCTTGCAGTCGCATACCGATGCGCCCCGTCCAGGCATTATCGGAATCGAAGGAAATCGAAGAGTACCGGTCCGCCTGATCAGCCAGCGAAAGGCTCTGCCAGATAAGCTGCGCCTGTGGCTCCAATGTCCAGCTTTCGCTTAGCGCAATCGGATAGCCACCTTCCAGCGAAGCCGTCACGCCATGGCCATCGACATCGATGCCCTGACCTTCATTGGAATTGGCATCACCACCATACCATGTGCCCATCAGCACGGCATCGAGATACCAGCCTTGCGGGCCGATATGTGTCCAGTAGCCGCCGAAGCTGGTGCCGGTCACTTCAAGATCGCCGACGGCCAGATCATTCCAGCCCAAGGCCTGGCCCGTAATATCACCCGTTACCCGCGCATAGCCAAAGAAGAGGCCAAAACGGTCGGAATGGCCGCTCTCCGTTTCGCTGCCCCACAGGTCCTGACCTGCCTGAATGCCAAAGAGTCTGCCATCAAGGCCCGGCGCAACCGTGCCGCGCCACTTCATATCAATGTCCTGACCGAACAGACGAGCCCAGGTCGCAGGCAGATAGCCGCCGCTTTTCAGGAGATCCTGCTCGCCACGACGCTCGTGGAATGTACCGAGCGTGGTCAATGCCAGATGATGCGCGACAGGTGGCAAAGCTGAATAGACCGGCACCTCGACACGATAAAGCGGAACGACATCGCCCTCGACGCGCGTGGCACCCGGTGATGGGGGAACAGCACCTTCAAAGCCTATCTGCGGGATTGCAGATTGTCCGCTGGAACTGGCGGGCGGATTGGCCGCTTCTGCGGCTGGCGGTGCAGGTGGTGCTTCAGGCTCAGGCGAATTTTCCGTCACAGGAGATGAGGTATCTTCCGGATCGGGATCGTTCGGATCGACCGGCAGTGTCGCCGGCGGCTGCTCCAAAGCTGGCGGCGGAGCCGTATTTTCCGGCGCTTCCGGTGTCAGATTCTGGTCGGGAACCACAGGCGCAGGCTGACTGCCGCTGACCAGCGTCGAACGCAGATACCAGTTTTCATTCGTATTGGCAGACACGCCGCCTCTGAAGAGGAAATACTCGTAAGCACCAGCTGCAACGCGGCCATTAAGCGCGAAGGCACCGTTTGCGGTCGTGGCACCGTTGAGCGCCTGCACAACCATAATGCCATCTGAAACGGTCGAAGCGCCCGCCCCGCCCACATTGTTGACGACGATACCGGTCGAGCCGGACGCATTTCCCGTATCGATGACCAGCTTGTCTGATGGTGAAGCATCCGCGCCAAGCACAGTATCGACGAAGAGAAGACCGTTTTGGCCTGTATAGTTGCCCTTGATCGTAAATGTGTCGCTCGTGCTTGAGCCACCATTGGTCAGATCGATACGACCGGCATTGACGACAGAAGCGAGCTGGCTGGCCGAAAAGGCATTGATGCCACTTTGTGCTGAACCGCCATAGATCGTGCTGCTGGCATCGACATTCAGCGTTCCGGTGCCTGTTCCGGCGTCGCCAAGCGTCAGGGTCGTGTCAAAAGTCAGCCGCGTATCATTGGTGAGGTTGATCGTCTCCCAACTGTCAAAGCGGGCAACCTTGCCGGTTTTGACATTGTTGAAAGTCAGTGCATCAACGCCCTCGCCGCCAGTCAGGCGCTTGGTCGCGCCAATATTGGCGTCTGTCAGATTGGTGAGCACCGCAGTATCGTTGTCGGCCCCCAGATCAATATTCCCATAAACGATCCCGCCGCCATTCCAGTTAAACTGATCATTGCCGAAGCTCATAAGAATATCGCCTGCAACCGTACCGCCGGTAATCGTCACACTATCGGTGCCGCCGCTGACGCTGATATTGCCGCCGATCATGCCATTGGAGAGGATGATCGTATCATCACCGAAACCGGCCACCAGATTGCGATCGATCGTGCCGCCGGACATATTGAAGTAATTGTTGTCGAGCTTCATGTTGACGCGACCGATACGGCCGTCGGTCATGACGGCGTAATCGCCATCGTCGAAGGCATCGACAATCCGGCCCCCCGACATGAAGAACGTATCAAGCGCATCACCCTGATTGAGTGATCCGATCTCGCCGCCCGTCATGCGGAAATCATCAATGCCGCTGCCCTGCTGGATATTGCCGGTGACGGTGCCGCCCGAAATAACGAATGCATCCGCTCCGTCACCCTGGACCACATTGCCTGCAATCGTGCCTGAATGAACTTCGATCCGGTCCGTGCCTGCGCCGAAGGTCACGTTGCCGTTGACTGTACCCGTTCCGCCTGCTGGCAACAGCAAAGTGTTATTGCCATTTATATCGGTCAGCCCGGTCGCAGATGTGCCGCTATCGCAAATATAGGTATCGTCGCCAAGTGTGGGAGAAAATGAACAGGCCGCCAAGGCCGGGTCTGCTTTCAGTATAAAACTACTGATTGTAATAATGGCTGTACTTGAAAGAAACGTTACAAAGGCAGGACCAATTACGCGATGCTTCATTATCCCTCTCCATTTTGCAGCCAGCGGCAGCAAAATAATAATGAGGTATTTTATATATTAGGCAAGGCGGTTATTTGAACATAATTAAGGAAATATTCTCTCTATAATTTGTTGCTATTTCAATATTTTAAGAGGAATAGACGCAAATCACGCTGTTAAATCAGACATATTTAGTAGTAAATAGAATAGATAAAGTAAGACTGTTTATTCATCTATTCCGATGTCACAAAACTTGCATAACCATCGCCAAGAGTCTTGCTGATAAAGCGCGAATATTGGTCATAGGCCTGATCTGCGGCTGTAATCCGCCCAAAGACTGGCGTTTCAAAAACCTTCATCGGTATAAGCGCCAAAGGCACTGATACAGGTGTCAGTTGCGCGCCCTGCCCTGCCCGCAATGTCGTGAGAATGCCGTACATTTCACCTGCGATGCTTGGGCGCGACAGAACCGCCATCCGGTATTGGCCAGACGTATTGGTTACAAGATAAACATGGCCTGAGAGGTGCGGAACAGAAACACGTCCATGCTGCGAAAAAGACGTATCGGTGCGCTCGCGCTCTTCAAACTTCAGATGGGTATTTTCGGCATCCCAGCTGATATCTGTACAATAAGCGAAAATATCGGATTGATTGCCGAAGGAAGGACGAAGCGTGAGGAAGGTCCCTTCAAGCCATGAGACGGCAGCACGCGAATAGGCGCCCAATTCTTCTGCAGCATGTCCATGCGGCGCGGCTGGCTTTGGCTTCTCTGTTTCCAGCTGATCGCGCAGTTCAAATCCCATGGCCTGCTCAAGCCGGATGATGGTGGCAAGCGTGAAAGGTCGATGTCCTGACAATGCTTTTTCAAGCGTCGATAGGCTGATGCGCGCCTCATCCGCCAGATGCTGACGGGAAATTCTGCGCCGCGCAATCTCTTCACGCACACGTTCAGCGACACGGCTATTCATCTGATCGGGCAAAACCGCATCTTGCTGAGACATGAGAACTTCCTGAATCCGTACTTCTCTTCACAATTCCACACATAAGCGGAACCGGCAAGGTGGCTTGCGGCAAAGTCCGGATAAAACTTGGGAAAGCTTACGCTGGCACTAAAACACCGCTCTGGCAAAAATTGTCTCCAGTTATCCGATAGATACAGGAGCGCATCATGTCGCCTGCCATCAGACACTCTCATCGCAGCGGAAGGGCAATCAGCCTCTCGCAGTTCTGCAAACTCATCTGGTTTGTGAACATGCTGATACTGCCAATCCTTGCCGTTGTTCTTTCGCTTCTCAACGTGGCTTCGGCCCGTGCTGAGACGCCGGCCTATCTGACGCCGAATGCAGTACAAAGCGGAAGCCTTCTGCTGCAAGGCAGCAAAGAAGGTCAGTATGTCGAGGCTCCACGCATCAGCACTGATTACAATATCGATGTCAGCGGCCCAACCGCCCGCGCCCGCCTAAGCCAGATTTTTGAAAATCCGACCAATGGCTGGGTTGAAGGGCTCTATGTTTTCCCGCTGCCAGAAGACAGCGCGGTCTATTCCCTGAAAATGATTGTGGGTGACCGGGTTATCGTTGCCGACATCAAGGAAAAGCAGGCTGCACGCGAAATTTATGAGAAAGCCAAGAGCGAAGGCAAGAAGGCTGCGCTCATCGAGCAGCAGCGGCCAAACATCTTCACCAATGCTGTCGCCAATCTGGGTCCGCACGAGAAAGTCGTCATTCAGATCGAATATCAGCAGGCTGTGCGTCTCAGCGACAATCGCTTTTCTCTGCGCCTGCCGCTTGTTGTGGCGCCGCGCTATAATCCTGAAAATAGCGATCCGATCGAACAAAGCGCCGATCTTTCCGGTGGTTGGGGACAGCCTAAAACGCGACCAGCGCCCGGCCCGGACAACAGCGCAATTGAAACACCGCTCATTATACCCGGTGAGGAGCGCATCAATCCTGTAACGATCACGGTCGATCTCAAACCCGGTTTCCCCGCAACCGATATCAAGAGCCTTTATCATCCTGTGCGAATTGACCGACAGAATGAGCAGACAGCCAAAATCGTTCTCGATGGAAAAGCCACAGCGGATCGTGACTTCGTCCTCGAATGGCAAGCAGCCCAAACGGATATGCCGAATGTCGGGCTGTTTCGTGAACGGGTCGGCAATGCGGACTATGTGCTTGCCTATGTGACCCCTCCGCTTGCCAAAACCAATGCAGCGCAATCGCGTGAGATCGTCTTCGTCATCGATAATTCAGGTTCAATGGGTGGCACATCGATGACACAGGCCAAAGCCAGTCTCGATTATGGCCTCTCGCATCTTAATCCCGGCGACCGTTTCAATGTCATTCGCTTTGACGACACGCTGACCAAATTCTTTGAGGATTCCGTCGATGCCACACAGCAGAATATCAATGATGCCCGCCAGTATGTTGCCAGCCTCGAAGCTGTCGGCGGAACAGAAATGCTGCCCGCACTGCACGCGGCTCTTGATGACAGCCACCAGAAAGATGGTTTGCGCCAGATCGTGTTCCTGACTGATGGTGAAATCAGCAACGAACAGCAGATGTTCGATGTCATCGCTTCGCGCCGTGACCGCTCGCGCCTCTTCATGGTCGGCATCGGCTCAGCACCCAATACTTACCTGATGAGCAAGGCATCGGAACTAGGTCGCGGCACCTTCACACATATCGGTTCTTCTGAAGAGCTGGAACAGCGTATGCGTGAACTCTTTGATAAGCTGCAGAATCCCGCTGTCACCGATCTAAAGGTCAATTTCTCACAGGAAGGCGCCAATCTGACACCCGGCATTGTACCGGATATCTATCATGGCGAACCGTTGGTGATTGCTGCCCGTACAAAAAATGCAACTGGCACCATTACAGTTCAAGGTACAGTTGGAAGCCGTCCCTGGACGATCACCCTGTCACTTGATGCAGCAAGCCCCGCGGAAGGCATTTCGAAAATTTGGGCTCGTCGCAAAATCGATGATGCGGAAGTGGACATGAAGCTCGGCAAGATTTCAGTCTTGGCAGCCGACACGCGTATCCTCAATCTGGCATTGGAACACCATCTGGTGACACGTCTCACAAGTCTTGTCGCTGTCGATCAGACGCCAGCACGTCCTGCAAACACACCCCTCACCCGTGCTGATATTCCTTTGGAACTTCCTGCCGGATGGGATTTCGAGACTTTGTTTGGCATTCGTGCAGAACGCAGCGTGCTTGACCATGCAGATGCCGGGCAGGACCAGATTAAGGTTCGCACTCAAGAGCGTGTCAATATGCCGAGCGTTCCGGCACCTGCAACGCCTCTGCCGCAAACCGCAACACCAGCAACACTTAATATGCTGCAGGGTCTGGGCGTCCTTTTCATCGGCTTCCTGATCTTCTGGTTCTCGCGCCGCAGGGGGAATGCATGATGAGTATCGTTGTCGCTCAAAATACAAAGACAAAGGAGCGCGCCTTGTTGCGCTCCCCCCTCACCCTTCTGTCTGTTGCCGTGATGGCCTGTGGTCTTGTTCTTTTCGGCCAGGGTCTTTGGATTCACGCAAAAGCCTATGCAGCACAAATCCTTCTGGAGCGGGCTTTCACGCAAAGCATCGCATCAGGCGACAAGGTCAAACCGTGGAGCTGGGCCGATACCTGGCCGGTAGCCCGTATCGAAGCGCCACGACTGGCTGCATCAGCAATTGCTCTTAATGGCGCAAGCGGACAGGCTCTCGCCTTTGGTCCCGGCCATTTACAGAACACACCAAAGGCTGGTGAGACCGGAACAGCCGTCTATGCAGCACATCGCGACACACATTTTGCTTTTCTCAAAGACGTCGAGAAAGGCGATCTCATTCGCATCACCCGGGAGGACGGTAAGATATTCACTTATCGCGCCACTCAGATGACCGTCACCCGCTGGGATGAAGCCCAGATCGATATTCACGCTTCCGGCTCAAACGTGGTTCTAGCGACCTGTTATCCCTTTGATGCCGTTACACAAGGCCCACTTCGTTATCTCGTCTATGCCGAGTTGGTGGAGTAGCCTTGAGTGAAGAAAACTGCCTTAAGCCTTCAGAGCGTATGGAATTGAGTTTCCTGCGCTTTTTAGGTTTCATTTCGTCAAAAGCTTTGCAAGCGCCTGTCTTCAAATTGCCCGATCAACCCTCGTTTATGCCGCCATGACCCGTTTACGAAAGTTAACCCTTTGTTAAGTTTCAACGGACTGACTGTGCCTCATTCCTTCAAAAGCCTTGTTTCACGAGGTCATCAGGAGAGTTGTCGTTGTCTTTGCTGAATATGCAGGGCGCTGATCATGAGAGCTTTTACAGAAAACGCGTCTTCAGCAGCCTTTTCCGTAAGAATGCGAAGATAGCCACTTACAGAGCGAATATCGTTATAACGCTGGAGCAGATAGGCAATTGTGATAGCCGTATTTTGTCTTCCAAGCATCTTCAGAGACATCTCATAGAGTTTGGTATCGATACCGATAAAACCTCTTACTTTCTCTGCTGTTGCGATCAAATGTTCCCAATGGCTGATAGGAGCTGATGCGTAAGCACCAATCTCTGGACATGCTCTGAGAACGAAATCGAGAGAAATAGTGGTTTCGTGCGTTTCGTAAGCGCTGTTCGTCAGTGTTGTAATCGCGCTGTTGTTCGAATTTGCAACGTCGTTATCAAAATGGGAATCTGGTTTTGATTCATTAAGCTGCCGCTCATTTTGGGATTCATTGTCGCTCAGATTTTGAACTTTTTGATTATTATTCAAAGCCTTATCAACAGAAGCATGAATATCCTGCAGTTTTGCGACCAATATAGCCAGTTCCTGCATCTCTGCACGACGTGGAATGCTGTCTACAACTGCACGGAACTCGACTTTCAGTTCATCCCAAGGACCAGGAAGCGATGCTTCGATTGCAAATTCGAGCAGCTTTGAAATGTCGCGGCGCAGCAAAGTGAGCTGTTCACGGATCTCACGCAGAGCAGCCTTTTCAGCTTTGACTTGTTCAGCTGCAGCTTCAAACTCGGAAGCACGGATAAGAAGCGGCGCGAGAGAGAAACCAAATGCAACCTTTAACTCGCCGGTTTTGCTGCGACGGGCATAGCGTTTGCCGTTCGGGCTGTCCTGACGGGTAATGATACCAGCTTCGACCAGCGCTGCGAGATGACGACGCAATGTTGCATCGGCCATACCATGCGCACGCAAGGCCAGCTGCTTGTTTGATGGAAACACGACCAAAGCGCCGGATTCGACCAGCGTATTTTCAGGATAAAATGACAGCAAGGCTGATAGTACAGCCAAAGAACGATCACTGATGCCAATGATATTCTTGCCTTCACACAGCCAACGATGAAGCTGCCACTTATCTGCGGCTGCTCCCTGAGGGATTTCTCTCGCTTTTTGATGCACTGCCAACAAGGCATGCGTCATCCGCTGACTGCCAAATGGCGTCAGGCCGAATTGAGACTCCATTTTCTTTCACCTTCCACAAGGCAAAAGAAATCCACCCGCCAAAATGACGCTAAATACACTTGACAGTGATTCGTGAATTTGCGATTCTCTAGCTGCTAAACCAATGAGAAGGGCTTCCACGCGGCGACGTTTGGGGGCCTTTTTCTTTTGCTGCTGTTTCCTCTTCGTTAAATTATGCAGATGACCACCACCTGCACTCTTCCACTTTTATACGTTACGCAGGACAGGCGAGGATAAGTTCCCTCACCCAGTCGCTTACTCACTTCTCGTCGTTGCTGAATGACGCATAAAGCGTATCCAGATTACGCGAAATCCATTCGGCAAAACGCGGTCCATTGGCTGCACCGAGCGCCAGCGTTGCTGTCTTGCCATTCTGTTTGATGGTTGCGCTGACGCTCTTGTCAGCGGCATTCCAGGTCGAACCAGTACGCGAAGCGGCCTTCGTAACCGGCTTCTTCTGGTTTGAACCTTTCAGGTAACCATAAAGCTGTTCAAAGCGCGTGCTCGACTGTGCTGCCTTGAATGCATCAGTATCCATCAGTTCACGCGCAGCATCTGCTTTGCCAGGCATCTCAATCAGCTTGCGCAGTTCAAGCCAGCGATCACGACCAATGCCTTTTGCTGGTCCGATAGCCACGAGCATCTCTTCCGAGATAGCGCGAGGAATCGTCAACATCTTCGACAATGTCTGATAATCGATAGAAAGAGCGGCCTGAATGGCTTCGCGGCTATATTGCAGTTCCTCAAGCCGAGCGGCAAACAGAACACGCTCTATGAAGCTGAGATTGGCGCGCGCAGAGTTTTCCTGACCCTGGCTCAGAATATGCTCAAGATCAGCCAATGGCTTGATGACAGCCTTGACCTTGATGCCAAGCTCACGAGCAACCTTTGCACGACGATGGCCAAAGACGATCATATAGCGACCGCTGTTCTCCGGGTGAGGGCGCACAAGAATAGGACTATCCTGTCCACGTTCGCGAACAGCTTCCAGCAGCTCGGCATATTCCTGATCATCCGCTTCAGGCAGGCGATCAGCGATGAAAGATGCATCAAGAACGGCAGGATCAAGTTCAACGATGGCTTCACCATCGAGCTTCTGAGAAGCCTGCTTGGCAAGTTCATCGATAGATGCAGACAAAGACTTTGCAGCACCAAAACGGCGCGAAACATTTTCGACCGGCGAAACGGATTTTTCTTCCGCTTCTTCGGTCTGCATTACGCTCTGAAAAATGTTCTTCCGTGCCATTCTCTTATCCTTAAACCAGTCATAAGCCTGATTTTATTCCATATTTTCCGAATTAGACTGCCGTCTAACGACCCCAGGCCTCATGAATAAGCCCACGAATTTCCGAATTAACGCCTTCCAAGGCTTCCATAGCGCGATCATAAGTTCCGCGGTTCATGGAAGAGCGTTCAACTTCATACAATGTCTGCTTGGTAAGACCCGCATCCGATATGGCGGTTGATTTCAGCATCTGATGCTTGAGCATATGAGATGCCAACATGCTTTGCATGAAGCCAACCATCTGCGCCTGAGGAACATCGGTCGGTTCGTAGCGCGTGATCAGATAGCGGAACCAATCGAGCTGAACTGCGCCACCAGCCTGACGAACTGTCTTGAGAATGTCGCCCAGCATAAGCAGGAACTGCGACATCGACATAAGATCGAGCATCTGCGGATGAACCGTGATGAGAACCGATGTGGCGGCCGAGAGAGCGGTCAGCGTCAGATAGCCAAGCTGCGGCGGGCAATCAATGACGACAACATCATAATCGGCATCCACCTCAGCAAGAGCAACCGCAATGCGGTTCCAGAAGGTTTTGCCTTCGCCACCATTCTGCATTGCAAGCGGTGTGTCATATTCATATTCCTGCAGCTCCAGCATTGCAGGGATGATGTCGAGACCAGGGAAATTGGTCTTGCGAATGATTTCACGGATCGACTTGCGTTGTTCGTCATAGCGAACAGCTTCATAGAGCGATGGAAATTCATCAAGCTCAGGCTGAATACCGTGCAGAGCTGACAGTGACGCCTGAGGATCAAGATCAATGGCAAGCACGCGATGGCCGGTGAGGGCGAGATGCTGCGCCAAATGTGCGGCAGTCGTTGTCTTGCCGGAACCGCCTTTGAAATTCACAACGCCGATAACCTGTAATTTATCATTGCCGCGGCGATGTGGAACATAGCGCTTCACTTCAGCACGACCGTTCTGATCGAGCCACTGGCGCAGTTCCTGCAGCTGCTCGATTGTATAAGCGCGTCGTCCACCTGAAAGGATGATCGGCTCAACGCCCTTGCCTTCCAGATGAAGCTTCTTGAGATTGCTCGGAGATACACCAAGGAAGTAAGCAGCTTCGGCCATGGAAAACTGACGCAAGTTCTTGCGCGCATCTGGCGGGAAGTTTTCATGACGCAGCAGATTGAGCTTGCGCGAGATCTCTCGCCCTTGCGTCAATATCATGTCGTCGAACGACACTTGCTCTGCTTTATTTGCGATATTCATAGACTTGGGATCCCTAGTGACGGCACTGGAACTAATACCGTCTAAATACCGTCATTATGTCCGATTCTTATTTTGCTGCAAGGGGCGTATATTAACAAATGGTTAGCGCCCCAGGTTTGCCTGTCCGGAATCATAGTCCAGACGAATCGAAAACATCCTATCTGCCTGAATATAAAGAGAATTAAGGATAATAGACGGCAGTCTATTCAGGCTTATGGTCTGAAATTATGAGATTCCCTCTCGCATTCAAGCAAGATTGCTGAAGAGAGTAACAATACTTGTGGGAGAATCGGTCTTCTATCTCCCGGGGCAGTAAAACCTCATGTTGGCTGATCCGGTGCGCTGGTCGCTCGCGTGTCGGAGAACGGGGTAGATTCACAAAGCTGGCCGACAGACATCATTTGATTTGGTAAAATAAGGACACTGCGCATTCAGAGTTTCTTGAAAGACTGGTTCCGCTCTCAAGCTGCGCAGAGATCAGCTGTCTCTATATCTGCAATTGCTTCTGAAAGCTCAGCTTTGAAAGCGAGTGCTGTGCCTTGCCGACGGTTAGGAGCGGGGCAGACTTAATCTTGAGACGTGTGGCAAGCAAACGTGTTGTGTGCCCGGCAAACATTGCGGTGCTGGCTCTATTTCTACCGGGGCGGCTTAAGGCAGAGGTAGTCAGACGTGAAATGGCTGCCTGATGATTCAGCGGTTGAAATAGGCGTTGAGCGCTTTTCTGCGGTTAGACGTAGACATTCTTAACCAAATCGCCCTATAGTGCCTAGCAATGAGGACGAGCTGATTCAGATACTCCATCACTCATCCGGAAGAGGAAAAAGACCTCTCCAGCGACCATCAGAGTCGCTAAACAATAGTCTCCTTTAGGTTTATTAAATCGACATAGTGCCATCTTTTTCAAAGAGATAGAGCGCTGGTCAAATGTTCCGTTTCGTAGGCGTAACGGAACCAAAAACCGTATCTTGTCCTTTGCAAAAGCTGCCGTCTTCCCGCTTACCGCAAGCTTGGGTAAGTGCTGATGAGATATAACCTTGCCCGTTGGGTTCACCATAATTCATATAGGGGCTGGACGCGGGCAAAGTGATTGTATTGATAAACTGTTCTGCGAATTCAGTTCTGATTACAGCTTAGGAGACGAAAACATGTATTTCCGATTGGCGAGCTTAATGACTGCCGGTTTGATTTTCTTGACTGCGCCAGTGGCTGCCGAAACAATAAATGTACGCGATATCACTGATGCAAAAGAGATATCAGAACGCAGCGATGAATTTGCGAAAGATCTGACCCAGCTGGGTATTGCCGCAAAGCTGAAATGCGATCTCTTAATCGGAACGCAGAACGATAACGGAAATGAAAGCTTCGGTGGTATTTGCGATATGACGCTTGCAGGTAAAAAGCCGACCTCAATCATGCTGTGCAACGATACGATGATTGGCAAGCTCACCGTCAAAGCTTTCGGCTTCAGTGAGAACAAGAACGAGCTCACAGCATTCACCAACATGAACTGCCAGCCAGGTGGCTAACGCTGCCTGCGATATCGGCGCGAGCAATAGGCTCGCTGAAAAATGGGAACCGCCTTCGCGGAGAAATCAGTCCACTGGACTGATTTCTTAATCCCGCTACGATCCGATAACGACATGCACAAGAACAAAGAGATAGAGCGAGCGCAGCGGATACAATCAACCGCAACACGCTCTCGTGTTCCGGAACAGCGTTTCCGATTGAGGAACGTCACCTATTCCGGCCAGACGGCTGCGAAAAATTTCGCTGAATTGCTGATTTTCGTTTTTACTTTGAAAGCTTTTGATAGCGCTTGATAAGGCGATCGCGCTTGAGCTTTGAAAGGCGTTGAAGCCAGAAAATGCCGTCGAGCTGGTCAATCTCATGTTGATGGCACACAGAGAGTAAGCCATCGGATTCTTCAGTCAGCTCCGTGCCATCGATATCCTGATAATTCAGATGAATGCGGGCATGTCTTTCAACATCGTCCACCACTCCTGGCATGGAGACGCTCCCTTCCTGATGGCGGATTTTCTCATCGGAAGCCCAGGTGATTTCAGGATTGATATAGGTCTTGGCGCTGCCGGGGCCGGAAAGCTCAAGCACCACAACACGCGTCAGAACGCCGATATGCGGAGCTGTGATGCCGATGCCGGGTGCTGCGCGCAGCGTGTCGAGCAGATCCTGTGCGAGAAGACGCAGATCATTATCAAAGACGGTGACAGGTGCTGCTGCTGCACGCAAAGCTGCATCCGGAAATTTGACGATCTCTTTAACGGTCATTCTGCTTCTCTGCTCTTCGCTGTCTGCCGGCTATGGAGCTGAGCAATGTCTTTATTTTGCAGAATGCGCAAGCGGGCACTGCAATATGCAGTGCCCGCCAGTGGTTCAGAACGAGACTTACTTGGCGTTTAGGAAATCTGCGACTTCGAGCAGGATAAACTCGTTATTGGCAGCTTCGCCAATCTGGCGACCGCCCGAGAATGGCAGGTTATTGTCATTGGCGATCAGGATATGCGTATCGTCAACGCGCATCACGTCTTCAATGGTGAAGAACGGGAAGGTAAACTTGCCCTTGAGGTCGCGTGCTGCTGCGGTCTTCAGGATTGCCTTGTTGTCAGGGTCCTGAATGTCCATCAGATTGATATGACCGATACGATGGATGTAGCCGTCAGCGTCGATTTTAGATGTATCGACGAGAACGATGTTCTTGACCTTGGCTGGCAGCGGGTAGCAGGCCGAAAGATCGTCGGTCTTGCATTCAAGGCTTGGATCGCCTTCGCCATTGTCACGCTCGATGACCAGCGCGCGGGTGTCGTCGATAAAGTTGAAATCGCCGATAGCGGTTGCGCCTTCAGCCAAACGGAAACGGTAGCTATTGCCGGTCCATTCGCCCTTGCCGGTGTCGAAAGTGATGACGCGCAGGAAATCGCCTTCCGGCTTGCCGCTGTCGTCGAAAAGCGGCTTTTCAAGCATGGCCCAGAGCTGGTTGGTCTTTGGTTGCAATGCCATGCCTTCATAACCGCCCGAACGCTGAACGCGATAATCCTTGCCGGCAACGGCTGGCACGACGATGCCCGGTGTATCCGGTCCTGTCAGCTGCTTACCATCGAGCATGGTTGGATAGACGGCTTTCACGCGACCATCGAGACCAGCGCGAATGATGTAAGGGCCAAACTCATCACCAATCCAGATTTCGTCATTGAGATACTGAATGCTTTCCGGATCAAAATCCGCACCCGTCAGGTAACGGCCATCGGTGCCTTCATAAGCGATGCGGAACGGCACTTTCTTGTCGGGATCGCGCAGAAATACCGATTCCACGCGCTCAACCTTGCCGGTTTCAAAATCAGGCTTCATGCGGTGGAAGAACAGCAGTGCATCCGGGCTGTTGGCCTTGGTGCCAAAACCGTTGTCGGTCAGTGTGAAAATGCTGCCATCGGCTGCGCGGTTCATCGCGAAACCTGACATGCCCTGTACCGGCTGGCCGATGAAGGGAAGCGAGATACCGGTGGTGTGGCTGCCATAGGCCTTGCCAACATCGCCCATGACGCTCATTGGCTTGTCATTGCGTGCCTTGCCGGTGAATTTGCCGGAAACCCAGGCGTCGCGGGGTGCATCGGCAGGCGGTGTTATCAGCGTCAGAGCTGGCAGATAGGCGTGACCTGCCAGTTTAGCGGTGAATGTCTCTTCAGCCATGGCCGAAGACGTCATAGCAATCGTGGCAATGGAAGCGAGAAGATAACCAAGGCGCATAAGGGACCCCCTAAATTGCGAAAACAAACGCAATGGTCCTTAAAGGGGCCCTGTGACGGGTGATTATCATCACGATTAAGGTTTGATGACAGCTGCTATGGAAGCTTGATGACGACGAACTGGGTAAACTGGTCGGCATTAAAATTATTGTCGGACGCGATCACCAGCGTTTTCGCACCATCGATTTCCGGACCCCATGTGATGGATTCGATATTGTCGATATCGAGGCCGAACGTACCTTCATCAAGACGCAGCAAGAGTTCTTTCTTCAACGGTGTGGCTGCGATCCCCTCAAGCGATGATTTGCCGTTCAAATCAGTCGCACCTTCGAGGGATGCGCGATAAATGCTGATGCGGTTGCCCACGCCGTGAGCGTAGCTTCGCTCCACAGTGAGAAGATTCGGCCCATCCGTCATGAACTCGCTTAATCCATTGTCGTTCCAGAAAGGTGGCAGCGTTGCCTTTGCGAAAACCGGATCAGTTTCATAGACATGCTCGGCGGTTGCTTCGCCCGATGCGATATCGAAGGAGATGATGCGCGACTTGCTGCCTTTATCAAACGTGGCAATCTCACCATCCTGAGCCAGAGCATTTTCAGTGCCTGCAAGAAGCGTCTTGCCGTCGGCTGTGATGGCGAGACTTTCAAAAGCCAGGTTGTTTCGCGTGCCACGCGTTTTATTCTCATCTGGCAAATAGGCTTCCGGCAGTTTGAATTCACGAACAAAGCTTCCATCGAGCTTCATTTCACGAACAGAAGGCTTGCCTTTGCGGTCGCCTTCGCTGGACCAGTAAAGCGTCTGGCTTTCAGGGTTGAAGCGAATGCTTTCCGCATCGACATCCTTGATTGCAAAAGGCTTTCCCTCGGCATCAAGCAGGGTGTTGGTTTCCAGAATATCCAGCCCGTGAATGCCGGATGCGTCGATATCGAGTTTAAGCTTGTAGAAACGGGCAGGTGCCTTCTCTGAACGGTCATCGGAAATCGCATAATAGACATTTTGGGCCGGATCGTAATCAAGGCCGGAAATGCCGCCAAACTCAACGCCATTGAGTTTCAGGCCGGTAGGCAGAACAAACTCGCCGACCAAAGCGGGCACTTTTTCTTGCGCAAAGACAGGCAGGGCTGTGCTGAGCAGAAGTGCGGTCAATGGAATGATCGAGAGCGTTTTGCGTATCATAGGTCACCTGTCTGATTGATCCGCAGACAATTAGCCCAAGTTTTTTACACCTGCATGAATACCAGATATTTTGAAAATTATTATTTATAAACAATGAGATGGATCAAATAAGTTATTCTTGTGAGCCGCAAACTCTTTGTTCAAAAGGAGAGTTGCCCTCTCAATAGCCGGCAAAGCAAGTTTTACCAATTAATCGGCAAACTGTTATACCAGTGTCATCTAGCTTTCTTATCTGACCCTCACACGCATTACACAGTGGGGATTTCTGATATGCGCAAACTGCTTCTTGCTCTCGCCTCAGCAACCATGCTGACGACTGCGGCTGGTGCTGCAACCGTCTATCCGATTGACCGGGCGACAATCCTTGTCAATTCGCCATTCGATTTCAAGGTTGAGTTCGATAAGGTCGTTAAGCCAGAGGACGTGAAAGTTACCGTCAATGGCCAGGACTATGAAGCTGTATTTGGCAGTAAAGCCGAGTTTACCGCTGAAGAAAAGGGCGCAGAAGACAAGGTTCTGGGCTCAGCTCTTATTCTGCGCGGACTGAAAATCGGCAAGGCTGGCGATTACAAGGTTGAAGTTTCTGCTGGCGACGAAACCAAGTCTGTCAATTGGGATGTCTATGCGACCGGCAATGAAGCCAAAGCCAAGAACATCATCTTCCTGATCGCTGACGGTCTGTCGGTCGCGCATCGCACCGGCGCGCGCATCATGTCGAAGGGCATGAGCGAGGGTAAGGCCAATGGCCGCCTCAACATGGATGACATTCCACCTGTTGCTTTCATCGGCACGTCGTCGACCCATTCGATTGCGACCGACAGTGCCAACACCATGTCGGCTTATATGACGGGCCATAAGTCACGCGTGAATGCACTTGGCGTTTATGCCGACCGTACGCCTGACAGCCAGGACGACCCGAAGGTTGAAACCATTGCAGAAGCAATGCGTCGTGAAACCAAGAAGTCCATCGGCATTGTTTCGACATCCGAACTTCAGGATGCGACGCCGGCCGCGCTGGTCGCACATACGCGCAAGCGTTCCGACAAGGCTGATATTGTCGGCATGATGTATGACGTGAAGCCTGACGTTATTCTTGGTGGCGGTTCTGCTTACTTCCTCGCCAAGGACGTTCCGGGTTCCAAGCGCAAGGATGACAAGGATTATATCCAGCTGTTCAAGGATGCCGGATATGCGCTGGTCACAAGCAAGGACGAGCTTTCTGCATCGGGTGAGTCCAATCAGGACAAGCTGCTCGGTCTTTTCCACACCGGCAACCTCGACGTGACGCTTGATCGTGAGTTCCTCAAGAAAGGCACGGTTGACAAGTTCCCGAACCAGCCGGGTCTGGTGGAAATGACCAAGACTGCTCTCGAAAAGCTCTCCAAGAATCCGGAAGGCTTCTTCCTGATGGTTGAAGGCGCATCGGTTGATAAGATGAGCCATCCGCTTGATTGGGATCGCGCGCTGGTCGAAACCATCGAGTTCGACAAGGCCGTTGGCGTTGCCCGCGAATTTGCCGAAAAGAACCCGGACACGATGATTATCGTGACCGGCGACCATACCCATGGCGTTGCCATCATTGGTACAGTCGATGATGAAAAGCCGGGCGATGAAATGCGCGAAAAGGTTGGCACTTACGATGCCGCCGGATTCCCGAATTACGAAGACACCAATGGCGACGGTTATCCGGATCGCATCGATGTTTCGCGTCGTCTGTTCCTCGCCGCCAATAACGGCCCGGATCATTACGAAACCTTCCGTCCAAAGATGGATGGCGCCTTCGTGCCAGCCGTTAAGAACGAGAAGGGCGAATATGTAGCCAATGAGGCTTACAAGGATGTTCCGGGCGCAGTCTTCGTGCAGGGCAACATCCCTAAGGAAGATGACACCGGCGTTCACGCAGTCGATGACGTTGTTCTTCAGGCAACGGGTCCAGGTTCCGAGGGTCTGCGCGGCTATATGGAACAGAGCGATGTTTACCGTGTGCTTGCTGACACCTTTGCGCTCGGCAAGGCAAAGTCTGAGTAATCTTCGTTTGATTAAGGACAGGCGGGTTTTCTGCCTGTCCACTTCTCTTCAGGAGGACAGGATGCGCACAGGACCGCATTTCAATCGCAGGCAACTCATGCTTGGTGCATTGGCAACTGCGCCTTTGATGTGCATTGCAAACAGGGCACAAGCCGCAGAGCAGCTTGGCTTTGACAATCTGTATAAAAGTTTTGGCGTGCTGGGTCTGGAGTTTTCCGATCAGGTTAAAAATGCTTCCGGCAAGGAAGTGGCAATCAGCGGGTTCATGGCACCGCCACTCAAGGCTGAAGCCAATTTCTTTGTTCTGACCGAAATTCCGATGTCGATCTGCCCATTCTGCTCGTCGGATTCCGATTGGCCCGACAATATCATGGTTGTTTATCTGGCATCCAAACAGACATTCGTGCAGTTCAATGCGCCAATTCTGACGCGCGGCACGCTGGAATATGGTTCATGGACAGACCCTGAAACGGGCTTCGTCAGTCAGCTTCGTCTGCGTGATGCTTCTTTCAAAACGGTCTGATGATGATGCTTGCCAAGTCATCGGGCCTGTCGCTCGATATTGCCGATCTGGAAGTGCGCTTTCCGGGGTTGGCTCTCCCTGTGCTTTCCATTGAAAAGTTTAATCTGGTTGCTGGTGGTCATCTGGCAATTACCGGTGCCTCCGGCTCGGGGAAAAGCACGCTGGTCAACGCTATAACGGGTCTCGAACCCGTGAAAGCCGGCAAAGTAGTGTGGGGCGAAACGGCAATCAGCAGCCTGTCTTCTTTCAGGCGCGATGCGTTTCGTGCGCGCAACATCGGTCTGGTGATGCAGGATTTTCACTTGTTTCCCGGCCTTTCCGCACTGTCCAATGTGCTGTTGCCGCTCAAATTGAGTTTTGGGGTGAAGGCTGATGATCGCGTACGCGCGCTTCAATTGCTTCAAACAGTCGGAATAACCCGCCCGGACCAACATATCGAAACGCTGTCGCGCGGCGAGATGCAGCGCGTTGCTATCGCGCGTGCGCTTCTTTCTAATCCCGGCGTGATCGTGGCCGATGAACCGACTGCAAGCCTTGATCAGAAAACCGGTGCCGATGTTGCCGAGCTTCTGGTGCGGCTTGCGACCGAAGAAAAGGCGACATTGGTGGTCGTCACGCATGATCCGCAGCTGATGCAATATCTGCAGCGCCGCATTCGCCTTGAAGGCGGAAGGATTGCAAGCGACAGCGCGGAGATGGAATTGTCATGATCGCATTCATTCTTGCCGATCTGCGCCGCTTCTGGAGTGGTGCCGTCGCCATCATCGTTCTGCTGGCTTTGTCAGTTGCATTAAGTTCGGTCGTAACCTTGCAGGAACGGGCTGTGCGGCTTGGGACGGCGCGGGCATCTGACAAGTTTGACCTTGTGATCGGTGCTGCAGGAAGTGACACGCAGCTCACACTTTCGTCGGTCTTTTTGCAGCCGTCGCCTCTGCCGCTCATGTCGGGTGCGATGCTTGGCAAACTTGCCAATGACAAGCGCGTGGCCTTCGCAGCACCCATAGGCTTTGGCGACAGCGCGATGGGCTTTCCCATTGTCGGCACGACAACCGAGCTTGTTACCGCCCTGTCACCGCAGCTTGCCGAAGGCACGATGTTCGCACGTCTGGGCGAGGCAATTATCGGTTCGGCAGTCGATCTAGCTGTCGGTGCTAAAGTCAATCCAATGCACGGCACTGTTGAGACCGGAGGACATGCACATACCGAGGTCAGCTATCATGTAGCTGGCAAAATGGCCCCGACCGGCACTGCATGGGATCGGTCCATTCTGGTTCCCATTCGCACTGTCTGGCAGCTGCATGGCATGGAAACTCATGAAGAACACGAGCATGACGACCATGCTGAAAAGCCGGGTAACGGATTTGGTGTGCTTACCAATGAAAAGCCGCATAACCATGATCACGAAATCGACGTCAATGCGCCGCTTGACGAGACTTTCGATGCCGATAGCCCCGGTGTTCCGGCTATTCTTGTAAAACCAAAGACCATTGCGGATGCCTATCGGCTACGGCAGGAGTATCGTTCTGATCGCACATTGGCGATCTTCCCGGCAGAGGTTCTCACAAGGCTCTATTCAACGTTGGGAGATGCCCGCAGCCTGCTGCTTGGTATCGCCATTGGTACGCAGGTGATTGTGGTCTTCGCCTTGTTGTTGGTTGCGGTCATGCATATCGGCGCGCGAAAACGTCAGATCGGTGCGCTGCGGGCGCTTGGTGCGCCGGTTCGCTCCATCATGGCGATTGTCTGGGGCGAATTGTTTTTCCTGCTGCTGCTTGGAATCTTTCTTGGGCTGGCAATCGGCTATGCGGCAGCGCGGGCCATCACATCATGGCTCACCGCAACAACAGCAGTCAGGATGCCGGTGGAATTTGCGATGAGCGATGTCTGGCTTGCTATTGGCTTTATTTCTGTTGCAGCGGTGGTTTCACTGGTTCCGGCGTTGATGACGCTGCGCATGAGCCCGGCATCTGCTTTGCGTTCATGATCTAAAAAAGTGGCCGCAGCAACATTTCCAAACCAAGCAGCAGCAGACAGATCAGAAAGCCGCGTCTGAACATGACGGGACTGATTTTCCTGCGAATGACTTGTCCGGCCCACATTCCAGCGAGTGCCGGAACAATCGCCATAGTGGAGATTGCGAGTTGATCAAAAACCAGCGCTCCTTGAACCCCGAGCCCTAATGCCAAAGCGATTGTCGATATGGTGAAGGACAGGCCGAGCGCTTGAACGAGTTCGTCTTTTTCAAGTCCAAGTGCTTGCAGATAAGGCACTGCCGGAATCACAAACACGCCGGTCGCTCCGGCAATAAAGCCTGTGATCGCGCCTACGACCGGTGACAACCAGGTCTCAAGCTTCTGAGGGACCTTGAAGGGATGTGCCAGCAGTGTGAAGGCTGCATAGAGGCTGAGACAGGCACCCAGTGTACCGGTCGTGATAGTGGTATCACCCTTCGTCAGCCAGGAAACACCGAGCATTGTGCCGACAATGATTGCGAGCATCATCGGCCATAACCGTTTGACCAGCGCGACCGAATTTGGTCCGGCAATCATCTGCCAGACATTGGTCGTGAAAGACGGCACCAGCAGCAGGCTTGCCGCTGCCAGTGGTGAGATCAGGCTGCCCAGCACGCCCATCGCCAGTGTCGGCAAGCCCATGCCGGTAATGCCTTTGACAATACCGGCAGCAAAGAACGTGGCTGCAATCGTCAATATCAGTGTCGTTGATAAATCAAACATGGCTTTGCATGGACCATCTCAG